>Ga0207664_10000233_pt1 | contig 42144 bp, 57 predicted proteins | sample LARL83metaG_FD_184349 | JGI IMG/M metagenome (GOLD analysis project Ga0207664, IMG submission 184349) | Corn, switchgrass and miscanthus rhizosphere microbial communities from Kellogg Biological Station, Michigan, USA - LAR L8-3 metaG... | ecosystem: Host-associated > Plants > Roots >...
GGGTACGAGCTCTTTCCCTACCAGGACGAAGCGCTGAAGAAGTTCGCCGACCAGGACTACGGGCTCTGTGGCGACGACATGGGTCTGGGCAAGACGCTCGAGGCCATCGCTATCGACCGTGAATGGCGGTTGCGTAGCGGTACGATGCAATCGAAGACGTTGGTCATCGCACCGCTCACAGTCCTCAGTAGTTGGGAGGAACACTACGCTTGGGCTCTTCCTGGCCTCAAGGTGTACTGTATCGACCCGAAGAATCGTCCCGCATTCATTCGGGCTCTCCAAGAGGACTACCAGGTCTACCTCATTCATTGGGACGCCCTTCGTCTGATGCAGACGCAGTTGAAGGAGACGCGTTGGTTCAACGTCATCGCTGATGAGTGCCACCGAATGAAGAACCGCAAGACGCAGATGACGCGAGCCGTCAAGCTAATGCGGCCGCAGTTTAAGTTCGCAGCCTCGGGTACTCCTGCAGATAGTAAGCCGCACGACCTGTGGAGTGTGTTGAACTGGCTCCAGCCACGGAAGTACAGTTCGTACTGGCGCTTCTACAAGGAGCACGTGTCCTATGAAGTGACTCCACAGGGCTATCACAAGATCACAGGCGTCAAGAATGTCGACGAGCTCCTGACGGATATCGAGCCCTTTTACCTTCGTAGGCGCAAGGAAGAGGTTCTGAAGGATCTTCCGGAAAAGTACTACACTACACAGTGGGTCGATCTGACACCTGCGCAGCGTAAGGCCTATGACGAGCTGCGAAAGAAGCAGCTTACCTGGGTCATGAATAACATGGGCGAAGAAGAGGCTCTGCCCGCGCCTCTGGTTATTCAGCAGCTGACCCGACTTCAGCAGTTCGCCGTCGGTTCGATTGAGGCCGAACACTTCCGAAAGAGGGAACTGAACAAGCAGTGGAATCCCAGTAAGCCCACGGAACTGTACGACAAGACACGTGCCTTCGACAAGACACACAACTGGAAGTGGCGAATCGTTCCGGCCATTCGCTACAACATTATCGATCCGTCCATCAAGATCACAGCTGCTATGGACCTTATCGAGGATAGCAACGAGCCTGTGGTCGTCTTTTCCCAGTTCAAGTCTGCGATCAACTTGCTCGCACAGCATATGAAGAAGGAGAAGATGCCCTTCGGTATCATCACAGGCGACGTGGACAATAACACCCGAACCAACCACCGTATTAACTTCCAGGCAGGTCGGTACAAGTGCATTGCTGGCACGATTAGTGCTGGTGGTGTTGGTATCACTCTGACACGATCCTCGCATGTTGTGTTCATCGATCGTTCCTGGAAGCAGGCAATTAACCGCCAGGCCGAGGACAGACTCCACAGGGTGGGCCAGAAGAATGCGGTGCAGGTCACTGACCTAATGGCTCGAAACACTGTTGACCTTGGTAGGCACCAGCAGCTTCAGGAGCAGTGGGGTTGGCTACAGCAAATCCTGGGCGACTCCGTCTTGGATTACCAGCAACATGGAACGTTCGGAAACGTGAAGGGAATTCTGTGAGCGACATTGGTATGCGTCAGGCGCTCCTCGAACAGCTTGACGATGCAACGACCGAACTGATCGAAGCTCCTCTCATGGACGGCAGGGGAAACACCGATCAGGGCAAGATGCAGCGTGCTCTGCAGACCGTACAGGTAGTCTTCAAGGCATACGAGGACCTGGTAATCCTGACTAAGGAAAAGCACAACGTAGGCTTTGCCTTCAAGGACCTGCCTAGCAACGAGCTCTCCAAGTACCGTTCTGTCAGTCACAAGATGAAGCTCCTGAGGTCTCTGTACGGCGAGAAAAGTGAGGCTTGATAACCCACGAGGAGACCATATATAATAAAAGTATGAAGCAGATGAGCAAGCGCGAAGAGAACCCCGAGCTACCTGCGATCCCTACGGATCAGCTACGAACAGTCCGTAGGTACTACGTCTACAACCCGGACCACATCAACAAGGCCGAGTGCGTGAGACAGGGACGAGAGTCGATCAGCAAGGGCGACTGCAAGTTTGTTGAGCTGCACAAGCACAGTGCAGGGGTCGAGTGTCCTGGTGTGTACCTGAAGGACCGTGGTGACAAGTGCTTCCGCTTCGGAAAGGGGATTCAGTAGTGCCGAAGGTTCGCATTCAGGCTACCATCACGATCGACACAGACGAGGTTGGTATCGATATCCGCGGCGTCGTTGATGACCCGGATGAGACCGACGTTGAGGACGTCGTCTACGCATACTTTTCGAAGCATGCCGACGAGCTCGCAGACCTGATCAAGCAGGAGTGCGACGAAGAGAAGAACTACCAGGACACCGTTGAAGTCGAATTCGAGGAGTGGGAATGATCGCGCTGGTTTTAGTTCTCGTGTCGCTGATCGCGGGTGGCGTCGGCTACATGGAATGGGACAACCGTAAGCACTGGCAGGACGGTCGCAAGCTGTCCAGGACGGAACTGGCGCACCGTAAGCTCGCGGAGAACAACCCGTTCCTGGAGCACATGCTGGTGGTGACGGCGTGAAGGTCGCGCAGGCGTACGACTTCGACGGCAAGAAATACTACTGGCAGTGCAAGAACGATGGCACCAAGTTCGAGTATGCGATCCTGAACGAGGGAAGCATCTCGATCTCGAACGTGGAGTTCGTTCCCGATGGCACGAAGAAGTGCTGGGGTGACGTTGCTCGTGCCATGGGCAAGGAGGTCGTCGACTGCAAGGAGTGTGGTCTCCCGGGCGAGCTGGACTGGTCACCTCCCTATCCTGAGCTCATGAAGCAGAAGCAGGTATGCTTCGGGTGTCTCATCTGGGTAGAGAAGCTCGAAGCAATCGAACGCGGCGAGCAGTACTACATCACGAACAAGTGGGACTGCTACTCATTCGGACCGGAGCCTGCCGAGCAGTCGTGGAAAAACCACAAGGGTGGCCTCGGCTACGGCGGCGCACGCTTCGAGTTCGAGATGCACGAGGACCAGGAACGGCGAATCAGCCACAACGTCTGGTACGGCGGAACGGTCCCCGAGCACTTCCGAAGCAGGCTTCCGATCAACTGCACGATCATCCCGCGTGCAGGCAACGACTGGGGATACTGATGGCGAAGTACGTTCTGGTCAAGTTCGAGAGCGACGAAGAGGGTGACGAGTTCCGTCAAAGTGTCAAGAACGGTAACTGGGATGCCGTTGCACCTGACGAGGTCATCTACTACACCGAGAGCCTGACTGAGATGTGGCAGAAGCTGGTGGAGAATCATGGCTAGGTACGTTCTACTCGCCTTCGACGAGAACGAGAAGGCCGATGCCTTTGTCGAAGCCTGTCAGGAAACGGGCATTGTCGCAGCGGTGTCAAACGAAGACGCTTCCTTGAAGCACTTCGCTCCTGAGGTTCGCGCAGTGTACCAGATGCCGACCAAGTTCTGCGACTGCGCTGTGAGCAAGGGGGGTCGTGGCTTCACTCGTGGCAAGAAGTACGGCTGGTGGGTTCACAGTACGTGCGGTAGGCCAACGCGTGCATGGGCTCGAGGCGAACACTGGTTCCAGGCACTTGGGCGAAACCTTCTGGCAAGGACTCCACAGGCCCCTGAGTATCGCGGCGACGGCGACTTTAGCTTAGTGAGGCAGCAATGACATCCACGGACTGGATCATCGTCGGTGCTGTTGTCTTCATCCTCGCAGGCCTGGGATTCATCTACTGGGCGGAAACGCGATGAGTAGACTTGACACTGCCATTGCAGTTGTCTTCGAGGAACGAGGCGGCGAGGCACTTGCCTTCGATGAAGAAGACCTGGCCGCGCAAGTAGCGCACCATACCACACGTGGCCGTAAGGTCTGGATATTCAGAAAGGCGGAAACATGTCCTGGCGTAGTGCAATCACCACCTACGGTCCCCAAGCCCGATACGAGGACCCTTCCCTGAGGAAGCACAACGGACCAGCAACTCCGGGTCGCATCGTCATGGACTTCCAGAACGGTTCGCTGCAGCAGGAGCACCTCAGCGAGCACGTCGCCGACCATGACATCACGGTGGACCAGAGCGGTGCGCTGCAGTACATCCAGTTGCTGCACCATGACGGTTCGGTCCAGATCATTCGTTCCGGCTTCATGAACATCCGCTTCTACCCTGACTAGGAGTCCTGTGGACCTCACGCTTCCGCTCAACGATGTCTTCGGGCCTACGATCCAGGGCGAGGGACCGTACATGGGCCGAGTGGTCAACTTCGTGCGACTGGGTCTCTGTAACTTGCACTGCAAGCAGTGTGACACGAAGCAGACCTGGGACACGTCGCAGTATGATTTGAAGAAGGAGAACCCTGCGACCGATGTTAGCGAGATCGTCAACCGTGTTAAGGCACTGCATGGCAACCAGGCGATCGTAGTCATTTCTGGTGGAGAGCCTCTCATGCACCAGGATAAGGCAGGGTTCAGGCAAATGCTTAGGGAACTGAACATGCTCGACTACAACGTACACATCGAGACCAATGGTACGCGAATGCCTCGTACCGAGGTAGCGAACCTGGTCCAACACTTCTCAGTATCCCCTAAGATCACCTCAGCGCTTATCTCCTCGAAGGACGAAGAGTCGAAGCGCATCAAGATGGCAACGCTGCACCAGTTCGCACAGTATGCCAAGCTGGACAAGGCTTGCTTCAAGATCGTCTGCGCGACACCTGAGGACGTCGACGAGGCTAACGCGTTGCGCCTGGCGCTGAACCTGTTCGAAGAGGACTTCTGGATCATGCCTGCGGGTCAGGGAGCAGGAGTTCTCGACTACAATACGAAGAAGATCCTAGATCGTGTTCTGCACCACGGCATGAACTTCTCGCCGCGCCTTCACATCTTGACTAGGGTTAAGTGACTAAGAAAGTCACCGTTGTTTTCCCTAGATGAGACCCTATATAATAGATGTGTAAGTAAGTCAGTGAACCAAGTGAAAGGTTCGAGCGCACATGCTCCTGACTGTTCAGGACTATATCGACAAGAAGCTGGTACATTCGCTGCACACCAGTGAGTCGAAGTCCTTCCGCGGTTGCCGACGTAGGTGGAACTGGATCTTCCGAGAGTTCTGGTACCCTCGTACGACTGCGAAGCCTCTCGAGTTCGGCACGGCATACCACGTGGCAATGGAAAAGTTCTACGAGCCCGAACTGTGGGACAAGCCACGTGATGTCGTAACGACCCTAGCTGTTCAGGCCTTCCGTAAGAAGTGCCGCGAGCAGCTACTGGATTACTGCACTGCAAACAACATCACTCTCGACAGCGTCGATCCTGAGGTCAAGTCCGACTACGAAGAGCGTATGGCTCTAGGTGAAGGTATGATTCAGTACCACGCCGAAGAGGTCTCACCCGCTCTGGACAAGGACTTGATCCCTCGCAAGGTCGAGATCGCCTTCGAAGTCCCAGTTGTCAATCCTGACACGGGCGACCAGCTCTGGTGCAAGTGCAACACGTGCTGGACGCGGTACATCGCCTACTGCGAGATGTACTACCCTCCCACGCGCGATGGCATGTGGCATCGAAACAACTTCAAGGGCCTGCCCGTCACTTACGGTGGTCGAATCGATGCCATCTTCGAGGGTGTTGACGGTCGCTACTGGATCGTGGACTGGAAGACCGCTGCCCAGCTCGCCGGCGACAGGGATGAGTTCCTGCTCATCGACGACCAGATCACTCGCTACTGCTGGGCCCTGTGGAGTATCGGCATTCGCATCGCCGGCTTCATCTACCACGAGCAGAAGAAGGCCTTCCCCGAAGAGCCCGAGCCCATGTCACGCCGTCGTCTGGGATGCCTCTACAGTGTGTCGAAGTCGCAGAACGTCAACTACGACACGTACCTGAGGACGGTACAGGAAAACGATAACGGCGCGTATGTCATGGGCGCATACGACGAGTTCCTGGAGTGGCTGAAGGAGAACGGTGGCGTCTTCCATCAGCGGTACGTCGTCCACAGGAACGAGACCGAGCTGAAGCAGGCCGCTCGGAATGTGTACATGGAAGCGGTCGAGATGACGAATCCCGACCTGCTGATCTACCCCAACGCTGGCCGCTTCGGTTGTAACACGTGCGCGTTCAGGCAGCCATGCATCGGCGTTAACCAAGGCGAAGACTTTCTGTACACCCTGTCGACGATGTTCGACAAGCGTCGATACCACTACTGGGAGGACAAGGTGCCCAGTACTGAGTCCAAGGGTAATGAGTGAGTCATAAGCTCTACCGGGTGTATTGCATCCTCTGCGTTATCGTAGCAGTCCTCGTCTTTACCTACGGAGCGTATCGTGCCTGAAGTGTTAACACCGTCCAGTTTCGCTGGCCTGAAGGTAGTGAAGGCAGGCCAGCGAGAGTCAAACCTGAACATCATGATCTACGGTGACAGCGGTGTCGGTAAGACACGCCTCGCCGGATCAGCTGATGACGTCCCTGAGATGCGTTCTGTAGTGTGCGTCGACTTCGAGGGTGGAACCGAAACCCTCAAGCACAGCTACCCCAACGTCGATACCATTCGTGTGACATCTTGGAAGGATGTCCAGAACGTCTACAACGAGCTGTATGCAGGCAATCACAAGTACAGAACGATCATTCTGGATTCGTTGACTGAGATCCAGAAGTTCAACATGTACAACGTCATGCAGCGGCTCATCGAGAAGGATTCGAACCGCGACGAAGACGTTCCGTCCATGCGCGAGTGGGGCGTCAACCTCGAGCAGATGCGGAAGTTCGTTCGAGCCTTCCGTGACTTGCCCTATAACACTATCTTCACCTGCCTGATGAAGTCCGAGAAGGACGCACGTACTGGTAAGCTCGTCAAGGAGCCTTACCTATCAGGCAAGCTGTCCAAGGAGGTCGCTGCCTTCCTCGACATCGTCGTCTTCCAGTACATGCGTGAGATGGAAGTTGACGGAGAGATGAAGCAGCAGCGTCTCCTCCTGTCGCAGGCAACGGACACATGTACTGCGAAGGACCGTACCGGCAAGCTTCCGCAGGTTATGGTCGAACCGACCATGGCGGAGATCATGAAGTACATCAACGGTGAAAACGAAACGGGAAACTAACATGGATCTCAGGGTCAACTTCTCCTCCGAAGAGGCTGCCAGCGAGGCGCGCAAGCCCATCCCTCGAGGCGAGTACCACGTCAAGATCACGGACATCGAGTTGAAGGAGTCGCAGTCCGAGAAGAACTTCGGCAAGCCCTACTGGGGCATGGAGTTCACTATCCAGGACGGTGAGTACAGTGGCAAGAAGGTCTGGACGAACTGCATGCTCTTCAACGGTGCACTCTACACCTTCTCGCAGCTGATGAAGGCTCTGGGCTACGACGTCAGCGCCGGTGAGTTCGAGGTTCCCGACCCTGAGGACCTGATCGGTCAAGACGTCATCGTGCGCGTCACGATCCGCCCTGAGCGCACGGTCGGCGACAAGACCTATGACGAGAGCAACGAGGTCAAGTCCATCAAGGCCTGGACCGAGAGCGTCAAGGTCGGAGGCACGACCAAGAAGTCCGACTCGCTCCTGCCGTAACCGTCCTGAAGTGGGTGGGGGCTCTCCCCGTTAGCGGATTCCTCAAACGACCGAATATGGTGCCCACCCACTTCTTATAGTCCGAGAGGGATGGTAAGTGCCAATCTTCACAGCTTTCTTTTCCCATCTCTTCGGGCAGGCGGAAGGGTATCTCTGCATCGCGTTCATCAAGGCTGGGATGAAGGGCTTCCAGGAGGAATACCACGCCTGGCCTGCTGAGAAGGAGAAGGTCGAACAACGTATCGACCTGATGTTGGGAACGCACAACGTCTACTTCTGTCCTCAGTTGCTATCCCGCCCCAAGAGAATTAAGGACAGCGTTGCGGTCTGTACCAGTGCCTGGTCCGATCTGGATGAGTGCCACCCTAGCAACTGCATTGTTAAGCCAACATTCGTCGTAGAGTCTTCGCCCAATCGTTACCAGGCGTTCTGGGCATTTGAGGACCCCGTTGATCCGTTTGATGCAGAGAGTATCAGCAAGCGGATCGCGTATTACCATGCCTTCCAGGGGGCTGACAAGTCAGGCTGGGATCTCACCCAGTTGATGCGCGTACCTGGTACCTACAACAGGAAGCCAGAGTACGACAACGTCCCTGTCAAGCTCATCGAGCATAGGTCGAACAAGTACCGTATTGACGACTTCGGCAAGTATCCGGCCCTCGCTGAGACTTCAGGTGTAGAAGAGCAACTCCCCGAAGCCCTACCCAACCTGACAGGCGAAGAGCTTCTGGAGAAGTACGACAACGAAGTTGCACCACAGGTCTTCGTACACTTCTCCATGGAGCCGGACAGAGGCGTCGACTGGAGCAAGACCCTATGGGCGCTGGAAATGCAGTGCTTCGAAGCAGGAATGAGTAAGGAGGAAGTATTCATTGTTGCTCGTGATTCCGCGTGCAACAAATTCAGACGTGACGGCCGACCGGAACTACAACTCTGGAAGGACGTTTGTAAGGCATGGCAGAGGCACCAGGAGAACCAGAAGCTTCTAGCGCCTGCTGAGATCCACCTCGGCCCGCTTCTTATCGACCGCGAACGAGAAGAGCTCCAGGGCTTCACTACGTTCGTGGACGACTACATCGAATGGGCCAGCTCGCTCGGTGACGCTGCCAAGCAGTATCACCAGGCGGGAGCGTTTGTAATCCTGTCAGCCTTACTAGGCGGCGCTGTGAGGTTGCCCACCTCATTCGGCACGTTCAAGCCAAACCTGTGGTTTATGATCCTGGCAGATACCACGTTGACCCGCAAGTCAACAGCGATGGACATTGCTATGGATCTGCTCGAGGAGGTAGACAGCAGTGCCATTCTTGCGACCGATGGCTCGATCGAGGGACTGATGTCTTCCCTCTCTACCAGGCCTAGCCAACCGTCGATCTTTCTTCGTGACGAGTTCAGTGGCCTACTGGACGCGTTGAACAAGAAGGACTACTACGCGGGCATGGCGGAGACTCTTACCAAGTTGTATGACGGTAAGATGCAGAAGAAGATCCTACGGAAAGAAACAATCGAGGTCAAGGATCCTGTTCTAATCCTGTTTGCAGGAGGCATTAAGAATAAGATCTGTAGCCTACTTACGAGTGAGCACGTCAGTTCGGGTTTCATCCCCCGCTTCGTGTTCATCACGGCAGAATCAGATGTGACACGTGTCCAGCCGCTAGGCCCTCCTACGGCTAAGGATTCCACAGGGCGCGACACTATTCGTGATGCTATGAAGCGAATGCGTGAGCACTACTACACAGAGCCGACTCTTAAGCGGGAAGGCTCGAGAATCGTGTATCAGGGTGCGCAGACGTGGAATGCACAGCTGACGCCTGAAGCCTGGGCACGGTACAATCTGCTAGAGCAGGACATGATGAAGGCAGGTCTTAAGGCACTACAGCCTGAGATCATGACGCCTACATACGACCGTTTGTGCAAGTCAGGTCTGAAGGCAGCAGTACTAGCTGCTGCAAGTCGGAAGCTTGTGGATCCGAGTCAGACCATTGAGGTAGAACTCATCGATGTCCTGTATGCAATCCGGTTCGTAGAAGAGTGGCGCGACTATACTAACCAGGTCATCAATGGCGTCGGCAGCACAACCAACGAACGTGAACTGGAAAAGGTGTTGGCCTCGATCAAGGCTACGCCCGGCATCTCACGTTCGCGGCTAATGCAGGCACACCACCTACACTCAACAAATGCAGGTAATATCTTCCAAACCCTCATGCAGCGTGGCCTAGTCGAAATGAAGAAGGTCGGGAAGGGAGAACGTTACTTCCCGACCGAAAAGAAGAAGGTGAAGGTTACCCTTGACTAACATCGCAGTCGTGAGCGGCGGCATGGACAGCGTGACGATGCTGTACGCGCTCGCGGAAATGGGTCAGCCCGTGGAGGCTCTGTCTTTCAACTACGGGCAGAAGCACAAGAAGGAACTCGACTATGTTCAGTTCCACGTCGACAACCTCGGCAGCCTGGACTGGAAGATCATCGACCTGACCAGCGTGGCACAGCTGCTGACGAGGTCAGCTCTGGTCGGTGAGCGTGAGGTGCCCGAGGGTCACTACGAGCACGAGACCATGAAGCAGACGGTCGTACCCAACCGCAACATGATCATGGCCAGCATCGCTGCTGCCGCCTGCATCAACGAAGGTGGGCGACTCCTCGGTCTGGGTGTGCATGCAGGTGACCACGCCATCTATCCAGACTGCCGACCGGAATTCATCAGGTCGCTCGAGGTCACGCTGCATGTGGCAAACGCTGGCTTCATCCACCCGCAGTTCGAGATCTACTCGCCGTTCGTGCACATGACCAAGGCTGAGATCGTGCGCATGGGTCAGCAGTACGATATCGACTATTCACAGACGTGGTCGTGCTACAAGGGAGGAGAGGTGCACTGCGGCAAGTGTGGTACCTGCGTCGAACGCAAGGAAGCGTTCGCGATTGCACGAGTCGAGGACCCGACCAAGTACGAGGACGACCTTCGAACGGACGAGGCGTACTGATGACCGCACCGCTGAACGTGACGCAGAAGCTCGCCACTGCGAAGAGCATGCAGAACACTGGAAGCAACCTCAGTGACTTCCAAGCGTGGCTGGGTACCATTCCGGAGACTTCGGGACAGTACCCGGGACAGCAAGTGGCGATCGACGGTCCGACGACCGGCAGCATCTACATCCGACGTCCCTACCAGATGACGCTACTGCTGAATCAGACCGACTGGCTAGTTATTACCAACGCTTCGGTCCCGCTGATGAGTAAGATGGTTGACCAGGACTACCAGGCATCCTGGGGATGACAGGAAGCGCGGACAATCGAGAGGTTAAGCAAGTAGCGATTGCCCGCGCTTTGTCCATAGCTAGACTTTACATAGACAGCTTTTGTCCAAGCTCTGCGTAGAGAGCTAACGGCTGAAGTTGATCTTGATTAGACTTAAGGAGACTTGCTGATGCAAGGGCAGGTGACTCTCGCTGTAGAACACAACTTCGAGACCGCACACAGGTTGCCTTTCCTGGGCGGCAAGTGTGAGAACTTGCACGGTCATTCGTGGAAGGCGAAGTTCCATCTTCAGGCCTACGACATGCCTGGTGGCATGGACGAGAACGGCATCAGCGTCGAGTACGGTTCGGTCAAGAAGGTCATTCGCCAGTGGATCGATACGTACCTGGACCATGGCATGATGATCGGGCACGACGACCGTCTGATCGACGCCATCTGGAATGATGGCTGCAAGATCTTCGTATTCGGTACTGGTACCAATTCCGAAGACGTCGACAACTATGAGATCGTCTCTGGATACAAACAGAGGCCCTGGCCCACTGTGGAAGCTGTGGCCGAGATGCTCTGTGTCAAGATCCAGGAACAGTTCGGTGAGGCCTTGTGGGTTATAGGAGTGGAGGTACAAGAGACATCAGTGAACTCGGCAACCTATACCCAGGCAGTCCCCTACAACAAGACTGTAGAGGTTGGTGCGTAATGGCTGACTACGTAGACCCAGAACCGATTCAGGCAACCCTTTTCGGGGAGCAGATGCCTGTGACGGATTACACCCGCAACCTGGAACGTATCGTAGAGATGCGTGACAAGATTCCTACCTCCCACAAGGCGCCAGTGACCTTGCAGGACCAGCTGCGCGAAATCAATTCGCACGAATGGAACCCTGAGCGCACGAAGCGGTGGCTCGAAGATCCGGAGCAGCAGGCCGCTTCTTTCCTGCGTAGCATCGGGGTGGATCTCGCTTCAGAGCACCACAGGGACACACCTCGGCGTCTGGCGAACGCGATGCGTGAACTGACGGCACGTGAAGAGTTCAAGTTCACGACCTTCGAGGCTAAGTCGCAGAACATGATCACACTGGGTCCGATTCCGTTCTACACTCTCTGCGCTCACCACGTTCTGCCATTCCATGGGCATGCCTGGGTCGGATATGTTCCCGAGCAGCGCATCGCTGGTCTGTCCAAGTTCGCGCGTGCTGTGGAGTATGTGGCAAAGGGGTTCCACGTCCAGGAGGAACTCACTACTGAGATCCACCAGTTCCTGAGCGAACGGTTGGAACCCAAGGGCCTCGCAGTCGTACTGAAGGCGCAGCATATGTGCATGGAGATGCGCGGTGCTAAGGTGCCTGACGTGATCACTACAACATCCGAAGTGTCTGGCGTCTTCGCAGACCACGACCGTACTGCGAAGCTCGAGTTCCTGGAGTGGATTCGTGACTAACCCTGAAGAAGTATATGAAGCGTTCCACCAGAAGGAACGCGAGACCACTGTGGAAATGCTTCTCAGTATTCTCGCACGGGACAGCCACGAAGCTTCACATCGCTGGTTCCCTGAGACCGCCGACAGTCTCGCGCATCATACGCTCGCACTCTGTGGTGAAGCTGGAGAGGTTGCGAACCTCGTCAAGAAGATCCAGCGCGGAAGCTTGGACCCCGACGACCCTGCTGTTCGTCGCGACTTGGAGAACGAGGTCGCGGATGTCTTCATCTACCTACTCAACCTCGTAGCTATCCTCAAGATGAATCTCGGCAAGCGATACATGGACAAGCAGAAGTTCAACCAGAAAAGGTTCTGACATGGCTGACGAACAGACCCCGATGGGTATCGGCGAACTCGTGAACATGATCAGTAACGAGTTCGACCACCTCGTGATCACTCGACACAACGAGGGTGCAGACAAGTACGGACCCTTCTCCTTCATGGGCAAGAACATGTACGAGGAGGCCGCTGCCGAGTTGGCTGACCTGTGCAACTACGCACGCTACGCCTACATCAAGCTCCGCATGCTCGAGATGCAGATGGCCGACGCGATCTCTGATGCTCCGCCGGAGGAGAAGCTTCTGCACGGGTTCAAGGCTCATGGAGAATGACAAGGGAACCGGTCCGAATCCTAGTCGCTGGGGCAAGATTGTCGGACTGTGGATCACGCTTCTGGTCATGGTACTGTTGACCGCTTTGGTCATCAAGGCAGTTCAGTACATCAACCTCTGGTAGGTAACAGTGAAACTCGCTTTGATTCCTCCCTATAGCCAGGTGAACTCCATCTTCAGAACCGACTATCAATTGGTTCTCCCGGAACATCTGTCGAACAAGGACTACCAGGACGCCTACATCGCTGCGCGACGGAATGGCGACTACCTGATCATGGACAATGGTGCCGCTGAGGGAAGGCTACTGTCACCTGGTGAGCTCCGTTCGATGGCACTCGGCCTGATGGTCAACGAGATCGTAGTGCCTGATGTCCTTGGTGACATGTACGCTACGCTGCGAATGGCCAAGGAGTTCTTCCAGTTCGGTGTCGACACTCGCTTCAAGTACATGGGCGTCGTTCAGGGCCAGACACTCGATGAATGCTGCGCCTGTGTGGAAGCCTACTACAGTGATCACGGCAACATCACCGTACTGGGCCTACCACGACATCTGATCAGTACTACCAAGAACAAGAAGGCGCGAGCCGAACTGGCTGCGTACATCTACAGCAACTACCCTGGGTACCAGATTCACCTCTTGGGTACGAACCCTTCGTACATCAGAGAGCTGCGCGAGAACGCATACGACTTCCATGCGGCCAACGTTCGAGGCGTTGATACTTCGGCACCCTTCAACTACGCCTGGGGTGCGAAGAGTATGTTGAAGGGCGATTACTGTGGTCGTCCCGAATACTACTTCGAGATGAGCCTGCCTACTACCCAGACGCTCGACCATAACATTCAGCTACTGAAGGCATGGGTCAATGGCTGAACGTCGTCATCGGCTAGCACGGTGCGAGGACTGCGACCTCCGCGAGGGAGGTCGCTATGTCCCGTCCTCTATTCCGGAGGAACCCAATGGCATCGCAGTGGTCGGAGAAGCACCCGGAGCGCAAGAAGCAAGGGGAGGTGTTCCTTTCGTTGGACCCAGCGGGAAACTCCTCAACAGGGTCCTTACTTATTACGACATTAGTCGACGGAATACTCTACTTACCAACACCACCTCCTGTCGACCCCCTGATAATGCTACGCCTTCCAAGCGAGCGGTGGAGTGCTGTAGACCGCGACTACTTGATGAACTGGCTGGATCGAAGCAGCTACTGGCGCTGGGTAACACTGCCGCCCAAGCCATCCTCAACACGGGTCAGGGTATTACGGCTCTTAGAGTCGGACCGCCAAAGCCGTGCCCCACAGTGGCAGGGGCAGAAGTTGTTGCTACGTTCCACCCTGCATTCTGTCTCCGCAACGGAGATGCCTTCCCTTCATTGGTCAACGACGTGGGAAAGCTTGTGCGACAGATGCAGCCATGGCATCCCCCTCAGTATGTGGTAGCAGACGATGAAGAGTTCGCTCTTCGAGCTCTCAGGGAAGTCGAGACTAGAACAGACCGAGTTGTCGTCGACATCGAGTGTGGTATCGACAAGGACAACAGCTTCGACCACCCTAATCGGTACCAGATGCTCTGCGTGGGGCTGGGGTACGCTAAGGGTAAGGCACTGGTCGTTGGGGAGAATGCACTTAAAATACCCTCAGTAGTCGAGGCACTTAAGCGCCTTCTTCAGAAGCTGAAGATCATTGCACACAATGGCAAGTTCGATCTCGCTGGTCTGTATCCCTTGCTGGGTGACCTGAAACTCTGGTTCGATACAATGTTGGCGCATTACTGTCTTGACGAGAGGCCAGGATACCACAGGTTGAAGGACCTGGGTGTGGAGATCTTGGGCACTCCACACTGGGAACACGAGATCGATAAGTATCTCGGAGCAGGGAAGAACTATGCCACCATTCCTCGACCTATTCTGTACAAGTACAACGCCTATGACCTCGCTGTCACGTGGGACTTGGCTGAATACTTCGAAGTCGAACTCCTCAGGGAGAGGAATATCAGTCCTTCCTTCCTACCTGATGTCCCCGGTTCGACGCTCCGCGACCTGCACGACTTCCTTGTCTCTGCGGCTAATGAGCTCAAGTTCCTAGAGCTCAACGGCATTCACATCGATAGGGACTACTCACTTCAGCTTGAGGCGCAGTACATCGAGTCTCTTGATGATCGCCGAAAGGTATTCGATGCCTTTGCTGGTGACCGATGCTATGACAAGAAGGGGGGAATCAATCCGAATTCGCCTAAGCAACTCAAAGAGTACTTCGCCGACAATGGTGTGAGGACAGCTTCGACAGACGTGGATCACTGCGAAGCCATCCTCGCAAAGTTGGACTCTGACAGTGAGCTTCACAAGTTCATTACGCTCCTGCTGGAGAACCGTAAGGAAGCCAAGAAGTACGGAACATATGTCAAGGGGATCCGTGAACGTACGTATCGTGGGCGCGTATATACGACGTACTCACTTCACGGTACAACCTCAGGACGCTTGGCTTCCAAGAACCCCAACCTTCAGAACATCGACCGCGACAAGGTTATTCGACGGCAATTCAATGTGTCGAAGCCTGAAAACGTCTTCGTGCACGGCGACTTCGCACAGGCCGAGGGCCGCGTTATCTGTACGCTGGCACGTGACGAGTACCTTCAGAGCGTCTTCGCTAACCCTGAAGCTGACCTCTTTACAGAGCTGGGCAAGAAGCTCTACCGCGGCATCACACTGAATAAGGATCAACGTGTTCGTGTGAAGGCGTACTTCTACGGACTGAGCTATGGACGTACTGCGTATACGATCGCACAGGAGTACGGTTGGTCCGTTAGGGACACGGAACAGGATCTCGAGAACTTCCTGGATACGATTCCGGATGTTCGTAGGTGGCAGAGCGAGGTGAAGCGTCTTGTCCTGGAAGGTAACGACCTGGTTACAACGTTTGGTCGCCATCGACGTTTCGCCCTCATCACTGAAGAGAACCGAACCGATGTACTTAACGAGGCGCTGTCCTTTCTGCCTCAGTCGACTGCCAGTGACATCTGTCTGCGTGCGTTCATTCGACTCCGACCTCGTCTGCGAGGCATGGCCCACATCCGTCTCACCATCCATGATGCCTTGGTTGCGGAATGCCATGAGGGCGATCGCGAAGCAGTTGCTGCGATCATGCAAGAGGAAATGACCCGTTCAGGTGCCGAGTGGACGGACTACGTACCCTTCGCTGTCGACGTGAGCTACGGGAAGCACTGGGGCGAACTGTGAAAATCAGTTTGCATGTCAGGTACTTTGACAAGACAGATGCGCTGGACAGGTACGACCACTTCACCGATCCCTTAGAGGCCTTCGAAATGGGTTTGGAACTTCTCTGTACTGATCTTGTTGAAGGTATCCAGCTGTCAGTAGACAAAGATCGACACTAAAATTGTCTCTTGTAGACATTGAGAGGTTCGCTATATAATAGAAGTAGAAGGGAGAGTTATGAGTGCCATTGCGACCATCGGTGCCACACGTGTTTCCCAGAACGGCTACAGCTACACCAAGGTCAAGGACAAGGGCGCGAGACAGTGGCGCCTGACACACCACCTGCGTATGGAACAGAAGCTCGGTCGTCCGATCGATACTTCTGTCGAACGAGTGATCTTCAAGGACGGCAACCGTACCAACCTGAGCTTCGACAATCTGGATGTGGTACCCAAGCGTCAGGGACCACTCACTCGTCGGCGAGCTGACATCGAAGACAGAATTCGAGAGCTGCAGGCGCAGCTCGACGACGTCAACGCGAAACTCAAAGCTCAAGGTATCGAGTAGTGGAATTTTAAAGTCTAGGCTAGGTCTACGTGGGTCTAATTGAAGTCTACTGAAGCCTGATAGCATTACATAGGGCTTAAAAGATCTTGATTAGACTCACGTAGACTTGGTGAGACAGAGAAGGGAGACCACAGTGCGTTACATATTTGGTGAACGTGCAACGGGTAAGACGGCGGGTTGTGTGGAGTGGGTGCGGGCAGGTATCCAGGACATGCGCTGGCCTTACTGGAACAGGATCCTGATAACGTTCGCTGAGGCAGAACGCAGGCGCCTTATCGACCAGTGCAATCTGAACCCACGACAGGTTTTCACCTGGGAGGACTGGTACTACTCCCGAGGTATGGGACGTACGGATGTGCAGGTGATGTTCGACAACGCCGACCTGATTCTCCGTGCCATTGCCAGGATGCACCCAGTAGCAGGAGCGGTGTTCAACAAGAACCCAGACGACACGGTCAAGAGGTTACCATGAAGGACGGACATCTTTCGATCACAGCGCTCGACCCTGGTGGCACGACTGGCGTAGCGTTCTACGACGCAGATGTCATCTTCAACGTCGACGACCAGATCGAGTACCTCAACCCTAGCTGGGATACACTGCAGCTTGTCGAGCCCGACCATCACAAGACGCTGAGGGCTATACTCGAGCGTCGACACGTAGCGAATACCATCGTCGTCTGTGAATCGTTCCAGTACCGACGCCCTGTGGATGCCCCAGCAGTGGAACTCATCAGCTGCGAATACATCGGAGTAGTGAAGCTTGTCGCACAGGAACGTCCAGACATCCAGGTGGTCTGGCAAACGCCTGGTAAGGTTATTCCTCCTAAGAACAGGAACCGCGCAGGAGGATTCTGGACAGACGAAAAGCTCAAGCAGGTCGGCAAGTACAGCCCAGGACGCAAGCATGCCAACGACGCCATGCGACACCTCCTCCACTTCATGGCCTTCTCTATGGGCCGCCGAGACCTTCTGGAGCCACTCCGATGAAGTGTATCGTCTGCTACCTGAGTTACGCGGACAGTCAGAAGCCGCTGGAAGTGAATGCAGTAACGATCGTGAACGGACACTCCGTCTGTCAAGACCACATCCCCGCGGCCAGGAAGTCAGTGGCAATCAACGTTGTAATGAAGAGGCGCGCGAGCCAGCGACAGTTCGGTATGGACGTGCAGTAGGCCTTCTGGGGTACATTCTTATCTCAACCATCCTTGGGATCGCAGCACTTCTGAGTGGACTGATCCTCGCAGGCTTCTTTCTGACCTACATCTGAGCAGACGAAAGCCCCCCACCTAGGACTACTCCGACCCGCAACGGAGAAGGTGGGGGGCTTTCTTACTCCCTAGACGCCCGACTAGGGAGCGTTCGGAGGGTTGCCCACGATAGGACCAGGCGTGGTCACGACCTGAACCTGCGTAGGCGCGGGCGGGTTGTACTGTGGCTGCACCGGTGCACCCAGGAGCCAGCCCAGACTCGGCCACTTGCCCTCAAGGAAGCGCACGAGCAAGTAGTACAGATAGCCGACGCCGAAGGTCAGTACAGCAGTCAGCCAGCTCTGTACACTGTCAGGAACAGTGAAGCCGAAGTGTACGACCAGGTAGCTGATCAGGAGTCCTACCGCGTACGGAACGCCCGTACGGACAGCACTAAGAACCTTGTCGTTCAGGTTCATTACGTCGTGCCTCCTTCAGATCCTTGCGATCCTTAATCATGACCCGGATAAAGATCCAGGTACGCTGTAGTACGACCAAGAAGACCAGGGTAATGATAACGTACGTGGTCTCCACCTTGTACGGCAAGTCAGGAAAGAATGTGCGCACAACACTGTTGAGATAGGTCACCGTGACCACAATGGAAAACCACATCAAGTGCCGACCCAGACGACTCCTGTACCAGCTGGCATATAACCCGTACAGGATCACAAAGACTAGCGAGGCACAGAAGGTAGCTACAATAATAACTAACCCATATACCTGTAGAGCAGTCACCGTCCACCGTCCAACATTGCACGGTAAATGTCAAGTGCGAAGTGGTTAGCTTCGCGCTGCACTTCGAGATCGTGCATTACAGGTTTGACCTCATCGGCAAGGCGCTCCGCACGCTGAAGCTTTTCGTCTGCACGCTTAAGCGCTGCGTTGGCCTTTGCTTGGTCTGCCGCTGAAACGACGGGCTTCTTCTTAACCCTTCTAATTCGCTTCATTGGTACGTCCCGAGGGTAGTTCGACGTGCCCTTGCGAGGCCCTGCGAACGGCTTCGAGAATCGCCAAGGAGGCCCGCCCAACTTCGAGACATTCACGAAGTGCCTCCTCTTGTTTGTCGCCGCGAATCTCTAGGCGGTTGAATGCGTCTTCCCAAATCTTTGCCACTCTGAGGGCCTCCGCAACCCTCTTGTCGGTTTCTTCCCGAAGCTGCTTCAGCGACGTATCCGGAACGAGCTTGCCGCGAAGAATGTAGATGACAACAAATAAGAGCGCAGCACCGGCGCCCCCTTGGGTTAGCCAACCAATGAGCGCCTCGTTCACGGCTACCCCCTAATGCGTGTTGATCTGTGCTTCCAATCGCTCGACGCGCTTCCGCAAGTCTCGAATCATATCGAGCAGGTCGCCCTGAGGCGTTACGCGTGTGCGGAAGTTGTGAGAGTCGGCCATTGCTTGCCGCGACATCACTTGGTTGGGATGCTGTACGGGTTGTTCGTTCATGACGTACCTGCCAAGTTCGAAATAGTATCGATGGTGAGGTTGACAGTTTCGGGACCATTCTCACTAGACGGAGTCAAACTGTAACCCACGATCCTCGTCACACCTGTAACAGGTCCGTTAGGGAACCTGTAAGAATCGTCGATCACTAGCTTGACGTTGTCACCGAGACTCCAGGAGCCGAATGCACCCTCGACCGTTCCATCGAGAATAATGGTGGGCGTGATAATCGGTGGCGTCTGGTTAGTAAGCTGCGTAGACGCTACGGCTTGCAATGCACCCAGGTTGTCAATGTCGCTCAAGGTCAAGCGGTTATCCAGACCAGGGTAGCCTTGTGACAGGTTAGACGTATTCGTATAGATCTGGTGCGGTGTCGATGCGCCGTTAGCCTTACCGATGGCCAGGACCTTGTTTGCTGCCTGCACAGCATTCTCAGGCCACCAGTATTCCGAAATGCCTGTAGGGTACTGAAGATCGACACCCGACTGTAATGCCTGAGCGACAGGAACACCAATGCGCCAGTACGTCGTAGGGGGATTTTCGACAAGGTCCCACCTACCTACAACTAGTTGCGGGACCCTATTGCCGTTAACATCCTTAGTCGGCTTGATGTAAAACTCGGCACCTGAAGCTGCCATACTATCGATAAAGTCGCCCCAGGAGTTGTAGTCCGTACCTACAAAGGACCTGGTAATAGTACTACCAGTTCCCTGTAGAGGCGGTACTGCAACTCCTACGTTGTATGCCGAGGCACCCTGAATAGCACCCCAAGCGATAGAGACGAAGTCCTGACACGGTTCAGTAGCAGAGGAGTCCGCACTGTTGTAGACGTTATGCGGATACGACTCGAAAGTCTGCGCACTGAGCTCGTACGTACGACCTGTCGCCTGATAGGTACGACTCCACACGATCCCACACCACACAGGTACGTCATCGCGATCGATCCACAGGGCGGTCTTGCCCGGTGTGGTAGCGGCCAGGAGGTCGGAGACTGTCCAACCAGGACTATCTGCTCTGAACGTACCGGTAAACTGGCCGACCTTGCTACCAATCTTTCCCGATAGGAACATCGAGAAGTTGACACCGAACATATTGCCGCCGAACTCATCCAGGAGGGTATGCGTTAGTAGGTCGTAGAAGTAGTACTTGTATGTTGCCACGCCACCCTCCTGGATGAGTCGGAATCAGCTACCGGTAACGTTCGTAGTAACCGCGTCGGCCTGCACGACCTGCCAGTTCTTGGGAAAGTCCAGAGCCAGCTGCGCGTTGTTGAACGTGACCTGCGGCGCCACGGGGTTATTGATCGCGTCCTCCTTGGCTGCCTGAAGAGCACGCAGCGCAGCCTCGCGATCGGTAGTCAGCTTACCAATGGGCAGGCCATTGAACGTCGCACCGTTGGGAACCTGCACCTGTGTATCCTCGATGCGGTAATCCTCCGACACCCACAGGAGCCAACCACCCATGGTCGAGTAGGGAATCCACATGTTGTCCTCCACTACATTGTTAGGCGTAAAACGGGTTTCGACACCAGGCCAGACATCAACTACGACAGACTTATCGTACGCACCTGTGTCGGTGAACTGGTGCGCAATTGATGTGAAGCCACGAAGCGTTTGCTGTACTTCACCTGCACCAGGGTATGCAGCGATCCAGTAGTGAGGCTGTGCAACGCCTGCGTTGTTGAAAGCATCGATCACCTGGCCCCACTCTGCCAAGCTCGTGTACACAGTAGGATCGATACCAGCCGCGCGACGCATTTCAGCCCATCCAGGACACTGCGACGGGATAGCATCACCGGGCTCGCAGTCCAGAATGTGACCGTCGTTAGTACTGGGGAAGACTGCAATGCGCAGCTTCAAACCAGTGAAGCGTGCCCAGTCACCAGGCGACCAGGCAAAGCGTCCATCGACGTAGCCGAACACCACAGGGGCGTTTGTGGGAATGTTCGACGGAGTAACTGAATCGTATCCGTAGCGGGTCATAGGCGTTTCCTTACGAGCTAGGCCAGGTCGCAACCTGCTTCACATGAATGAAGGATGCGCGAACACCGGCGTCGATTGCCAAGTTGCCAGAACCACTCTGCCTCTCTGCCATGACGTAGATGTTACGTGCGCCGGTCAGAGGCCCGTACCAACTCGTGTACGATGTCATAGTGGTGAAAAAGTTGGTTCCAACAGGCCCTTCGATGGAACAGATTTCAGAGCCACCAGTACCATTGTCACGAGCAATGAAGTCGAACCGAGTACCTGTATCCAGTGCGAACGTGAGGTTGAACACGACTTCAAGCATGTAAGGCCAGCCAGGGTCGCTGACCGAGGTAATGTCCAACGTAACAGGGTTCGCACCGTTTGTAGGATAGCCGCTGGGGAACCAGTTGCTGTCCGTCTTCACAGTATAGGCGTTGTTCAGACCATGCCAAGAACTACCAACAGTGTCGTATCCCTGAAGGACACCCTTATAGTAACGCAGGTCGCCATTTTGAATACCTGCATCGCCTGCCTCGAAAGACTGTGTGACCTTCACACCACCATTGGCCGTCAGGAACCTTCGCCGGTCAACAATGTCAGTGCTCAGGATCTGGGTAGTGTTCGCACGGACGTTCACATACCCCAGGACCATCGAGTTGGTAGGCAGTACCGATTCATCTGCCGTACCTGTAGCAGGGTTGCCCGTTGCTACCAGAAGACGCACGTCGTTGTTTGAACCCGTGTACGCGGCATCTCGAACGTTGACGTAAACAATGTCAACGCGGAGGCGCGTAGGGTCCGAGGTAGCGATCGCAAGTGTAACGTCGGCATCGTTGAACACACCGTAGCTAGCTTGTGTCAGGCCATCAGTACCTTCGACGACACCCTTGCCTCGGTGCACAAGGACGGACATGTTAGGCGAGGACTGCGCTGCAACCTGGAAGCTGTTGGCCTGCATGACAACGCCGCTAGCACACTGCAGTGAGGTGAGCGTGTTCGATCCTGTGGTGCGCGGCTTGTAGGGCAACGTTGTAGAAGCGAGCCGCAGTAGCTGTGCCGAGTGGTTCGACAAGTTCTGAAAGTACCCACCAGGGGCAACGATAGCCATTACTGCCACCCGTCGTAGTTGAGAACCGTTGCCGAGATGGTACCGGTGTCTGTCTGAAGCTGAAGGACTGTCTGTCCTGGGCTGAACTTGAACCAGTTCTCCTGCGTCACCGAACCTCGTCGGCTAACGCCATTCAACGTGACCCTACGGTAGCTAAGGTCGAATACCAGGTTGTCTCCTGAGCCCACTGCGATACTAGTTGCAAGGGTCTTACCTGTAGTGACATTGATAATACGGACGTTGGTACCACTACCTGTAATAGTAATGGTACCACCAACTTCCTTATTACCCGAATTGACTACGGTCAGGTTGGCTGGGAAGAACGCACCGCCGAACCCGAAATTGAAGCCTAGGTTGAACCCGAAGCCTGTAAAGGCGCTCGAGTTATTCGACCCCATCGCCTGGTGCTGCACCGTTCCATACACCACAGGGTCTGCTGCAACTAGCGTAATCTGGAATTGTGCACAGTTGGTTCGGTATAAGGTTTCCCAGTCGTACTTGAAGCCGAGGCTTTTGCAGAAGATCTGACGCTGAGGGTTTCCAGGTTCCTTGATGTACAAAGGCGTATCGACCTTAGACGGCGCGAAGTTAGCCTTGGCCAAGTCAAGGTAGGGACCGATAGGGTTGCTCTGTCCGTAAACTGTACCGCTGATCACGATGGTTCGTACGTTGAGGAACTCCGCTTCGACGATACCACCATCACGTCCGTCGAGTGCCTTGGTCGACGAGCGAAAGGGTGCTGAGTCGAAGCCGGTAACCTTCTCGACGTCAAAGAACGGATCGACGGTATTGGTAGGGTTACCATTGAGCAGGACGCCACCTACACCGAACTGGAAAGTGAAGTCGCTAAGAACTGGTGCTGTCATGTCACGACCTCTTCGCCAATTCCCAGCCCAGATCGGCTGCGTGCCGAACGGGATCGATCTCCTGTGTGGTGATGTAGAAGTTCTGCGACACCTGCTGACTGCTCTTCTTGTGGTTCAGGAGACCGGCCAACTGCTCCTGCGTAAATACCGCTTCGGGCTTCGATGTCTCGTTGTAACCCAACTGCCCAGGCTTCAGCCACCCACCGTTCTTGTAGCCGCCGGGCTTGTCCATAGCTGCCTGAATGCTACCGTAGGTGTGGAGTGCATAGTTAAGGCCAGCGTAGATATTCGCCAGCGGATTCATAATACCCAAGCTGGCAAACGGTCCCGCATAGGCAGCGAACGTCGAAGGAATGACCTGCATCAGACCCTGTGATGGATCGCCACGCTGTGCGTTGATGTCGTACTTGTTGATGGCAGTTACGTGCCACCAGACTCCTGATTCATCCTTCGAAGCACATTCGGAAGCAGACTTGCAGGCTGCCCAAGCATGGCCAGAACTTGTAGAACCAATGGCGAGTACTGATCGACGTTGCCTCCGGACCCACCCAGATTCAGAAGTGACTTCGCAAAGTCTTCTGCCTTATGAACGGCACCATCAAGCACCTTACCAGGAACAGCCGCTAGTGCCTGGCCCCACTTCGTGCCAGCAATCTGCTTGACCTGGTCAATTGGCCCCTGGAACATCTTCTTAACAGACCCCACAGGGTCGGAGAAGAAGTCGGCGATGCTGGATCCGATTCCTGCGAGCCAGCTGCCTGCGCTGCTAAAGAAGCTGCCGATGTCTCCGACTAGTCCGCCGTCAGCAAACCTTCCAGCGCGCATAGCTTCCAGAGCGCCAAAGTACCGTGACGTCTTGTCGGCAGGCATGACATACTCACCGTTAGACAACCATGCAGGGATAACGTCATCGCGAGGGCCTCCAGGACCGTTGACGTGGCCACCATCTGCCAAGTGCAGAGGATCAAGTTTACCAAGGCCGAACAGACCAGCGATACCGTTCCACAGGGGCACAATGCCGTTGTTGTAGACGACGTCGATCACGAACTGAACCGGCTTCTTAGCGATGTCCATCAAGCCGTTCCAGATCTGCGTGATCTTGTCAATTACCCAGGAGAAGCTGTCACTGACTGCCTTGGTGAAACCATTGATCACGTCCATGATCCAGCTGACAGCGTCGTTCCAAAGCTTCTTCAACCAGTTCCAGAAGTTCGTCCAGAGGTCGACAGCAGTAGTCGAAATGACGTTCCAGACGCCTGCGAGCAACTTACCGAAGTCGCCTGCAAGGTTGACAACGAAGTCAACACCTGCAGAGAAGACACCCTTGATCAGGTCCCAGAGGCCTTGAACAATGCCGTCGAGAATATCGACGATACCACTGAAGATCTCCTTGATGCCGTTCCAAGCCCTACCCCAGTCACCTGAAAGCACACCGACGATGAAGTCGATCAGACCCTGGAAGATGCTCACAAGGCCTGAGACAACACCCTTGATGACGTCCCAGATAGCTGTGAAGACTGCCTTGATAATGCCCCACAGGAACGTCAGTGCGTCAGCCATTGCATTCAGGTTGGCACTGACAATATCCTTAACGTAGGGCCAGATGTCCTTGAACCACTGGATGATCGGGTCGATGATCTTCTTGACGTCAGGCCAGATCTTGTTTGCCCAGTCAGCGATCTTCTGCCAGATCCCTCCGATGAAGTCAGCAACTGGGCTCCAGGCAGCACGAATCGTATTCGTGATGTCCTTCCACAGGGCCGCGAGCTTGTCACCGATCTGGGACTTGATCCAGTCGTAGACCTGCTGCAGCTTGGCAAGAACGGCATCCCAGATAGGAATGACAGCATTCTTGATTTCAGTCCAGTGCTGAACAACTAGAACAACGACTGCAACAATAGCAGCAATACCTACAACAACTGCAGCAAAGATTCCTAGCAGTGCACCTAGGCTGATACCTAGCAGGGCCGCTACGCCACCAAGAGTGACGAAGGCGCCAGCGATCATCACCAGGACACCGAGTACAACGAGGATTGCAGCACCGATAGCAACCCAGCGAACGATGTTCTGCTTGAGACCGTCGTCGAGGTTATTCCACCACTCGAGTACGCCGGTCAGGATCTTAATCAATTCCTGCATAACAGGAATCAATGCCTGACCGATCTTGATCTGCATAACCTGCCACTCGTTCTCCAGCTGCTGTGACTGGTTCTGAGTGGTATCAGCCATTTCGTTGTACGCGTCGGTGAAGGCCCCAGTGGAGTTCTTCATGTCGTCGACGAAGCCTGTGAACTGCTTCGCACTCTCGGTACCCGAGGTGACCATGTCGAAGAACCTGCGTGCCTGGATCGTACCACCAGCACCCAGGAACAAGTCATGCAAGGCCTGCGAACGTTCAGGAGCAGTCAGTCCTGCCAGCTTCTGTTGCAACTGCTCCATGACGACAGACATGTCATTGAAGCCGCCCTTGGAGTCAAGGACAGCAACACCCATAGCCTTTAGGCGGTCAACAACCTTAGGGTTGGAGAAAGCATCTAGTGAACGACCGGCCGCTGCAGCCGCAGCTCCTGCGCTCAGACCATTTCGGGTCAGGAACGCCATCATGCCAGCGAGGGTCTCGTACGACTGACCAGCACGAATGGCAGAGGGTACCGACTGACCCATTACAGCTGCGAACTCTTGATACGTACCAACACCCACGCGGTGCAACTGGAAGTTGATGTCCAGGACCTTATTGACTTGGTCAATAGGGATGTGGTACGCATTCATGACCGTCATGGTCGCACGGCCTGCGGTCTGAAGGTCTAGCTGACCAGCAACGGCTTCCTTTGCGAAGGCGGTCAAGAGCTCTTGTGACTGTGGAACGTTGACATCAATGGTGGAGAAGATATCGAACAGACCACTAGTCAGGTCCTTAATAGGTACTGCAGTATTCTTAGCAACGTTAAGAATCGTATCGCCAAGTTCCTGATTACTTGCCTTAGTAGTGGTAACCTGGGTAGCGACCGATGCAACGCCTTGCTCGAATTCCTTTGCTGCATCGGTTGCAGTCTTCATACTCTCGAGTGTCTTAGCACCTACAGAGGCCATACCAAGGCCTACGCCTGCAATCGCAACACCCGTAGCCATCTGCGACTTAGCTGCAGACTGCGCTGCCTTATCTACGCTACCCAGGCTACCAACCAGCTTACTGAGCACACCAGAAATTTCGTCCTGTGCACGCATGACAAGGAGGATCTCGCGAGTACTAAGAGCCACGTCATCCTCCTAACTCTGCTGTTGCTTTACTGCCTGCGCATTAATTACTACGCCCATTGCTTCGACCCAAAACGGATCCTGGTCGAGCAATCCACCTGCATTTGGCAAACAGTAAAAGCTTTGACACAGGGATACCACAGACAGAACGGTTGCTACATCGTCGTCGCCATCAGCGCCGCGGCCATCTCTTAGGACTGCGAGGTGGACGCGTTGCCAGAGTTTCCCAGGGCCTCTTCGTCTTCGAAGTTGTTCATCTGGTCGATGTAGGTCGAGATCTCCTCGCCCACACGCGGGTCCAGACGCGACACGTCGAACTCGGTAGCCAGGTTCAGCAGCTGCCCGCCGTCGTCAGTCAGGTTGTGCTCGATGACACAGTTCCTGAAGTCTGTGATGGTAGTCTGCAGCGACTCCATTTCCATGTTGGCCTTAGTGTTGCCACTCTTGCGCCCGCGCTGCATCTCCATCTGGATCTTCATGGCATTCTGCTGACGAACCAGCTTCTGCCCATAGGTCATCTTGCGCAGGACAACGTACCCGTCCGGAGGAGCCGACTTGAGGTCGAACCGCTCTGTGGAGCTCATGTTCACAACAGCTGCGGGCATGTGGCACATCCTTCTCTAAACTAAGAGCTCACGAGCTTATAGACTAGCGATAGACTCAAGTCCCTTTGAGTCTAAGCTAGGGAACCTGTAAGTCACGTAGAGCTCTAAGGGGCGTTGTTGATCTTGATTAGACTTGCTTAGACTCTAGTGTTACGGAGTCATGTTTTCTGTAGTGGTGATAGTGGCCACCCAGGCATTACCCGTACTAGGGTCCAGCGTTCCCTGGTAGACAATCTTGGACTGCAGCAGGTCACCCTGGTTGGCCAAGTTAGCAGCCTCGAAGGTATCCTTCACACCTGCAGGGATGTCGAGCTGGAAAATCTCCCCGGTAACGGCCTTCTGTGCCTTGATCCTGAGGGCCTGTGCCGTGAGCGCCTTGAAGGCATCGTAGTCAGTACGATCCTGGAAGTCACGAGTCAGGTTCAGCGTCACAGTACGCTCCTTGAAGGAGACGAACTGCGCGCCTCGACCAGTGTTCTTCATGCGGTAGTTCGGCGTCGCGTTGTCGGTAGACGTGAAGTCGAACGTTGCCGTGTCGAAGACCTGCGTACCCAGCGGGATCTCGACGTCGTACTCGCCAGCACCGAACGGCTGCAGCTGGTTCGTGTTCCACACAGGGGTGGGCAGGCTCTGCACGGTCTCGTCCATACCGATGATGCTGTACGTCGCAGTCAGCATACCGTTGGAGATACCGAACTTGACCGTACCGACAGTGCAGCCAGTGTAACCGAACACTACGCCATTACGAACAACGGTCAACGAAAGCGTGCGGCCAGCAGTTGCAGCAGCCGTAGGACTGAACACGTACTGGTACTTGCCCGAGACCGGACCAGTCTTAACCACGTTCTGCCGCATACACCTGTGGAAGTAGACCATCATGTCCGTCAGGCCTTCGATGGCGACATCGCCCTCGGTGTGAACGTCACCCGGTACGCCACCAAGGTTGTCGACCGACTGACGAATCGAACGACGCCACTGCGAGCTCTGAACGTACTTGAGCGTCTCGGACGTGATCGGACCGTACTTCGTCGGAGGAGTATACACGCCGGAAGCGATGGCGGTGTTGGCAACAGGCTGAGCACCCGAAGGAGTAAGTGCGCCCGTGTCCACGTAGCTCACAGTGGAGCCGCCAGTAACCGTAGCCAGCAAGAGCTCAGTACCAGTACCACCACCTGCAGCAGTACGATAAATCTTGTAGCCTGAGGCACCATTCACGATGGCCCAGTTGACCGTGTTGGAGTTGGTCGAACCTGCGCCAGTGGTGATGGTCTGCTCGTTACTAACTGTGGTCTCACCTGCAGCGTTGGTTGCCGTGAGTACGTACTTGTACGTGGAAGTCGCAGGAAGCGTACCACCTGACGTCGAGCTCGTTGCAGCTGCCTGCACAGGTGCTTGGAGCTGCTCGAGCGCCAATCCCAGGAAGCCGCCACCACCAATACCGTATCCCACTTCACACCACCTTACTGGTTGTAGTTCGGCTGCATGGGAAGGAGCGTAAGAGACTCCGCCTGAACAGTTAACCGTGCTGCCCTGTACTGCGTAGAGCTACGAGTAGCAACACCAAACTCGGTACGTACCACAAGACAGTTAATGCAGATACCCCCGAGTGTAGGATCTGCGTGGAGTACTGCCTCGATGGACTCAGACAGCTGTCCCGCAAGGTGCAAGTTCAACTGAGTGTCCTGGACCTGACCTGCTAGGACCATCACGAAGGCTTCGAACGAGTTCTTGACTCGCCTAGGTGCGCCAGCAGGATTGCGTACCTTCTGTCCAGGAATCACTTCCACTTCAGGCGTACGCGGAACCTTGTGCTGTTCACCATACCACACGTCCGCGATGCTGAGTGCAGACTGCTGTGCAGTGATTAGGTTCTGGATCGTGGCTGTAAAGGTTTCGAGGCTATCAGTAGGTGTACTCACAGTCACCCCCTAAACCCTGCGGCAGCGATACGCATGTCAATCCACTTCGTGAATTCTTCGTCGATCTTAGGTAGGTCTTCGTCCTGAAACATCACGAAGGGGCGCGCAGGGATTGGGTGTGCTCGGTCGGAACTGGAACCTACCGACTTACCTGTGGCCATCGCTGACTTGAGCTTAGCGTCAAGATCGCCCATGACCTGCTTGGCAGCCGCACCGGGACTGAGCTTGATACCCTTCTTAGCTGCAAGCTTGATCTTGCTCTGGATCTGTGCACCTGTAGTGCCGTAACCTGCCTGGTGAACAGCGCCATACCAAATACGGTCGGGCAGCTGCTTCACGATTGCGTAGCTGTCCGTGATGTCCCACATGGTCATATAGCCCATGTTGCGCTTCAGTGCACCCGAACGAATTAGGGTAGGACCACTCTGACCTGCACGTTCACGAATAAGCTGCGTAGACTCAGACAACGGCTCCCAGGCATCAGGACGTCCGCCCGATTCAAAGTTTTGCTGGAAGGAAGGAATCATGACGTTGCGGACAGCATTTGTCAACGGCACACGCCACGAACGAATGTCGACGCCCATCTTGTCGAGGTCTCGAGCCAGGATACCAATCGTCGGCGAGAAGTCGAAGGCGAGGATTCCAGAGTCTTTGCGGGGAGCTGTCATTAGAACACCTTCCCCATGGAGAACGACGCATCGCCCAGAGAGGTGTCAGTGTCTGTAGGCTGCTGCGCCGAAGAAGAGTCGGTAGGGTAGAACGTAGGAGCCTCGGAAGAGGGAGCAATCTGGCCAGGCATGATGATCGAGCCATCGAGAATGCCTGTAATCAGTGCCTCTGCCTCCGCACGCAAAAGCGTTGCGTAGACGTTAACATGCTCCTGGTCTTCAGAATATTGCCGGTTGTAAAACCACGAGACGTACAGCATAGCCATAGCCTGCTGTACCATCGGAGGCGTATTCGTAGTATCGGTCCAGGTGCTGACGTCGAAGCCTTCCGACAACGTCGCCAGCACCTGGTTCTCGATCTGCGTAAGCAGGGGCACATCAAGGTTGTTGACCGGCAGCTTGGTAGTCTCAGACCAAGCCTGCGCTTGCTGTACCGTGATGTGCACCATACTTCACCTCACTCCTGAGTGTCAGCGTCCTCGTCGACAGCCTTCTCTTCCGGCGTACGCTCGTCGACGACCTCGGCCGGCGGAACGGACTCCTCCGCGTTCACGTCTTCCTCGTCGACAGGCTCGGGAGCACCGGAGGGAAGGCTGGAGCCCTCGACACCTTCGGCGACGGTTACACGCTGCAGCGGGCCCACAGGGGTCTCGCCCGAGAACTCGTCGGACTCCTCGATGGAATCCGAAGCGAGCAGGGTAGCGATGTCGTTGTCGTTCAGGCCGTGCTCTGCGGTGATCTCGTCGCCGGGCTGGATCGTGACAGCAGTGCCGTCGTCGAGCCCGTGCTGGATCTGGGTCTTGGCGAAGTAAGCCATACTTCCTCCTTCCTCAGGCCACCGCGTTCTGGATGAGGTAGCCGGTGATGAGCAGGTTGTTCTCGATGCCGACCAGCTTCAGGTCGTAGCGCCGACGAACGCGGACGATGTCCGACGCACGTGGGTCTTCACGCCACCGATCGATGACCTGCGACTGCGAAGAACCACCCGTCTTGCCGTTGTCGCGCGCCTGACCTCCACCGAAGCCCCACACGAATTCGTAGCCGAACCCGAGCTTCTTGATGCCGGGAGCACCAGGCACGTAGGCGAGGATAACATCCTTGCCCCACATGTAGGTCATGTTCGCCGAAGTGACGGACACGCCCGCACCAGCAGTGGAGTAGCCGACACCTGGGACCAGGACGCGATCGATGCCCAGAACTGAGGAAATGATCTCCGGCGTCAGGATCGCGCGCTCGGAGTACTTGATGCGCTCGATGAAGTCCGGGTGGTCCTCGAGCTGTGTCATCACCTGGTACGGGAAGATAGCCAGGTTCGGGTTCTTGAAGATCTTCGCGTTGATCGCTCGGATGCCGGTCTTGATGTCCGAGATCGGGTTGGACGTCGAGTAGTTCGCGCTGTTCCACTGAGCAGTACCCGACAGCGTGACACTGTTGCCCGACGCGTAGTTACCGATCGTACGGGCCATGTTCATCATGTTCAGTTCGCGACTGAACATGATGCGATCGGTGATCAGCTCCGTAGCGTCCTGGTCCGGCTGCAGAGGGATGTCGGCGTTCTGCCGCTCTTCATCCGTGACCGCGATCTGAAGGGCATGCTCGGAAGCGTAGTACGAGTCCGTGCTGACCTTGAGACCAGGGATCTCGTTCGCGACCGTACCAGGTGCACGAACGTCGTTGGCCTCGACCTTGAAGAACTCACGGTCGAAGATGTAGTACTTGTTGGACTGCTTCGCCACAGGCACGGCCGGAAAGAGCTCCGGCCCGACGAAGCCCATGTCCATCGGCCACTGGATCGAGATCTGGGTGAGGACTAGATCGACGTGGACTGAGCCGGACCCCGAAGGGCTGTAAACTGCCATGATTCACTCCCTCCGAGAATCAGCTGGAAACTGTCGCACCCGGCGTCAGCAGCACATCGATGACCTGACCAGAACCGGAAGCACCCGTGAGGGCGATGCCAGCCTGCTTGGTGCCCGCAGCACCTGCGGTGACGAAGTTGCCAGACGCGTCACAGAACACGGGCGTGTAGATGGTGATCGCACCGCCGGTCACACCACGAGTGATACCCATGATGCGCACGTCAACGGTCGCCTTGCCCGTCGAGACCTTGGCCGCATCCAAGGTCTCCTGGTACACCCCTAGAACACGCGTGCTGGTACCAGCAGTGGTGACGGAACCGCCTGAAGCATCCGTAGTGTCCAGCGTGGCACACGTGAACGCATTGACGGTAGCGGAGGCGTTGACCTTGAAGCCCTTGTCGAGAACGAAGTTCGGACCCATGACTTACCTCCTCCCTTACTCGCCAGCCAGAGTGGACAGACGGTAGTTCTCGTACAGCTGCGGATCGTTCGCAGCGACCGTGCGAACAGCGTCGGTGTACGACAGCGTCTTGTCCTCGGCACGAACCCGTGCGACAGCGTCGCTAAAGGCCTTGACACCCGTCAGTTGCTCCTCAGCACTGATGTGCTGCCGAGCGATGCCACGCTCACCCAGTTCGACGATACCCTTACGCTCGACGAAGAGACGCAGGATCTCAGAGAACTTCAGGCACGCCTCGGCAGGGAGCGTGAGCATGAAGGGCTCAGCCAGCTCCCTAACCGCAGGGGTGAGAACGTAGTTGCCCTCGCTCAGTTCGGTCAGCTGTCGCTGAACCTCGGCGAGCCTATTCGCTGCCTCCAGCACAGCCAACTTCTCGCTCATCTGCTTGAAGACCGGGTGCTCCATCAGCTGCTGGTCGGACAGGGTCACCGCAGGTGCCCCGCCGCCCTTGTCCTTATCGGACATCTGCGTCTCCTTGTCGTTGCCCTGCCCGGGCTCCTTGGTTTCGTCATCACCCTCGGATGCCTCATCCTTGGTGAGCATACTAACCGCACCCAGGATCTGGTTGTGGTCAGCGTTGTGATCGAGACCCAGAAGATCCGCCATCCTACCGAGCGCATCGTCAACGCTCAATGGTGCAACGGAACTGCTCTGGGGATCAGTACGCGTACCCGTACCATCGTTGGGTGAAGTAGGAGGCGCTGACGTCGCGAGAAGCTTCGTCATTGCTTCCGAGAGATTGACCGGCTGGATGTTCTTCAGGAAAGGACGGTTGGTGAGTGCACCACCGAACAGAACGTCAGTGTGAGTCACACCCTGATTGTCCGTCCAGGAGTCCGTGTACTCAGGCGAGAAGTAACGGTACTCCTTGTCCATGATCTTCTTCGCAGCAGCAGGCGTCCAGTCCACATGAAGGTACAGACCGTCGGGTCGCGCCTCTGCCTGCTTGACCCATCCGGCAGCGATCTGCGTCTGCGCCTTGTGGTCGTAGTCGATGTCAAGATCCGTACCACGAACCTTGTTGTTGACGCTCGCTGCGAAGGCCTTCACACGCTCTGGCGTCACATTGATCTCGCCATACGTGGGATGCTGGTACTTGCCGACGGGGAAGGCCTGGATCCAGCTCGATGTGGTATTGTCATCGAACTGAATACCCGAGAGGTCGTACAGGTAGCTAAAGGTCTGCGTCGTCACTTCCCGTAGCCACCGCCCTTCCCCTTCGAAGGAACCTTCTTGGGTACGGGCTTCTTAGCCGCAACCTTCTTGAGGTTCGGATTGGCTGCCTTAGCAGCAGGAGACGCATTGCGCGCGCCTGCTGCAATGATGGCCTTCGCGGCTGCAGGAGACTTGCCCTGCGCCTCAACCTTCTTGGCAGCGGCCGCAAAGCCCATGCCCTTCTTGGCAGCAGGCTTACCTGCCATGGCGCGCCCCTTTCCCTTGTCTTAATGATAACACAGTGACCCAAGGGTACACAACTGATTCGTATATACGTGTACTACTTACCACTCCTGTCAACGCCCGCGTTCCCGCGAGGAACAGATACCACAGGGCGCCTGCTTTGCCTTGGGAGCTGTGCGGGCGAAGGGGCTGGCGCGCTGGGAACGTTCGCGCCAGAGGGACCTCGCTGCTGGTTCGCAGGAGTAGGACGTGCGGTTCCACCACCTTGAGGCGCGGTTGCCTGACCCTCGATCGGGGCACCCTGCGGGTTAGCGATGTCGCGAGAGGTCGTGGGGTCACGCGGCGGAAGGTCGGTCTCTTCGCGAAGGGCATCTTCCAGGTCATCATCAGGTGTAAGAGCGCCTGCACCGACCAGGTTGCGAACCGTGAAGGAGAGTGTACGCCAGTCTTCCTGTTCACCGATCCGTCGTGCCTTGAGTTCAGGATAGCCATTGGGTGTCCGCGCGAAGTTGAAGTTGACCAGGTCAGGAATGCAGTACGAGTTGAAGACGTCTTCAACACACGAGGCCAGGAACCTAGTACTGCGCATGAACATCGTGTGGTCTTCATCCTTGCCACGACTGGATTCGACGTCGATGAAGTTGCCCAGGACGTTCATTTCGATCTGGTCATCGTGGTAGTTGAGGGAGTCTAGCGCATTGACCGGCTGGCCCTCGAGCTTGGCGAAGACGATGTCCCAGTTGGGAGGAAGAACAATGTGTGCACGCTCGTTGGTACGCAGATTACGTCCGAGGTTGTCTGCAACTGTGCGATCGTCCTTAGAGAAGCCCGGAGGAAGCTTAATGATCGGGATGCCAATGCCGTGACGTTCCTTCTGGATGGCATCGATCTTCTCCAGTTGCTGCTTGTAGTACCAGGGCTTGTACGCAGACCTCAGGAGGGAGAGGCCGGTCATGTCGCCGCCCTCCTTCTCGAAGGTGAAGACGGCAAGCTTGTTGATGGGGATGAAGATGGTATTCAGGATACTGTAGTTGTACATCTGGACACCTGCAGGACCGCCCTTGTCGTCAAACTCCCAGTACAGAACATCGAGAGGGTGGCGAGGAGCGAACTTCTGCCAACACACCATTCCAGGGCGCTCAGGGTGCTTGTTGGTCCAGACCTTCTCGAACATGTAGTAGCCGAACTCGAGGCACAGCAGCGTCTCAGTCAGCAGCTGTGGCCAGGAGTTGGTCATGCCCTTGAAGAGGTTCCACGACACGAAGTCGGCGATCTTCTTGTCCCGTGCGGAAGGGCTCGCAGGCTTGATGAACCAGCGAGCACTAAGGACAGGGGTCTTCATCAGACGCAGAGTCGAGCGGACCGTCGAGTCGGACCTACGCATCTTGTCATAGGTCCGAAGACCTTGCTGTTCACGAAGGTCAGGATTGTATTCCTGCCTGAGGAAGCTCAGGTAGGTCGACGGGCTCGTGGTGCCAATCTCATTCAGGTCAGGGCGCCCAAGTGTATTGTTCGCAGCAAGCGTATTACCGCGCTCAGCCATGATGACTACTGACTGACCATCAGGATCGGTAACACGATCGATGAACTCGTACTTCTCAAGCGCCTCAGCCCACGTGAGGCCCGACTCTGTAGTGGTCATGGTGTGTATGTCCCTGCCCTTGAGCCCGTGCGTGACCACTTAGGAACGCCGACAGAAGCAGTTCCGAAGGTAGTACCAGTATGGCCGAGCCTTACGATCGGTGCGGTGTCCGTTGCGAAGCTGGTAACCGTACCCGGAAGCAGCTTGCCACCGCTGAACACATTGACGTGGCTGTTTACCTTCAGCTTCCGGGTCGCCATCAGAGCCCCCGGTTCTGGTAAGCACCAGTCTGCTTGACGCTAGTAGCGAGAGGAACGCCATGAATCAGGCGCCCACCCTGCAGCTCCGGAAAGAGCAGCGTCGCAGTTGCAGTGGAGGCAGGAGCAGTGACGCCCGTCTGAGGCGTGACGGAACCAGTGTCAACGAACACGTTACTGGTCTGCTGTGACATTAACAGCTGTGATCCGGACGTGCGTCCGTAGAAGCGGTAGGCAGTAGCACCAGGTGTCACGGGTGCAGTGACGGTCACGGTGGAGGTGCTGCCAGTGGTGACCTGGGACGCTGTGGCACTTCCCACAGTCTCGACGCCATTCACGAGCGCAGTGCAGCTGTACGCGTAGGTACCCGCGGCCAGAGTACCGCCAGTAGTCGCAGTCCCAACGCCAGGTGTGGCCAGCGCTGAACCTGCAAACCCCAGATGCGCGGCCGACATGCTCCGTCCATTGGCGAAGATATACCGCACTGCGTGCTGGAGAGCAGTCTTAGCGGCCCTAAGTGGCATGTTCCCTCCTCTACTTCCACGTTACATAAACGTGAACGGTTGAAGCTAGAAGATTAGTTCAGATGCCACGAACATGCCGTGGTCGAGTTCGGAGCTGGCAAGTCCTCGCATACCGGACAGCCTGTTGAGATCGCCCGGATCAGGGTCGCGGTAGAACGACGTCGGACCCATAACCTCACTCAGGTGGTGGCTAGCACCCAACGTAAACAGGTGTACAAGGCCATACCTGATTGCATCCATAGCATGGTCTTCGACCTTCTGACCCATCTCGGGCACATTCGAACCGTTGACAGGTTCCTTGGACTTGTAGTTGTTGAACTCCTTGATGACGTTCTTGCAGGAATGATCAACATACAGTCCAGGGCGCTCAATGGGCCGCTCGTGCTCGTCGTATAGGCCTGTCTCGCGCATCTTCAAGAACTTCTTGACGGTCATTACACCGTCGCGCCAGTTCTCCTTAGCCTTCGGGTCTGCATAGCACCCGACTAACTTCTCGCTGACCGTAATAGCTGCCTCAGGATCGGCAGCGTCGCCAAAGGCCATATCCAGCCTATAGCCCTTAGGCTGTTCACGTGCCTTCATCTCACGTAAGGCAGTGTCTAGAGTTACGAAGGCCTTGTAGTACTCACGCCAGATGTAGATAGTGTCATCAGGTGCGACCTGGAACTCGATCGCAGCCATAGGGTTCGTGAAGCCCCAGTCAAAGGCAACGTAGTTAGGCCAGGCAGGGTTGAACGTATGCTTCTTAACGTGAACGGTTTCTCGCCACTCGCCGTAAATCTTACCGACAAAGGCTGAGAACTGTGCACCGATTTCTTGGTCGAACCACTCCGTAATGGTACTAGCCTTGAGTTCCTGAATCTCAGGGTCGTCGTACCCTGTCGGATAGATCGCCGTGTTAGACCAGGAAGGAAACTGCCACGACTCGTACAGCGGACGATCAGGATCCTGGCCATACTGCCACATCTTGTGCAGCCAGTTATAACCCTCAGGCGTAGTCGGGAAGGTAGCGAACCCGCGGAAGTCAGTCAGCGCGGGTCGAATGTACTTCTTCCACGTCTGTTCCTTCTGCTTGGCCGCCTCGGACATAATGACGCCGTTGAGCGCATCACCGACCAAGTTTTCAGGGTGCTCAGCCGAGCGAACCTCTAGGCGCGTCTGCCAGGGAAACTCAATGTACATGTCCCCTTGCTTCTTGTTGTACGCCTTCTTGATTCGCTTGTCCCTACCAAACCCCTTACCGATCATTAGGTCATCCCAGATGACCCGAAACTCCTTCTCACCCAAGTCGTAGGTCGGACCTACAATCCAGTACCGCGTCTTGGGAATGAACAGGTGAGGCTCGAGGTCCCGCGCAGCCATTGTGGACTTACCAAACCGCCGACCACAGCAGGGGACTCGAAACCGTGCCTGGGAGTTGTGGAACTTCCACTGCTCAGGGTGAGGAGTGTAGTTAATGGACTTGAAGTACTTACGCTTATCCACTACCAGACTCATTAGCTCACCCCACAGAGGTAGCCGTAGCCAGATTCCGTACCGTAAGCTGTAGGGTCGAAGCTAGCAGGAAGCGCATTACCGCCCGCATAGCCGCAACGGCGGTTGGTCTGACCAGGTCCACGAGTAGCGAAGGTATGCGCGTCGACAGGCGAGTTAGGGAAGCAGAGCTGAGGGTTACCACCAGCGAACCCGCGAATCAATGCTAACAGGTAGAAATACGACGTACCAACAGTAACAGCGCCGCCAGTAATGGCGCCACCCTTCCAGCCTGTCGAGGTCCACAGAGTGTTGTCGTTGGCTGTGGTACCCTTCTGTGCACCTGTGTCGTCATAAATGCCGAGCTGGTTGGGAGTGGTAGTGTTGTCGTAAGTGCCTGCGACACCACATGCAGCCCAGAGGTTAGTTACGATGCCGCTCGAAGGGGTCGGCAATCGCATGTACCAGATCGTGTTGTTACCGCCCGGCTGCGTGAACTGGTACGTAAGTGGATCGCCCGTAATTGCAGTAAGTCCGTAGCCAGCAGGAAGGTATAGGTTCGGACCCGACCCACCACCTGAAGGCGTTGCCCACTTGATGCCTGATGTCTGTGTATGGTCCGCTGTAGGTACCTGACCGTCGGAGCCTACGCCTAACCGTACAACAGTGCTAGCACCAGTAGCAACGAGGATGTCACCCTTAGTGGTAGCCACTGACTTCGGAATAGCATTGCTAGCCGTAGTCTGCGCATTAGACGCAGCCGTCGAAACACTAGACAAGTCATTCTGCAAGTTGGCAACGTCAGCTTCGGAGTGCGTATGGCTTAGCGCAGCCTTGCCCGCAAGGGCCGGTACCGTAGGCGAGGCGGCCGTGCCAGCAAGGTCCCCCGCAAGCTGGATCTTGCCCTTCGACGTCGTAGTCGCATCAGGCGTCCCAGATGCAGCAAAGCTGTCCACGTACTGCTTGGTCGCTGCACCCAGTGCAGTAGTCGGATCAGCAGCAAGAGTCAAGGCACCAGTCATGGTGCCACCGGTCTTCTGCAAAAACGCTGACAGGTCAAAGCCAGGCGCAGAAGGAACTGCTACGTGATCCAACAGCTGCGATAACTTCGCACCCGATCCAGCCAATGCAATCAGCACAGGCATGTAGAACGTCTGGTTCCACTCCTTGGTACGAACCTGCACCTGGTAGAACCACGATGCAGGAGTCAGGCTAGGATCGTCGCTAGCAGGCAGAGACACTGAGAACGAACCATCTACAGCCGACACCATAACAACCCAGGTGGTCGGCGACAACACAACCGTGCCAGCTTTGTGGATCTGCTGCGTGAGTCGAAACTCAATGATGCCCGAGTCGAAGGAACCGTCCCCGCGATAGAGGACGTCACTGACTGTTACGTACGTAACACCAGGCGCAGGCACGGTCCCTCCTCACTCAAGATTCCACAGAGCCCTTGGTCAGCTCTGGGTGTCCGGACCAGCCTGCTGAGGAACGTCGGTGTTGACCGGAGTCTGCACAGCGTCGGGCTTGGCCTGCGGGACCCAGTGACTGTGCACCTCGAGGCTGAAGCTGACGCTGTTACTGTCGCCATGACCATTGCCTGTGACGACGTACTTCACGGCCCACGCGTCTGCCGAATGCGCTGCCTGTCCGCTCGTGGCTTCCAGGTTGGAAACGACGAGGTCGCGGACCGCCTTACCCAGGTCTCCGTAGTTGGTGTCGTCGCAGGCCTTGAGCTGTGCGACGACCTCGTCCCTGGAACCGATTGCCTTGAAACCGAACGTCATGATGTCTCTCCAGTGACTGGTGTATAACACCATCGGGCGTGACGGGTTAGTTCGAGCTGTGTGAAACGATTCCGCGAACGAAATCCTCCAGAGCGTCCTTCGCCTCTCCGCCCTTCATACCAGATGCCTTCGCAGGGCCGAGGACGCGGTCACAGATGTACGTGGCTGCTCTGAACTGAAGCGAGTCGCTACTGCCGTTCATGGCGATGTCCGCAATCTTCAGCGCCGCACGTGCTGCGTTCTGCTTGAAGATGGTCTCCGTCAGCTCAGCATCGGTAGCCTCAGTAAGCTGCTTCTCCATGCTGAGGGCGTCCAGCGCGTCCGGATCGTAAGCCATTTGGACGCCTCCTTGTGCTTTTGGGTACAAGCTCCTTCCTATATGATAGCTTATGACCAGTAATGTACGCAACTTATTGGTAAATACGAGTAAATCAACGCTTTTGGTTGAAATTTTCGTATGTATATTATATGGTCTTAGGGGCGGCCTTATGTACGGTATTTACGTGTAACACATGCGAAAATGCTTCACCTCTATGTGAGACCCAGGGAGATTGCATCACACCAAGATCCTCTTGTATAATATAGTTACAAGCAAAACAAAAACATAACAAAAAAGAAAAAGGAAAGGTCCAAAAACCATACTACCAGTCTGGAAAGGAACGGTCATGTCCTATCAGGACCTGAACGGTACGGTACGGAACGACTTTCGGTTCATGAAGGACGGTGCATATACGGACCGTGCAGCTATTCCACGTACCATTCGTCGGACCGGAACGGCCGGAACGATCCGGTCAGGCAAGACCTGTCCGAGTTGTGGTATGAAGCGTAGTGTCATGAACAAGTGCGAGTGCAACAGTTAGGAACGGGACGGTCTTGTACCGTCATATATAGTACCGTCTATATAGGACCGTGCTATATATGACCATACAATATCGGTCAAAAAGATCTTGTCAAATAGCGCCATATAGCGCGTATGTAACAGCAAGATCCCGCTATATACTAATATCAACAGCAAAACAAAAAGCACACAAAGGAGCAGATCATGTCCGAGCAGACCGTCACCTACAGCCCGTACCAGGCCCACAAGATCGTGAACAAGTGGATCGCGGACAAGGGCTTCGAGAAGAAGGTGCCCCCGCAGATGCTGTACACCTACGTCGGGAAGGGTTACATCGAGTCGGTCGAGGTGGACGGGAAGAAGCGCGTCACCGTCGAGCAGTTGTCGGAGTGGTTCGTCCGGTACGAGCGCAAGAACCTGGTCAGGGTCACGGACGAGACGGTCGTGGACGAGAACCAGCTCACGATCGACGACGTCGAGGCCTGATCTGGTACGGTGGGTGGGGTACGGTAGGGGGACCGTACCCACTCCTTCCATACCATGAAGGGTGAGTGACATGAAGAAGCTGATCTTGGTCGTCGCAATCCTGATCGCGCCCCTTACCGTGCACTACGGGGACCAGACGACCCAGAACGAGGGCTGGACGATCGTCGGCGTCGGAGGGTACGAGACGCGGGGTACGGTCGGCTGGTTCGTGTGCGACGGACAGTGCTGAAGGGACAGGTCATGGAATTCGTCTTCACGTGCCGCAAGCACGGTACGGAGCTGTCAGGGTCGCCGGAAATCGTCAGGGACGAGAAGGGTATGTACCAATTGGACCAGTCGATGATGTGGTGTCTGGCAGGCAACAACGAGTACACGGACACGGAGCACTACTGCCTGAATGACTGGAAGGTGACGGTCACGTTCTGACGGATGGGTGCGGTAGGGTTGGGGGCCCTATCGTGCCTTCCCGACAGAAAGGGATCACAATGAAGGGTACCATCTCGGGTACCATCGATCCGGTTGCCGCACCGTCAGGGGCGGCCAAGCCGAGTTGGTGGAAGCGTAAGCACACCTTCACCCGGCGTACGCTGGCTGGCCTCGCATTAGGGGCGGCCCTGCTGGGCGGGGTCATGGAGAAAGGGGCGGCCGACCAACAAGTGGCGGACCTCCAGGCGCAGGTGTCGGCGATGCAAGATGCGAGCACCACAGGGGCTTCAGGAGCGGGAGGGACGGTGACCGTGAGCAAGAACCTGTCACACGTGTCGCACCCGAAGGCTCTGAGTCCGTCGCAGCACAAGTACACCTGCACTAAGAACTAGGAGCACGAAGGGGGTCCGTCGCGGCCAGCTCGGCCATAATTGCGTCGTGACGGACCGTCTTCTCCTCATCAGTGAGGTGTTCCAACACAACGTCTGGAACCTCTTCAACGGCGGCCCAGGGGGCCTCTCCGGCCTCGACCATGAGGGGTAACCAATAATCCCGGAACTCCTCCATGGTGACCGAGCGATTTTCGGAACGGTCGACCTTAGCTCGGATGGACTGGTAGGCATTGTAACAGGAACGGCAGTAGGGTTTCCTATACCTTCCGTTCCTTGCAAAGAAGCCTTCCGGACGGGTCCTGGCACAAAGCTTACAAGTCCTCATAGTCTTATTATATAGGGGACCACGAGATGTAAACAATGGGTAGTATTGGGATTGGGTTTGGGTTTGGGAGTGGGTTTGAGCTCTCTTAAAATAAAGCTCAATGATACTAGTATGACTAGAAAACAATATAACTATTATATCTATATACCATTTTTATACTTTATAAGAACACTAAATTCGTATTGTATGCAACCGTACTTATAGAACCGCTTTGTAAACTAGCACTTGTTTCTTCTATGAGGACTTCAAGGACTTGTCATTGAAGTCCGCTTGAGGACACAATTGCCAAGACATAAAATGACACAAAAAATTCGTACACAGAAAACGTCACAGCCAAAAAGGAACTTAAAAGGGCGTTGGGTTACCTGTGTAGGCAAATCAAGACTCTCTCCAGGAGAACCATAAAATCCTTATTAACCATGATAGTACGTCTCATTTTTCCTCAATTTGAATCCGACACGAGACAGTTGGCGCGTGGGCATACAAACCCAATCCAACTCAAACCCAATCCCAAACCAAAACCGACCCAGTAAGTACCGAGGGGCACTTAGAGAACAACCCTTTACTGGGGCTTGATATCAGCTTAGGGCATCATATATAATAAAATCAGCATGCAAAACAAAAGCCTCGTGAGAAGGGTGAGGTGGAAACCATG
>Ga0207664_10000234_pt1 | contig 41968 bp, 34 predicted proteins | sample LARL83metaG_FD_184349 | JGI IMG/M metagenome (GOLD analysis project Ga0207664, IMG submission 184349) | Corn, switchgrass and miscanthus rhizosphere microbial communities from Kellogg Biological Station, Michigan, USA - LAR L8-3 metaG... | ecosystem: Host-associated > Plants > Roots >...
CCATCCCGTATAGTTTTGAGCGGCGATGCTGTTGAAGATGGGATTCGGATTGCCGCAGTTGTATCCTGTGCATCCTAATGCGCTGACCGGAGCCTGGTTGATGTCGGTTGCAAAATTCAGGTTTCTGCCGCGGGTGTTGACGTAACTTCCGTCCACCAGGATGCCTCGAGCAAACTCGTGTTGCACGCTGAAGAGCAATTGCTGCACGTAGTTCGTAGGCATGTCTCGCGGGTAGAACGACACGCTGCTGAAGTTGGAAATCTCCGATGAGAGAGTTTCCAGAGTAGGAAAGATAACTGTTCCCGGGGGCGGCCCGACGGCTAGCGGCCACGGCGAGCTTCCGTTGACGTACCCGCCGTTGCCGACGTTGTGAGGATTGAAACCCAGGCCGAGCGCACCATCGGTGTAGTTCTCGGCATCGCGTGGGGCATCAAAAATACCGTAGCTCGCGCGGAACGCCCACTTATCGCGCGGGGACCATGCGACTCCGATTCGAGGCGCGAACTCCTTATAGTCTGCGTTTTGGATCTTCGAGAGCTTACCTCCAAAGGCCGGATCGCTTTGCCCTCCGAAAAGGACCGCTCCTTTATAGATTCCACCGTCCGCGCTGTTCGGAAGAAATGGATCGTAAGTGCCGAACATGTTTCTGCTCACACCCCAGCCCGACTGGATCTGCCAACGCAGTCCCAGGTTGAGCGTTAGGTGAGGCGTGACCTTGAAGTCATCGCTGGCAAACAGCGCCGAACTCCACATGTGAGCGCTCGTCGGATTGGCCTCGAAGACGAACCATCCATAAACATCGCCGGCAAGGAAGTCGGCGTACGGAATTCCGGTGACGCCGCCATTAAACTCGAAGTGGCCCGAGTCGATATCTCCCCAGCTCGTATAGTTCTGGTAATACCTGTCGTACTCGCCGCCGATCTTGAGGGTGTGCTTGCCGCGGATGAGCGTTAGAACATCGGAGACGTTGTACACTCCCTGGCCGAGAACCGCGTCGATGTTGCCGTTGCCGCCTCCTGCTCCGAGAACCATTGATCCAACGCCCGCTCCCTGATCAATCGTGACGTGCGGGAACACATTAGCCGGAGAGTTGGTGCCATAGGCGGGCTGAAGGCCTAAGGTCTGCGGATCATTCTTGCCGAGGGAGGGTGGCTTGTATTTGTCGAGTTCACGGCTTGCGCCGATGCGAAACTCATTGATTACCGAAGAACTTATGGTGTAGAGGTCCGAAAGTTGGCCTGTTAGATTGTCGGTGTGGCCTTGCTCAAACGCGGTCGCATCGTTGGGAAACAGAGGATCAGCGGGGACATACGATGTGATGGTTGGGAAATAGTTGAAACTGAACGACAGTCTCTGTTTGGCGGAATAGGTGTAATCCGCTTTTCCCGTGTACCACGTATTCTTATTGGGGCTGCTGCCGTTGAAAACGTAGTTGTTGGTTGTTGGGCAAGTTTGCGGAGTGCTTGCGGACACGTTCACCGGGCCCGGGCATCCGGCAACCCATCCCGGAGCGGTTGAGCCAGGAAAGTATCCCTGCAGCTTCAATGCCACAGGATCGGGCGATGCCAGCAGTTGGCCGGAGGAGCTAAATGCAGGCCCCGTCGCGCCGGAAATCCCAAAAAAATTCCCTGCCTGCATGGCGGCCGTGGGGTAGCTATACAGTCCGGAAGTCGGGGAGGACGACGGATTGCGCTGGTAGTTGAAAAAGAAAAACAGTTTGTTCTTGATAACTGGCCCGCCCACGCTGCCACCGTATTCATTCCAGTGTTCAACCGATTTCGGTCCGGTCTGGTTATAGAAGCCTCTGGCGTTGAACGCCGTATTCTGAATAAATTCGTAAAGGCTGCCATGCCATAGGTTCGTGCCGCTTTTGGTGATCACGTTAATCGACGTGAGGCCATTGCCATACTCCGCTGGCGCGTTGCCTGAATTGACGCTGACCTCATTGATGGAGTCGAGCGGCATATAAAAGTTGCTGCTGTTGTAGTCTCTGGGAGCTGTAGCCGACGACCCATCCACCAGAAAGTGCACGTTGTAGGATTGCGTGCCGTTGACTCCGATGGCCTGGCCGTTCGCTTCGCCCGACCCACCCCCGTTGTTGACACCGGGTATGAGCTGAGTCATCTGGGCACGCCAGTCTGTACCAACGATGGGCGCCGTGCGAACCGCTTCGGTGCTGATGTCAACGTGCTGACCCGACGTCTCCGTCTCAACCAACGGCGCGTCCGCGTTCACGACAATTTCTTCGCTGACAGTGCCCACCTGTAGCGTGGCGTCTACTGAGATCGTCTGGATTTGGAGACTGAGTCCTTCACGAACAAAAGTTCGGAATCCGGCCTTCGAAAACGTAATCTTGTACAGCCCCACGGGAATTGAAGGCCTGTCATAGATACCGTCCGCATTCGTCGCGGTGATGGTAACAACGCCGGTTTGCAGGTTGGTGATGGTAACCGTGACTCCGGGAATGACCGCGTCTCTGGAGTCCAAGACGGTCCCTTTGATTTCTCCCGTGTTCGCGTTCTGCGCAAAGGCAAGACTTGTGGTTAAGGCTGCAACTAGCAAAAGAGATACTCGGCCAAAGTGGTGAATCAGTCTCATCGTGGAGCCTCCCCAGATTGACCTCCTGTTCCAGATCAGCGCCCAAATCAACTTGGATCTGTCGGCGCGACAGCTTTCCGGCCAGGAGTCCTCAAGCACACCACACCTGCTAGGGGGGAATCCTAAGCTGAGCGGTAAATCCGCGAATCCGCCAAAAGTTGTATTCAGAGAAAAGTATTTATCTTGACAACAGATCACGACCTGTGGCGCGGCGCCATTAAAGATGGACTAGCCCTCGCTGCAGGGCCGTAACCACAGCCTCGGTGCGGTCACTGACGTTGAGGCGCAGCAGAATTGCGCTGACGTGGCACTTCACGGTCGCTTCACTAATGCCGAGAAGAGAAGCGATGTCTTTATTACTCTTTCCCCGGGCAAGAAGCGAGAGCACTTCTCGCTCTCTCGCGCTCAGATCAGAATCCGGCATTCGCGACGCAAGAGCTCGCGCAACGGGTGGAGGCAGAAAACGTTCGTCCCGGTGCACGCGATGTACGGCATCGACAAGAGTCTTATAGGGCATGCCTTTGATTACATAGCCCTGCGCTCCCGCTTCCAATGCTTGATGAATGTCAGCATCCCCTTCGTAGGTAGTCAGCACTACGAATCGCGCTCGCGAATGGAGTTTGCGGATCGCACGAATCGCATCGACCCCGCTCATTCCCGGCAAACGCAAATCCATCAAGGTAACGTCAGGCTTATGTTTTTGAAAGAGCGTGACAGCTTCTTCACCCGTTCCGGTCTGCGCCACGACCGACATGTCGGAAGTTGCATTCACGATGGACGCAACTCCAATGCGCATCAGAGGATGGTCGTCCACCACCATGACTTTGATCTTTTCGGCAGTCGTCATATCTGCGGCAAGCTCCCCTCAGATGTGGCTTCCCTGGTGAATCCATTCTTTCTGGGAATGTGCAGTGCCAACTCCGTTCCCGCACCGGGCCGGCTGCTCAGAATGAGCCTCCCCCCGACGCGATTGACTCGTTCTTGAATTCCGACCAGTCCGTAATGCCCATTCGACGAAGATAACGTCGCCACCGGATCGAATCCGCATCCGTTGTCGCGTACTTGCACGGTGAATTCGTTGTTCTCGAACGCGATGAAAACTTCAACCTTAGTGGGCTGTCCGTGGCGTAACGCATTGTGCAATGCCTCTCTGACTACCATCAGCAACTCGTGAGCCGTGGACTGATCGAAATCAAACGCTCGTCCTGACACTTGATAAGCGACAGGCACGCCGAATTCCGTGCTGATCTGCTGGGTCATATCGTGGAGCTTGGGGCCAATCGTGGTAGCCGAACCATTGGTATGTCGCAAGTTCCACACTGCTTCTCGCGCTTCGTTGATGGTGGTGCGCAGTTGGGTGCGCGCGCAGTTTAGCAAGCTGTCTTTTGCCGATGCCTCTGCTTCGTCGAGAGCACTCTGCGCTTCGAGCAATGCTGAAACACCAGCGCATCCCTGGATCAGCGTATCGTGCATTTCGCGCGCAAGGCGGTTCCTTTCATTCAGTACCGCCTCAAACCTGGCATGAACCTGGCGGATGCGCAACCTGTACCCGCCCCATACGGAAGCCACCAGCAAAACCAGGCAACAACCCAAAAACCACGAAGTGCGATAGAAGTGGGGCCTCTGAACGATTTCCATCGACGTTTCTGAAATATGCTGTGGGTCGTTCATCTCAAAAGCTGCAACACGAAAGCGATACTTTCCCGGCGGAAGGTTGGTGTAGTACGCCACGCGCCGCGAAGAAGCATCGGTCCAATTCTTGTCAAAGCCCTCCAACTTATATCGAAACCGCACCTTCTCTTGTGACCGCAATTGAATAACGCTGTAGTGCATCTCGATTTTGGCATTGTCGGGCGAAAGAGAGATGCCCGGCCGATTCGGTGTTTCGAGGCCGTCTGCCAGCACTTGATCGATCACTACAGGCACAGAGCCGGACGGTTGGGATTGATTCAAAGAAACGCGAACCAGGCCCTTATTGCTGGCAAACCAGACTTCGTCATTGGAGGTGGCAACTCCGCCCGGCTTCTCGGCGCCGTAAAGTTGAGTCGTCTCCAAGCCATCGGAAATGCCATATAGCGTCAAAGACAGCGGGTGTGTGGAGTCTTCGGCAATCGCGTCCAACTCTCGCCGGTTGATCACCGAGATGCCATTCGGGCCGCTGATCCAGAAGTTACCCCGCCTGTCCTCGAGCAATTCGTAGATGCTGTTACTGGCGAGTCCCTGCGTGGTGGTGTAGTGAGTCAGTTTGCCAAACCGCCATCGGTAAAGTCCGCCGGTCCGCGTTCCAAACCACAAACCACCGTCAGAATCGTCGCGAATCGCCCAGATTTTCTCATCTTTCAGCGCCTCCGTGACCGCGTCTTTGACAAAGCCATCTCCATGGAAATGGCTGACACCGCGGTCGGTCCCAATCCAGACATCGGAGTTGCGATCCTCCCACATGGAGCGAGTGCTGAAATAACAGAGCCCATCACGCATTTGATAATTGGTAAAACCGCCATCACGCCAACGACTCACCCCTTCGTCTGTAGCGATCCACACGCTCCCGTCGCTGCCTTGCAGAAACACGCGGACAAAGTTGTTTACCAAGCCGTCCTTCGTCATGTAGTGCGACAACTTGCCTCCACTCTGCCGAAAGACACCGCGGCCCTCGGTGCCGATCCAAAGAGCACCGTCCCGATCACGGAAAACGTTACGAACCCGCACACCGCTGATGCCCGGGAAATGAATCTGAACAGCCTGGCCGTCGTGGAAGTGAAAAAGATTGGTTGCCGCGACCCAAAGATCACCGTTGTGATCTTGATAGACGGTCTCGGCATCGTAGTCCCCAGCATTGGGCAAAGCCACCGTCTGTACCGGAGTCTTGCTCAGTCTCAGCATTCCGGCTTGGGTCGCGATCCAAATATTGTTTTCAGCATCTTCGAAAAGATTCAGGGCAGTGTTGCTGGGAAGATCATCGGGGCTGGTGATCTGCGAAAAACGGTGCTCGCGGTATTTGTAGATACCGTGGCCGATAGTGCCAATCCAGAGGGTCCCGTCTGATGTCTCGTGGAGAAAACGAACTGTTCCGCTCGTCTCTTTAACTCTCACGAACGCATCTGATCCCGAAGTCATTCGGTGCAGGCCACCGATCGTGCCTACCCACAGAGTTCCGTCTTTTGTTTGAGTGATGGACTTGACCCGGTTCTGGCTTCCTTCGCCTTGTAAGCGGTACTCCTGGGCAGTGTTCCCGCTGAGGCTCAGGAGCTTGGCCCCCCCGACCCATAGCCGTCCCTGGCTGTCTTCATGAATGGCGTGAACCGCGAGGGCAGGAATGTGATCGTTGTTGTCAATGCGCTCGATCCGTTCTTCCGAAAATTGAAACAGACCGTTATCGGTTCCGATCCAGATCAGCCCCGCCCTGTCCTGATAGACCACTCGCACGAAGTCGTTGATCAGGCCGTCCTTTGCGGAAAAAGAACGGAACACACCTTCTTTATAGCGAATCAGTCCGCCGCCCTCCGTGGCGATCCAGAGGGTGTCGTCACGCGCAACCATCAAATTGAAAACATTGTTTTCGGTGAAGGCAGGCGTGTTGTCGCGATCAAACAAAACCAACCGCGCCCCGTCAAAGCGCAGTAGTCCGCCGGTAGTTCCGATCCAGAGATACCGGTCTCTGGTTTGAGCGAATGCCTGAACGGTCTGTTCGGGAAGCCCATCTTGCACCTGCCATGTGCGCTCGACGTAGGTCGTGTCAGGCGTGTTCTGGGCAGCGGCGAACGCGCACGTCGGCAAGAGACCCAGCAACAAACCCCGGAGAATCGCACGAGACATGGACGATACCTTGGCCTTCGGTCGCCTATTGTACTGCCGGAGCGTACCGCAAGCATCCGCCAAACCAGCCTTCCCGCCGGGCTCCATCTACTTTCGCATGAACCGGTCGAACACCGTCATCGCTGGTAATGCCTTGTGCTGGTCGTCGAACATTCCGCGGATCGTGAGCGGCCCCTGCACCGCTGGTTCCCACCAGAAAACGCCTTTCCCGTGGCCATCGGGCGTTTCCATTACTACACGATTTAGTTCGTCAAGAAATTCGCGCTGCCCCTCAGCAGACTCCGGAAACGGAGCCGGCTTGCCGATGTAATTCCCGGGCTTCCAGTTGTAGGCGGTTTCCACCACGATGATGTCCTTCTTGTATTCCTTGGCCATGAATTGCAAATTGCTTCTGAGATCGTTCAGGCTTCCATGCCACCACGGGTAGTACGACTGGCCGATGACGTCAAACGGGATTTTGTAGGAATTGAGCTTGTCGAAGAACGATTTGGTTGCTTTCACATCCGCGCCGCGATCGATGTGGATCATGATCTTTGGACGCCGGCCATTTCCCCGGCCTGCATCCACACCATTGATGCCTGCATACACGAGTTCGGCAAACTGGTCCCAGTTGGCGGGGATCTTTCCATCGGGCCACAGCATCCCGTTGATAATTTCGTTGCCTACCTGCACCATGTCCGGAAGCACCTCGGCGTCTCGAAACGCTGCGATGGAGTCTCGCGTGTATTCATATACTGCCTTCACCAGGTCGGCATGCGATTTGCCTTCCCACGCTTTCGGCGTTGGTTGCTTGCCCGGATCAGCCCAGTCGTCGGCGTAGTGGTAGTCCAGCAGGAATTTGAAACCCAGCGCCTTGGCCTGCTTAGCCAGGGCGATCGTGTATTGGAGATTATTCGGCAGGCTTGAGGGAGTGTGAAAAAGACGCAAGCGAATCCAGTTGTAACCGTGGTCTTTGAGAATTTGTAGCCCGGGTTTTGCCTGATCTCCGTCTTTGAAGACCACGCCTTCCTGTTCAGCTTGCGCCAGGAAAGAGACATCCGCACCCACGGCATAGTCCTGACCGTTGCTCTTCTGCGACAGCAATAGCGAAGCGGCAAAGAATATGACGAAGAGAGTCGCGTTTCGCATGGTCTGCACTCCTTGCCTAATGGCTCGTCAAAAAGGATTTGTGAGCCTCTGTCCTTATACTGCTTCCCGATCCGCAGGGGCGATCTCGAATTCAACTTGTCGTTTGCCGAGGACGGGATGTGTTGCAGTTAGCCGCACCCTGCCGGCTTCTTCTTTAGCTCGCAGCCAAATCGCACCGGTGCCGCCGATGAGCGAAAAGGGATTGTCGCCAATCATGAAGGCGGGGCCTTCTAGTTCGAGTCGGATGGCATCGTTGGCGAAAGTTCGTATAGCACCGAATTCGTCGGTAACGCGCAAGACCACGCGGGTGGTATCAGCGCCATCAGCGACGAGCCTTGTGTCGTCGGGCGCAACTACGAATTTCTGATCAATCCCCTTGCCCGAGTACCGTTTCGCGATCACCTGCTTGCCCTGAATGTAGCCTTCGATCCGCAAATCGCCCCAGGCATTGCGGAAGGGCTGCACGTGAAGAACGAATGGCGGATGACGCAGGTTTCCGAACTCGGTTCGGTCGGGATCCACTTCTGCAATCTGCTTGTCGTCGATGAAGAACTTGAGATGATCACAGTTGGAGCAAACGACAGCTGTGCTGAACCCAATCGATTCGTCCCCACGCGCCCAGCGGAAGGCCGGCTCGAGTACGATTTCCTCCTCAGGATCGCATTGCGATTTGTAGAAGCCGGCGGCAGGCTTGGGCTCGCGGAATAGGTCAGCAACGCCGTGGTAGCAAATGCGGTCACCGGAGCCGAAGTTGGAGTGCGTATTGTAGTCGAAGGCGCACCATCCGATACCGCCCGCGTACTGCGGATTCGATGCCAACTGGTTGTGAATCCGCGCATGGCGCAGCGTGTGCTCGGTAAGGCGCTCGGTGTTATCGATGGTTTTCGTTGGGAACGTGTGCCCCATGAACTCCGTATTCAAGTAGAAAGGATGGTTCGGAGGGCGCAAGGGAAAGCCAAAGTCGTTCATCGTAAAAACATCTTCGAGAAGCTCCGAAATATAAAAATTGCGAATACCGCCTGTTGGCCGCGTCGGGTCCAGTTGGTGAGCCAGAGTATTGGTGCGAGTGTAGAACTCGTGATCGTCGTGCGATTCGTTGATGCGGACGCCCCAGAGAATAATGGAAGGATGGTTCCAGTCGCGCCGAATCATGCGACGTACGTTGTCAATGGAGAGGTCTTTCCACCCTTCGTCGCCGATGTGTTGCCAACCGGGAATCTCCTCGAGAACGAGCAGACCCAACTCGTCGCACGCATCCAGGAAATGACGCGACTGCGGATAATGCGAGGTGCGGACGATGTTGCATTTGAAGTTCCTTCGCAGAACATACGCGTCGCGACGCTGAATGCGTCCGGGCATCGCCTGGCCAACAAACGGGAACGTTTGATGACGGTCAAGTCCCCGCAGCTTGATGACTTTGCCATTGAGTTCGAAACCGTGGTCCGTGAATCGAGCCTCACGGAAGCCGAAGCTGCGCGAATCCTCGTCGACCAACCGCGATTCATTCAGCAGCCGAACGCTTACGCGGTAGAGTTTCGGCTTAGTGAGATCCCATAGATCCACGGGACCAAGCTTTTCCAGACGCACCGTATGCAAAACGGGATCATTCCCAGCTGCGGTTGGCGCTACGCGCTGAGTACCTGAGGCAAGTACGCGGTCGCCGTCGAGCAACGTTACTTCAAGCGATAAGGTCTCGCGTAGAGGTTCCAGATGCTGCAAGAAGCAGTCCACTTCCAACTTGGGATTTTCAGTGAGCACATCTTTTGGCTTCGCAAAGATGTTTTCGATGAAGGTTGAAGGAACCACGCGCAGCGCAACCTCACGGTAGATTCCGCCAAACGTCAGATAGTCAATCTCATTTCCAAACGGAGGAATGTCAGCCCGCTCCGTGGAATCGACTTCCACCACGATCACGTTCTCACCTTCAAAATCCAAGTGCGGCGTCAACTCAAAAGAAAAGGGTGTGTATCCTCCCTTGTATTCTCCCAGTCGAACCCCGTTGAGCCAGACGGTGGAAGCAGTCATCACTCCTTCAAAATCAACGAATACGTGCCGGCCCCGCGCCTGCGGCGGAAGTTTGAAACGACGCCGATAGACCGACACAAACTGATACTCTTTATCATCAAAACTGTGCCATGGCAGTAGGGTGTTGGCATGCGGAATAACAACCCGCTCGAACTTGGAGTCATCGAAGTCCCTGGCACGAGCGTCGGGAGTCGCCGAACGACTGAAGCGCCAGTTTCTGTTCATCGGATAGAGGCGACGCGCATCCGATAGCTGTCCTGCGGATGGTGCGGATGCTTGAGCGAATGCACTCTCCGCGAGCATTCCGGCGACCAGCGCGCCGGTTTGCTTGAGGAAATCCCTTCTGTCTATCGTCAATGTCAGCCTCGATGTCCCGTTCGTCCCGGCGCCTACGATCCACAAAACACGAACGGCATAATCGTTATTGTCACGATTGCAAGAAAATTGGAGTGCTTTTGTTCAAACTTTCGGATTCTAAATGACAGCAGATCAAGTTTGCCTCCTCCTAAAGTATGAGTAGCGACACTACATTCGCACGGCTTTCGCCCAGGGATTGAAGTGTGATAACGTCCCCCGGTCACGATTGCTCGTAAAAGGACCGATCCGGTGGGTCATGAATCGAAGAACTTTTGCTCAAGCGCTTGCGGGGACTGCGATCGCGTCATCTGCCATAGGCCGGAGTTCCGCACTGTTCAGCAACCAGTCCAACTCGGTGGGGCACAAGAGCGAGGCTCCATTCAAATTGTCCGTCATGCTTTGGACAGTTTTCACGAATCTTCCATTCGAGCAACGTTTGGAAGAAGTCGCCGAGGCTGGATATCGAAATGTGGAACTGGTCGGCGAATACGACAGTTGGACTGATGAAGATTTCAAGCGCGCAAATGCGACGCGCAAAGAACTCGGCATCACCTTTGATTGCACGGCGGGATTGAAACGCGGGGTGGCCGACCCGGAACACCGGGAGGCACTGCTTGCGGAACTGCGCCGCGCATTGCCAATGATGGAGCGCATTGAGTGTCCCAGCATGATCCTCTTGTCGGGCAATCGAATTCCCGGAATGTCACGCGAGGCACAGCACCAGAGTTGCATCGAGTCGCTGAAGGCAGCTGCTGCGATTGTGGAAGGCAAATCAATTCATGGCGAACCTGTGCGGTTATTGCTCGAAACCATCGACCCCGAGGAGAATCCGCAATATTTCTTGACCGAAGTCGTTGAAGCGTTGGAAGTTGTCAAGGCGGTCGGTCACCCACAAGTCCAGTTGCTCTTTGATTTTTTCCATGAACAGGTGGCTGCCGGCAACCTCATCGCGAAGTTGGAGAAAAGCATTCACCACCTGGGACTCGTCCATATCGCCGATGTTCCCGACCGCCATGAACCGGGCACCGGTGAGATCAACTACGAGAACATCTTTCGTAAACTGGGCGAACTAAATTACACGGGCATGGTTGCCATGGAGTTCCATCCCAGCGGCGATCCGGTTCAGCAACTGCGTGCAGCAAGAGACATGGCCTTACAGGCGGGCAGCAAAGGCTCTGGCGAGAGGGGTAATCTTTGATGTTCGAAGCAGGGCCGCGCGGAACCCATGCCCCGCGGAACTCTCTGATTTAATTGGTGGCGGCGGTAGGACTCGAACCTACGACCTACGGATTATGAGACCGTCGCTCTAACCACCTGAGCTACACCGCCACTTGCGAATCGGGGAGAATGTACGAAGGAACCGGGATCCGGGACGTACTCTGCACTTTCGCTCATGGACGTGGCCAACGGATCGTAGCGTCACGTCCAATCTTTTAATTCTAAGAGCGGCCGCCAAATAGGTCAAACCGCGGACGATCTGCCCCGATATACTCAATCCGAAATAACTTTCAGAGCTTAATTGTCCCGGAGAATCATGAAAACGATCGCTGTGATTCCTGCACGTCTGGCCTCCACGCGTCTGCCACGGAAGATGCTGCGAGGGATCGCGGGCAAACCTCTGATTGGGGTGGTCTATGAGGCGGTGCGCTCCTCGCCGCTACTTGCCGATGTGATTGTCGCGACGGATTCTGAAGAGATCATGGGGGTCTGCCGGGATCACAAATGGAAGTCGCAGATGACGTCGTCGGTTCACCGCAGCGGCACAGAGCGTGTGCACGAAGTTTCAGGACGCGAATCCGCGGACGTGTACATCAACGTCCAGGGAGACGAGCCTCTAGTCCGCGCTGAACAAATCGCTACGCTGCTGCAAGTGATGGAAAATGCTGCGGCACAGGTGGGAACGGTAATGACTCCAGCAGTCGAGATCGACATTCCGAATCCAAATGCGGTGAAAGTAGTGACTGATCTCAACGGCCGGGCGCTGTATTTTTCGCGAGCTAAAATTCCTTTCGATCGCGATGGGACACAGCCGCGCTACTTCAAGCACCTGGGGCTGTATGCCTATCGCAAGGCCGCGCTCGACCGGTTCGTAAAGCTGCCCGAGTCCTCGCTCGAAAAAAGCGAGCGCCTGGAGCAATTGCGATTTCTGGAAAATGGCATCCCGATCTTTGTTGGCGAGACCCCATACGATAGCGTGGGAGTTGATACGGAAGAGGATTTACAACGGGTGATCGAGGTTTTACGAAAACGCTGACCTAAAACCTGCAGGCTTCGATCTAGGGATTCGCGTCTTGCGTTCGACCCCATTCTTTAGCCGCTGCCAACCGCCTGGAAATCGCCGGGTGCGAATGGAAGAACCACTCCACCCATTTGGACGGCGTACGCTCCGCAAGGTTCTGGTCCGCCAGTTTATTCATAGAAGAGATGAAGGGCTCGACGCTGGCGATGGACTCAAAGGCATACCGGTCGGCTTGCCGCTCGTTGAAGCGCGAATAGGCGTTAAGAGCTGGCATGAGCAAGAAGGACAGCACGACGGAGACCAGCGCGAGGAGAGGTAGGTTGGCAAAATCGGAGAGCTCTTCGAACATATGCTGATCGACGGCATAGTGCAGAGTCCAGTTCGCCGCCCAGAATCCGAAAAGCGTGATCGCCGCCTGAACAAAAATGCTTTTCAGAATGTGGCGATGCACATGATGCCCGAGTTCGTGGGCCAGCACGGCCTCAATTTCATCCGGCGAGTAGTTATCGAGAAGAGTATCGGCCAAAATGATGCGGCGCGTGGCGCCGAGCCCGGTCAGAGCTGCATTCGCCTTCTTGCTTTTTTCGGAAAGTTTCCAGCGATATACGCCACGGACTCGCGTCCCAGCACGCTCACTCAGTACTACCAGTCGCCGGCGCAGATCTTCATCCTCGAGCGGTTCGAATTTGTAGAAGATCGGGAAGAGGACGACCGGCGCAAGTTGTGCCAACAGTACGAACAGCCCCATGAACAGCGCCCACGTGAGTAGCCACCAGTTCTGCGGCCATTGGCGGATCGTAAAGTACAACACTTCCACGACTACCGTGCCCATGACTAGTCCGACCAGGAATCCCTTGACCTCGTCCCATATCCACGAGCGGAATCGTTGCGTCGAGAGCTTGAAACTGCGCTCAATTCGGAATCCGTAATAGTCAAGCCCTATGCCGAGGACTTTGCTGATGACTAGCAATAACAGCAAGTACATGAAAACCGACAAAGAATAATTTCTAAATCCCATTCGGTATGCGAGATCGCGCAACCAATCCGACCATCGCGTAACCAGCAGAACAACCAGGAAAAGGACGCCGATGGCAAAATCGGCGATGCCAAGCCACCGCCTGATGCTGTTGTAACGGTGGGCCTCAGGCGAATCGGCCTGAACCAGAGTTGGGTCGTCTGCCATGATGTCTAGTTCACAAAGCCATACAGCAAGAAGTATCGCACTAATTGGCGCGAGTCGAGAGCTGGCAACGATCGCACTTGTCTAGCCCTTGTTCTTAACAAAGCTCTCCCCGGTACTGAGCAGTTCCGTCACCAACTCCGGTGACGAAGCCTCGGTATAAAGCCGCAGCAGGGGCTCTGTGCCCGACGCGCGGAACAGCACCCATGCTTCCGCTCCGTTACCGTTGGTGGGCGCATCCAGAAAGAACTTCACTCCGTCGAGATGCTCTTTCTTGAGGACTTTGTAGCGGCCGAGATTTTGCGTACTGTCCGCGCGGGCGCGCTGAATTGCATTTTGCTTGATGTCTTCCGGGATGTGTAGGTCGCGACGCCCGTAGTAGTGAGGGCCAAACTCGCGCTGCAAATCCGCCACCAACTGGCCGAGCGGCTTGCCTTCTTCTGCCATCACATTGGCAAGAAGCAAGCAGTTCAGCACGCCATCGCGCTCCGGCAGAAAACGCGAATATCCGATGCCTCCTGACTCTTCTCCGCCGATCAGGATGTCGCGCTCCATCATCAGATCGGCAATGTACTTAAATCCGATCGATGTCTCATGCAGTTTGCGGCCATATTTGGCAGAGATTCGATCGAGCATACGCGTGGTGTTGAATGCGCGGACTACGTCGCCAGGCCACTTTTTGCGCTCCAGCAGCCAACGAAGCAAAACGCAGAAAATTTTGTGTGAATCAACGAAACTCCCATCTTCGGCGACGGCACCGATACGGTCGGCATCACCGTCGGTCGCGAGGCCAGCATCGCATTTCTCGCGGACGACTGTTTCCTGCAGCATTGCCGTGTGCGGCTCGATGGGCTCGGGATTGATTCCGGGAAACAACGGGTTGAGTTCCTGGCGAATCGCGATGTGCTGCACTCCACGCTCACCAAAAATGCCCGCCAGAACGCCGCGCCCAGAGCCGTACATGGCGTCCACTGCGAACTTGAATTTCGTTTTTGCGATGAGATCCATGTCCGCGAAGCGGCAGACTGCGGCGATGTAATCTTTTTTGAGATCGACTTCATCGACGCCCGCTTTTTTGCCTTTTGGTACGGCACCAGAGGCAAGTTCTTCTTCGATCTTCTTCATGATCGCCGGAGTCGCCGATCCGCCAAACTTACCCTTGAACTTCACTCCGTTCCAATTCCAGGGATTATGACTGGACGTAACCATTACCCCACCAGCCGCCCCCTGTTGCTTGACCGCGTATGAAACTGCGGGTGTCGGAGTGAAATCGTTGGCGAGTTTTACGGGAACGCTGGCGGCGGCAATCACTTCTGCAACGACCTGGGCTGCACGGCCTGAAGCGAAGCGCGTGTCATACCCAATAACGACGCCGCGCTGCGGCTCTTCATACTTCAACACGTAGGAGGCGATTGCTCCCGCCACGCGCCGCACGTTTTCAAAGGTGAAGTCATCGGCGATGATTCCGCGCCAGCCGTCGGTTCCGAATTTGATCTCTTGCGTCATGGTCTTGCGGTTTCGATCCTGAAACTAAGTCAACTTGTGCATCTTCTTCTCGTCGAGATACTTCACGATCTTTCCCACATCCTGCGCTTGCTGCCGCGTCGTGATCAGCAAAGCATCCGATGTCTCGACTACGACCAGATCAGTTACGCCTACAGCCGCAACGAACTTCCCCGGCGCGTGGACATAGTTGCCACGAGCGTTCAGAAGAAATACGCCGGAACCCGCTATTAGATTGCCTTCTGGAGGACTACTCTTGGCGGTGTGGTGTTCGTGCAGCGCCGTCCACGAACCTAGATCGTTCCAGCCAAAATCAGCAGGCAGGCAGAAGATGTTTCCGGCCTTCTCACCTTTCGCTGACCGCGGCTCAAGGACCGCATAGTCCACGCTGATGTTTTCGCATTTTGGATATAGCTTGCGAAAAGTCGCCGCAAACTTGCGTGTGCCGAAGGCGGCAGCGATTTCTTCAAGCAGCGGCGCGGTCTTTGGGACGTGCTCCTTTAACGCATCGGCGAGCGTGCGCGCACTCCACAAGAACATCCCGCTGTTCCAGTAATAATTCCCGGCGGAAACGAACTCAGCGGCCTTGGTCGCATTCGGCTTCTCCGTGAATCGCCGAACCCGCAGCGCGTCACCGTCAAACGAAGCTCCAGCTTCGATATAGCCGTAGCCTGTTTCCGGCCGATTCGGTTTAATGCCCAGCACAACAATGTTCGCACCGGCTGCGGCAATCGCTATTCCGCGCTGTAGTGTGTCGCGATAGTGCTTTTCGTCGGCGATCACGTGATCAGACGGGAACATGCCGATCACGGCTTCGGGATCTTCGCGCTGCAGCAAAAACGCTGCCAGCCCAATGGCAGGTGCAGTGTTCCGCCCGACGGGCTCGGCCAACACTTGTGCCTTGGGCACCTTCGGAAGTTGCTTCGCGACGGCTGGACATAAATCTTCGTTAGTGATAATCCAGAATCTCTTGGGCGCCGCGAGAGGCAAAAGACGCGCAAGCGTCTGCTGGATCATCGTCTGCTTGCCATCGAGGGCGAGCAATTGTTTGGCGCGCTTCTTCCGGCTCAGCGGCCAAAAGCGCGTGCCGCGCCCTCCGGCGAGGATTACGGGATAGAAATTTGAGTTCTTAGCCACGGTATAAGCGATTGCAGATTCTAGATTTCAGATTGCAGATTTCAAAATCGTCCTCAGATTTATATGCAACGTGCGAAATCTGAAATCTCAAATCTGGATGCTGCAATGTCTCCTACATTCTTGTTTCCGGCTCAGGCAAAGCCTTACCGGGCACATATGCCCTTAGAAATTCCAGCGCCCACTGCGGTCGAACGCGGTAATCGCCGGTACACGCAGGAACAACAACCGCATCGCCCTTCGCCAGCGTGACAGGATCCATGGCGCTCGCCTCAATCACCCCGCAGCCTTCGACCGCCACCAGAATCTGAACCGACGTTTTTCCAGACTCGTCTTTCGTCTCTAGTTCCAAAGGCTCTTTCGCTTCGAACATATCGACTACGAAATATGGAGCCGCCACCAGAGCTTCGTGTCGATTCTTGCTACCGGGCGCCTGCTCGGGCGCGGGACGAATTACTTTCCCCGAGCTTACTTTTTCCTTCACGGCAGCCATGCCGTCTTTTAAATGCAACTCACGCGGACGCCCGTAATCGTACAAGCGATATGTGGTGTCGGACTGCTGCTGCGTCTCGACGATCACCGATCCCGGACCCAGAGTGTGTACTGTGCCACCAGCAACATAAATCATGTCACCGGCGTAAACATTGATCCAGTTGAGCAACTCCTCTGCCCGCTTTTTATGAATCGCCTCTTCCAAATGCCGCGCGGTTACTCCCGGCTTCAGACCTAACGCGATCTGCGACCCTGGTTTGGCGTGCGCCACGTACCAGCACTCCGTCTTTCCCCACGGCTCGCCGACGCGTAACGCCTGCGCATCGTCGGGATGAACCTGCACCGACAGCTTTTCGTGAGGAAACAAAAACTTGAGTAGCAGCGGAAAGCGCTTTGGATCGCGGGCGGCGTCACCCACCAGGTCGCGGGTGTGCTGTTCGCTCAACTGCGCGAGAGTCATCCCCGTGAACGGGCCATTCGCTACCTTGCAGTCGTCTCCACTCAACCACGCCTCGCCGATCTTCTCTTCGAATCTATGATTGGGATAAATTGGCGACAGATCGTGCGTGCCCCACGGGCGCGGATCAAATCCCGGCAGCATCAGCAGTGGATAAAGATTTCCCATAGCGAAGTTGCGCCCACAAAAAAGACCGCTCGCAAACGGAACGGCCTTTGCCGAACCTGATCATGTCGTCCCAGTTAAAACAAGTTACAGCGCCGCGAAGAACTTCCGCATACGTTCCAAACCGCGGTCGAGTTCTGCCTTCGACGTGGCATACGAAACGCGGATATGCTCGCCGGTGCCGAAGCCTTCGCCCGGAACCGTCGCAACGTGAGCTTCGCGCAACAGGTGCCCAGCCACGTCTGACGCGGACTTCAGCCCTCCCCGTCCCAGAAACGATGAGATATTCGGGTAGGCATAGAAGGCGCCCTCGGGCAAGGTGCACTTCACGCCCGGGATAGCTCGCAACCCCTGCACCACATGATCGCGGAGTTGGATGTACTCGCGCTTCATTTCTTCGACGCACTCCTGCGGCCCCTTCAACGCGGCGACAGCGGCCTTCTGCACGATCGAAGTCGGATTCGAAGTCGACTGGCTCTGCAATTTGGCCATAGCGCTGGTGACTGATGCAGGCGAAAGAGCGTAGCCGAGACGCCATCCGGTCATCGCATAAGTCTTCGAGAGGGAGCCCAATACCACCATGCGTTCCTTGTACTCACGCAATGAGCCTACCGAGAAATTCTTGCCCGTGTAATTCAGATACACATAGCACTCGTCGGAGAGCACCCAGATGCCGCGCTGGTGCGCAAGACGCACAACCTCAGTCATGTCCTCTGGGCTCATGACCGCGCCTGACGGATTCGACGGCGAGTTCAAAATGATCACCTTGGTGCGCGGAGTGATCAGTCTGGCAACCATTTCGGCGGTGACACGGAATCCCTGCGTTTCATCCGATTCCAGCAGCACGCAATTTCCGCCAGCGTAGCGCACGATGTCTTTGAACGAAACCCAGTACGGGACGGCCAGAATCACTTCGTCGCCGTGATTCACCAGCACTTGAATCGCGTTGAAGAGCGCGTGCTTTCCGCCGGTTGAGGCGATCACTTCCTCGCGGCGGTAGTCCGAGTCAAAATCCACGGCATGGCGATGCACGATAGCGTCGCGGAGTTCGGCTGTCCCGGCCACAGCGGTGTACTTCGTGAAATTGCTCTCGATCGCGGCGATTGCGGCGTCTTTGATGTGCTGTGGCGTGGCGAAATGCGGCTCGCCCGCGCCGAAATCGACCACATCGATTCCTTGCAAGCGCAGCTTGTCGGCCTCAGCCACTACCGCCATTGTGGCGGAGGGCTCGATGCGGTTGATTCGTTCGGTCAGTTTCAGCGCTTCAGCAGTTGCCGTGGTCATGCTTTTTTCTTCCTTCTCTTGGGGACTTCTATCAATTCGGGTTCCCGCAGTTTGTATGCGGGGTCAAGCTTTTCGCGCAGTTTCTGCTCTACCACTTCCGGAACAAGCCCTTTCACCGGTCCGCCCGCCTGCGCCACTTCGCGCACCAGGCGTGAACTGACGTATGAATACTTGTCGGCCGGCATCATGAACACTGTTTCCAGCGTGGGCTCAATTTTGCGGTTCATCAGAGCCATCTGCAACTCGTATTCGTAGTCGCTGATGGCACGAATGCCTCGCAAGACGCACATCGCATCCATCGATTTCGCGTACTCAACCATCAAACCATCAAACGTGTCGATACGAACGTTCTTCAGGTCGCCCGTTAGTTCCCGCAGCATCTCCAGACGCTCAGCCACGCTGAACATCGGACTCTTCTCCGAGTTGCGCAGGATCGCGACTACCAATTCTTCAAAGATCTTAGCGCCTCGCTGAATCAGATCGAGGTGCCCATTGGTGGGCGGATCAAACGAACCGGGATAGATAGCGATGCCCTTATTCAATTGTCCTCACAGGAAGTCAATGACAAGCAGGCGTAATAGATGATTTTATGCGGGCAATGCAGAAGATGGCAATTGAAACGAGCGAATGGGCGCGTTTTGACCCCGGCTCAAGCGGTCTGCCTATGGAAGGAGGCCGGACTAGCTCTCCAGACGGGCAAAAACCGCGGCTACAACGCGATCGCAGCGCACACCCATGAAGGGAAAGGCATCTTTCGCGCTCGCCCCCACTCGCGACAACAGGCGGTCGCGAACCATCGCGCGGCCACGATGCAGGCGGACTTTGACGTTTTCTTCAGTCAAATCGAGTGCAGCGGCTGTCTCCGCAGTGCTCAGGTCTTCGATATCGCGCAGAGTGACTACGATCCGATATTGCTCTGGAAGTCCAAGCAGGGCTTCTTCGAGAAGGACACGGGTCTCCGCTCTGGAAGCATTGTCTTCGGGTCCGGGCGAAGGCTCTGCCATATTCATAAGAAGGTCACCGTCTTCCTCGGAGTCATCCAGTTGCGGATTACGCTTCCGGCCACGGGCGCGAGCGAGTGCTTCGTGCACCGCAATGCGCGTCAGCCATGTGGAAAACGGCGCCCGTCCGGCGAATTGATCCAGGTGCTGATAAGCGCGGACGTATGCATCCTGCATTACGTCTTCGGACTCGGCGTCGTCGCGTAAGATGGCGCGGGCTACCCGGTACAGGCGCTGATTATAGCGGCGCATGATGATCTCGTAGAGAGCCTTGTCGCCTGCCTTTACGCGATCAACAATCTCCTCGTCGGTCCAGCTTTCAAACCCCGCTCGCTCTAGAATCTCCGTCGTTTCCATTGGCTACTCTTAGTACAGAGTCAGCAGCTCAGAAAAGGTTACAGGACATCTTTAATCTTAAATCCGGCCGGAAATATGGCGAAAATTTCGACGATTTTTGTATCCATTTGCCCACTCCGCCGCTCTTTCTCGCAGGAGACAAAATGACAGGTTTTGACAATCGCCTTAACACCAGTTGGTGGGTGTTGAGGATCGGTTTGGGCGTTGGACCCATCATCACAGGGCTGGACAAATACTTCAACAAACTCACGGACTGGGGAATGTACTTGAGCCCTTTGGCCACGAAAGTTGTTCCGGTCAGTACACCAACGTTCATGCACATTGTTGGCGTCGTGGAAATTGTCGCCGGATTGGTTGTTCTGAGCCGGTGGACAAAGATCGGCAGCTACGTGGTGATGCTTTGGCTTCTGGGCATTGCGGTGAACCTACTCACTACCAACATGTTCTACGACCTCGCGATGCGCGATGTGGAAATAGCCCTGGGCGCCTTCGCGCTGTCGCAACTCTCCGCAGTACGCGAGCAGCGTGTTGTAGTTGGAGCGAATTGAGTCGGGCGATTGTTTTGATGGACAGAGGATTTTGTAACAACTTCAATCGGAGGATTCTCATGCGTAAACTTGCTTCCCTTTTTCTGCTTTTCGGACTGTGCGCTCTGCCGGCATTTGCGGCCGAAACGTACAAAGACGTTCCTGTGGTCGATGTGAACTGCTCCAAGAAAGTGGCGGCTGACCCGGATGCCCACACTCGCGCGTGCGCCCTGAAGTGTTCCGCCAGTGGCTTTGGCATTGTCACGCAGGACAAAAAGTTCCTGAAGTTCGATGCGAGTGGCAACACCAAGATCACGGACGCTTTGAAGGCTTCCGACAAAAAAGACCACCTTCGGGTCGATGTCAGTGGAGACGTCGAGGGCGATACGCTGAAAGTAACATCCATCAAGCTGCTTTAATTTCCGGGCGGCCTTCCCCATGTGCGCCGGGCAGCTCGCCCGGCGCACAACCCTTCCACCTACTCCGGTAGGAAACCCTGCCTCCCGCCGAAAACCCAAATCATCTGCGATCTCGACACAAAAGGAGTGGTTATGAGGCATTGGCGAATAGCTCTGGCTGGACTCATTCTCGTAGCGGTTCTGGCCGTTTCTGGGCACTGGCGGGCGGCCGCGAATAGCGCTCAAGAAAGTCATCCTGGAACTGATGCCGCAGACGCTTTACCGGCAGGCTTCGATGGCATCATCCAGCAAAATATGCAACACACGTTCCGGGAAGGCAGACAAACCTTCCGTTACGCAACGTTCGGAGACGAAGCCTTTTGGGGAGGAGAGTTGGGCCTTCACAAAGCGATTGAGGGCGCGTCTCTCGGTGGGATCGGACCGGGCGTAAGTCCGCGAACCGCGCTGGCAGTCGGGCTCAAGGTGGATGTGGATGCGCTACCTGACAGCGTCATTCAAGCGCTTAAGGATGGCAAGATCAATCTTGATGATCCGGCGGTAACGCTGGCATTGCTTAAGCTGAATTCTGTGCTCGGCGTTACCGGCTCGTTTCAGCCCAATGGAAGCCTGCGCTCGATTGGAATTCAATGCGCGCTATGCCACTCCACGGTGGACAATTCTCTGGCTCCGGGCATCGGCCACCGTCTGGATGGATGGGCCAACCGAGATCTGAACGTGGGCGCCATTGTGGCGCTTGCTCCCAACCTAAAGCCGGTTTCGGATCTCCTCGGGGTCGACGGCGCCACCGTTCGCAAAGTCCTGAATAGTTGGGGCGTGGGACACTTTGATGCGGAGTTGTTTCTCGATGGCAAAGCATTTCGTCCTGATGGCAAAACGGCCGCCGTGTTGATTCCTCCAGCCTTCGGACTGGCGGGTGTGAACCTGGATACTTGGACGGGCTTCGGCTCGGTCACTTATTGGAATGCCTTCGTCGCGAACCTCGAAATGCACGGCAAGGGAACGTTCTTCGATCCTCGACTCGACAACAGCGAGCAGTATCCCATCGCTGCGAAGGCAGGTTTCAGCAATGTTCGAAACACACCGGACCTGATCACTCCGAAGCTGGCAGCATTGCAGTTCTATCAACTGGCGCTCCCGGCGCCCAAACCGCCGAAGGGAAGTTTCGACCCACAAGCTGCCGAGCGAGGCAAGACCCTATTCAATGGTGCAGCGCAGTGCTCCACGTGCCACGTCGCGCCGCTTTTCACCGAGCCCGGCTGGAATATGCACACCGCGTCGGAAATCGGCGTCGACGATTTCCAGGCAAGCCGATCACCCGACAGGCGTTACCGCACATCGCCGCTGAAGGGACTGTGGACTCATCAGAAAGGCGGGTTCTATCACGACGGCCGATTCGCGACTCTGAACGATGTCGTGGAACACTACAACCGCTTCTTTGGCTTGAACCTTGACGACCACGAGAAGGCCGACCTGGTTGAATACTTGAAGTCTTTGTAGACGGGAAGAAGGGAGAAGGCCATGGGATCGCTCCCATGGCCTTTGTTTTGTTACTACCGCCTTGCGGCCACAATCGGTGCCTTGGCCGTCTCGGTTCCGGTGGGCATCGTTGCGACGCGGCCTCCGGGCGTTGCCGGGGCGGTCGTCGACGATGGTACCGCTTGAGGCTTATCACTGGTCAAACCCAGTGCCTTGCGTACTTCGGCGTCCAACTTTGCCAACGTATCTTTGTTGTCTTTCAGGAACTGACGGGCATTCTCGCGACCTTGGCCGATGCGCTCACCCTTATAGCTGAACCACGAGCCGGACTTCTCGAGAATGTTGTTGTTGACTGCCAGGTCGAGCAGGTCGCCTTCGCGCGAAATCCCTTCGCCGTAGAGAATGTCGAACTCCGCCTCGCGGAACGGAGCGGCGACTTTGTTCTTCACCACCTTCACTCTCGTGCGAGAGCCGGTCACAACATCGCCTTCTTTGATGGCGGCGATGCGGCGAATGTCAACGCGCACCGACGAATAGAACTTTAGCGCACGCCCGCCGGTGGTCGTTTCCGGATTTCCGAACATCACACCAATCTTTTCGCGGATCTGGTTAATGAAGATCAGGCAGGTACGCGACTTGGAAACCGTTCCGGTCAATTTGCGCAGAGCCTGCGACATCAACCGCGCCTGCAGTCCCATGTGGCTGTCGCCCATTTCGCCGTCGAGTTCCGCCTTGGGCACCAACGCCGCCACGGAGTCAACCACGAGAACGTCAATGGCGTTCGAGCGCACCAGCGCTTCCGTGATCTCCAACGCCTGCTCGCCGTAGTCGGGCTGCGACACCAGCAGGTTGTCGACATCTACGCCGAGTTTCTTGGCGTAGCCAGGATCGAGCGCGTGTTCAGCATCGACGAATGCAGCCATGCCGCCGATTTTCTGCGCTTCAGCAATCACTTGCAGCGTGATGGTTGTTTTGCCCGAAGACTCAGGCCCGAAGACTTCGACTACGCGCCCGCGCGGGAAGCCGCCCACACCCAGGGCCGCATCGAATGAGATCGAGCCCGTCGGGATCACCGAGATAGGGACGATCGCTTCCTTCGACCCCAACCGCATGATCGAGCCCTTGCCGAATTGCTTTTCAATCTGGGAGACTGCCAGTTCAATCGCCTTGCCCCGTTCATCCGCCATGGAGTGGCTCCTTGTTAAGAGTGCGAGTATTAGTGCTTTCTAAGTCTGGCCGGATTATACATAGGAATTAAAGCGAAGAAAAGGCGAATCAACATAATTAACCTGTGGAAGGTTCCGAAATGGGCGAAGAGTGAAGGGTAAAGATGCTATTGCAAAAGGCACAATCTCATCGCATATTTAGTCCCGGTTTGGGTTTCAGCTAATGCTAAGTAAACTACTTTTGCCTCTCATCTATCCATTCGCGGCAGCTGCAGTCCCCTATTTAAGGCCACGACATCTGAGAAACTGGGATCCAATACGGCTCTTTGGAACGCCCGGCACAACCGCTGCAGAAACGTCGTCCGAAAGGGACAGTCGACTGGCTTATGAGGGTCTTCGATCCTCGCTCCAAATGACGTTCTTCATTTACGTTGCGGCCTGGAACCAAGAATTGATCAAGGTGTGGCAGAGCTACCCGATTCTGACCGTGGCTTCAGTCCTTGTGCTGGCGGCATTCTTAGACCTTCAGCCTGAGGGAATCCACGCGCGCCGGAACTGATAGTCACAATCTGCTGGCTCAACTACCGCTGCAGCAAGTCCACGGGCGTCGTCACATCGTGTACGCGGAAATACTTGGCCAGCACCGGATACTTCCGTGCCACGGCTTCGTACATTGCGTACGCCACGTTTCGATAAGAAACATGCCCTGCGGGCGTGGTTCGCAACTCGGAAATGTAGACGGCTTCGGCAAAATCCATCTTGAAGAGCGCCCTCTTGCGGTACGCGAGCGGAATTGCGTACTGCGAATTTTCTTCCGCCTCGGGAGTATCTCGTCTCGCTAGACTCTCGACAGCCGTCTGGACGCGCCGCATGGCAGCATCGAAGCGTCCACGCACACCCGCGTCTTCCATGTCGAGCAGCATTTCGTAGCCGTGCTGCGTGGTGAATCCCTGCATGACCTGAATGCAGCGCCGGTGGCGATGCATGTCGCGGAAGCCGCCCGTGTCCATCAAAATGTCGAAGCGGAACTGCTGCCCTGCTCGGAATCCACGTAGGAGTTCATCGTGCTTGCCGCGATGGCGAAGGCCGAGGTCGATGATCTCGCGCCGCCGCCGCTCTCCTGCGACCTGCACTGCCTGCCGAATCTGACGATAAGAGTGATGGCAATGCTCGTAGAGAAGTGTGGTCGCGATCTCAACTTCCAGCGGTTCCTCGTCGAGCAAATCCACGATCGCCTTCGACGGTGCCAGCGGTTCGTCGGCCATCAACTCGCGGGCCGCCTGGCGCAGCTCGCGCCGCGTTTCCATCTCGTAGGCGTTCGGATCGGCATACTTCACCAGAGTCGGAGCTACGCGAACCTCGCGCAGTAACTCTTGCTCAGCCCGCGCGCCCAGTTCCGGATTCATTGCCCGAATCTGCTCCACTAGATCGCCTAGAGACTCGGCGTTGACGTTGTACGCCGCGCCGGTTGCTGCCTTCTTCAACGACTCGCCCAAAAACCGAACCTCTTTATGCGAGTGGGAGAGCAGATGCGCGACCTGCGTCTCGAGCGTGCGAGCGTTGACTATCTCGCCGAGAGAGGTATTCGTCGCCAGCGGCAGCAGGTAGCGCGTGATGTCGAACGCCCGCGCCTTCAGCGTGCGCTCGTACGCCTCCTGCTTCATATCGGCAGGCTTGGGCGTGATGTTGATCAGGTGCTGCGTCATGTGCGCCGAGAGCGCTTCGTACTCGGCGAACAGGAAGTCCAGAGTCTCGCGGTAGAATTTGCGGCCTTCGTCATCTGCGCCGAAATCGGGTGTGTAGTAACCGCTCTTTTTGAAATCCTGATACCGCGTGGACCGCTCCTGCCCGTCCCAGCGCTGCTCGTCGGCCAACTCGATCGCCGCCAGAATTGAGAGCCTCTCGACCGCAAGAGCGATGTGCGCCAGGTCGGCAATGGAGCGATGCCCGTACTGGAAATAAAACGTATTGAGAAATTTCTCGGCCTTCTGCGTACTGATTTCGCGCAACGACTCTTTCATCGAAAGAGCCGACCGCGAGTACTTGGCCATGGCATAAGCCTGGATCTCTGGCTCGACCCCGAACACAGCGAAGACCTCCGTCGAAGGAGTTTCGGTGGAAGGCGCGTCGGAGTTAGGCTTCACGGGCAATTCCAGGGGCTCGGCAGACGGGGCGCGATGCGGCGAGCGGTGTCCGGAGGCCGCGTCCGGCGAGGAGTTCTTGTTGGAGGGATCAGGCATCACGATCACTTCGTTGGTCACAGTCTGAGGCATGAGTGTCCGAATGGTACTCGGCGAGGTTGTGGATGCGCAATGCGTTTACACATGAGATAACGGCGCGGGCTTAGGGATAAACTCGTTTCGTGCACTCTCTGCTTCAGTCGATGACGCACCGCCCGTGGCCACTGCCATCAGGTCCTTGGGTGATGAAACAAATCTGGCACGATCTGCTGTTTGCCCACTGGCCGCTACCGCCCGCAGTGATGCGGCCTCTGATCCCTGAGCAACTTACGCTCGACATTTTTGGCGGCGAATGCTGGGTCGGCGTTGTTCCTTTCCATATGAGCGGCATCCGGAGGCGCGGAATCCCGGCGATTCCCGGATTGTCGCGTTTTCCAGAATTGAATGTCCGAGCCTACGTGACCTACGGCGGCAAGCCCGGAGTTTATTTCTTCAGCCTCGATGCGGCCAACCTCCCTGCGGTGTGGGCGGCACGCGCTTTCTATCACTTGCCGTATTTCCACGCTGCCATGACGTCAGAGGAGCGGGACGGAAGCATCCATTATTGTTCGCGGCGCCATCGCACGTTGGCCGAGTTCCGCGGGATTTATCGTTCAACATCCGAGGTGCAACTGCGCGACAAGGGATCGATCGAGCACTGGCTATCCGAGCGCTATTGCCTCTACACGACTCATCAGGGGCAGGTGTATCGCGGCGAAATTCATCATCCACGCTGGCCACTGCAGGACGCGGAAGCTGAGATCAAGGTCAATACAGTAGCCGCAGCCGCCAACATTCTCCTGCCAGAATCCGCTCCGCTACTGCACTTTGCCCGACGACTGGAAGTACTGATCTGGCCCTTGCGACGCGCCGATTCGTCGCATCACCGCGTATAATTTGGCGTTCCACTGCATTCCTTTATTCGCACAACCGGGAGAACTCAATGTCTCTTTCAGGACGGGTCGCGCTGGTCACCGGAGCCTCGCAAGGCATCGGACGAACCTGCGCGCTCAAACTTGCTGTCCGCGGCGCAACCGTAGCCGTGGCGGCCCGTAACCAGGAAAAACTGAACGAACTGGTCCAGGAAGTCACCGCTGCCGGTGGCATAGCGGCTGCATATGCGCTTGATGTCGGGGACGAGGAACAAGTCAAAGCGACCGTCAAAGCCGTGATCGCACAGTTCGGCAAGATCGACATTCTGGTCAACAACGCCGGCATCACACGCGACCAACTGGTCATGCGCATGAAGCGCGCCGATTGGGATGCCGTTCTGCAAACCAACCTCACCTCTGCCTATCTTTGCATTCAAGCCGTAATCCCCTCCATGCTCAAACAGCGCTGGGGACGCATCATTAACATCGCCAGCGTCTTCGGACAGATGGGGCAGGCGGGGCAGGCGAATTACGCCGCGTCCAAGGCAGGACTGATCGGCCTCACCATGGCGATCGCTCGCGAGGTCGGCTCGCGCAACATTACGTGCAACGCCGTCGCCCCAGGGTTCATCGAAACCGCCATGACCGCCGTTCTGAGCGGCGAATTCAAGCAGGCCGCCGTCAAGCAGATCCCACTAGGACGGGTAGGATCGCCCGAAGATGTAGCGGGCGCAGTCGCCTTTCTGACTTCGGACGACGCTTCGTATATTACCGGCCACGTGCTCAGCGTCAATGGCGGCATGCTGATGGGGTAGATCAAAATCTTAACCACAGGGGACACGGAGATTCACCGAGGAATCTATGAGCACAGAAACTGAACATCCAAATCCCTCCTCAGCGTTCTCTGTGCCTTCCGTGGTGAAAGATTTTTCTTTATCCCAGGCCGAATTCCCTGCCCAGATTGCGCAAGCCCGCGAGTTGTTTCTTGAGTACGCGCAATCCCTCGGCTTCAGCTTGTGCTTCCAGAATTTCGACCAGGAACTCGCTGGACTTCCGGGTGACTATGCACCACCGGATGGCCGCCTGCTCGTCGCGGAGTACGAAAATAACCTCGCGGGCTGCGTCGCTTTGCACAAACTCGAGGGGGGAATCTGTGAGATGAAGCGCCTCTACCTGCGCCCGCAGTTTCGCGGCAAGGGACTGGGCCACCTCCTGGCAGATCGCATCATCGCCGAAGCCCGCCAGATCGGCTACGAGCGCATGCGCCTCGACACTGTCGAACCCGTGATGGGAGACGCCGTCGCGATGTACCGAAAGATTGGCTTTCGCGAGATCGAGCCTTACCGGGCGAATCCGATTGCCGGGGCGATGTATATGGAACTGAAGTTGTAATCCTGCCTGCACCTCGGCCAGAGTCTCGGGGAAAGATCACGAAGAAGAAGGATACTCGCCATGAAGAAAATTATCGCCCTTACGTTCGCCGCGCTGCTTATGGCCGTTTCCGCCTTCGCTGCCGACGGCAAGTCCGTCTCGTATAAGAGCGGCGATGAGACTGTGCAGGGCATCCTCTACACACCCGCCGGCAAAGGACCGTTTCCCGGGCTCATCGTGATCCACGAATGGTGGGGACTCAACGACTGGGTCAAAGAGCAAGCCTCGAAGCTGAGTGATGAGGGCTATGTCGCGCTAGCCGTCGATCTGTATCGGGGAAAGGTGGCTACAACGCCGGACATGGCGCATGAGGTTATGCGTGGGGTTCCTGAGGACCGCGCCAAACGCGATCTTCACGCGGCGATGGAATTTCTGAAGTCGCAGTCCAATGTAAAAAAGGACCGCATCGGTTCGATTGGCTGGTGTATGGGTGGAGGCTATGCGCTCGACGTCGCGCTACAAGAACCCGATCTCTCTGCAACCGTGATTAACTACGGTCACCTCGCCACGGACGCCGAAGCGTTGAAGAACGTCAACGCGGCGATTCTCGGCTCGTTCGGCGGGCAGGACCATGGCATTGCTCCCGACGACGTTCACAAGTTCGAGCAGACGATGAAGCAACTGGGCAAGAAAGTTGATATTAAGATCTACGATGACGCGGGCCATGCCTTCGAGAATCCCAACAACAAAACCGGATATCGTGCCGAAGATGCCGCCGACGCGTGGAAGCGCACCGAGGCCTTCCTGGCTGCAACTCTGGAAAAATAGCGCGGTGCAGTGCTTCGAAAGCGGCGGCTGGACGCTAGTCGCCGCCGATGCGTTACTTATACATTGTGCAAGTTTAAGCACCTCGCCTCTTACACTAAGCCCCGATCACGGTGCATTCTCGTATGGCACGAAAGTCCCTCGTATGGCACAAATTTCCCACTTGCCAGAAGTTTGCGATCTGGTTACTATGGCCCATCCTGAAATGCTCCCTACCATGAATATCGGCGAGACCATCCGCAACTACCGGCTCCAAAAAGGTATGTCTCAGGGTGACATCGAGAAGCGAACCGGCCTTCTGCGCTGCTACCTGTCGCGGGTCGAAAACGGCCACACCATCCCTTCGCTCGATACGTTGTCGAAAATCGCCGGAGCCATGGAACTGCCGCTGTCGCAATTTTTCTCTGAGCCCGGACATAGCAATGGCTCCAAGGGTCTGCCGCAACTCTCCGACGACGAAGTCCGCTTCCTGAGCCAGATCCGCCGCTATGCCACCAACCTGAACGACAGCGACCGCAAGCTCGTTCTCGCGATGGTCAAGAAGATGGCGTCGAATTCAGGGAAGTAGCTCTCAGCCATCAGCCATCAGCTAAAACCAAGCTCACAACGCCTCGCCGACGGCATACGATCATCACATATTCTGTGTCGTACTGAAGGCTGAGGGCTGAAGGTAAGTGCTGACGGCTGCCCCCTTACTTTCGTACCATGCCCCTCCGTGACCCACGGGTACCTCGCGGTCGGCTTGATGCCTCGCTAAACTGAGCATGGAGACTATTGTGACCACCGACGAGGAACTGAATGTTCTCGACTCGCAACTGCGGCGACTGAAGATCGAGTACGAGATCTATTTCAGCAATCCGACCAAGCGGCCTCCCACTGACATTGAGTGGAAGGTGCTGAGCTTGCTTCGCAAATTCTCCGACGGCGGCCGCATGAACTTCTCGCAGCGCTACCGCTATAACGAAATGGCGCAGCGCTACGCCGTCTATAGCGATCTGTGGCGCAAGAAGTCGCGCATTCGCGAAGAAGGCTATCGGCGTCCGCAGGACGCACTTCTCTCGGTGCAAGGCGTGCGCATCGCGGAAGAGGAAAAGAAGCCGCAGCACCACCCGGTCTATGGCGTGAGTCATGCAGCCGCCGCCGCTGGGGCGACTGCGTCCCAACACTTCACCCTGCACAGCGTTGATCAAGCCGAGCGCGAGCAGGTCGAGCGTCTCTACAACACACTGGTCGCAGCCAAAAAGAAGGCTGGCGAGAATGTCTCGGGTAACTTCGACTCCTTCACCAGTTTCGTGCAGAAAAAGACCGAAGAAATCCGGAAGCAGTATCACTGCCAGGACGTCGAGTATTCGGTCGAACTCACCAACGGTCACGTCAAGCTAAAAGCCAAAGCAAAAACGTAAAAGCGCCGTTCGTCGTTAGTCGTTTGTTGTTCGCAACTCAGCCCGCTCTAAGTTTTCCTCGTGTGATGCTCGTCTGCTCGTTAATTCTTTGCTTCGCCTTCGACTCGAGATCCATTTGCGAACGTCCAACGACCAACGACCAATTTGCTGATAGAATTTTTGTTCACCGGATCGGCATTCATATCCTGTTTCGAGGCCCCGCATGTCTTCTCCCCGCATCCAGCGCGCCATTCTCAGCGTCACCGACAAGAGTGGACTCGTAGATTTCGCCCGCAAGCTCTTTTCGCTCGGCATCGAACTCGTCTCCACGGGGGGCACCGCCAAGCTGTTGCGCGAATCCGGCATCAAGGTTAAAGATATTTCCGAACTCACCGGCTTCCCCGAAATGCTTGACGGACGCGTGAAGACGTTGCACCCCAAGGTCCACGGGGGCATTCTGCATCGTCGCGAAGATCCCAAGCATGTGGCTGCAGTGGCCGAACACGGCATCGCCCCCATCGATATGGTGGTGGTCAATCTCTACGCATTTGAGAAGACTGCGGCGAAGCCGGACGTCAAGTTCGAAGACCTCATCGAGAACATCGATATCGGCGGCCCGTCGATGATCCGGTCCGCCGCCAAGAATTTTCATGACGTAGCCATCGTGACTACGCCGTCTGACTACGACGCGATAGCAGCCGAACTGTCAGGCTCCGGCGGCTCGCTATCCGAAGGCACTAAGTGGCGTCTCGCCCAAAAAGCATTCGCCACCACAGCCGCCTATGATTCCGCGATCGCCTCCACGCTCGAGCGCATCAGCGCAGATTCCCACCAATTGCAGCCCGACTCGGGCACATTTCCTGCGACTCTACGTTTCTCATTTCATAAAACCCTCGATCTGCGCTACGGCGAAAACCCTCACCAGAAGGCCGCGATGTACTCCGACGGCTCTGGCGTTGGAGTGGCAAACGCTCACCAGCTTCAAGGTAAGGAACTCTCCTACAACAACATTGTCGACCTGCAGGCCGCGTGGGATCTCGCCCAGGAATTCGGTGAGCCCGTCGTCGCCATCATCAAGCACACCAACCCGTGCGGCACCGCGACCGGCAATACTCTAGCGGAAGCCTACAAACGCGCCCTCGAATGTGATCCGGTCTCGGCTTTTGGCGGCGTGATTGGAGTCAACCGTCCAATCGACGCGCAAGCTGCGGAAGAAATGCACAAGCTATTCCTCGAAGTCATCGCCGCTCCCGGATTCGACGAAGCCGCCAAGGCCAAGTTCGCTTCCAAGAAAAATCTTCGCCTGGTCGAAGTGACGCCCACCAATCCGAAGTGGGTATTGAAGAACGTGTCCGGGGGGATGCTCGTACAGGACACCGACATGCGGCCCCTGCAAGATGCCGATCTGAAAGTCGTAACCAAACGCGTCCCCACATCCGAAGAAACGCGAGCCCTGCTTTTCGCCTGGAAAGTCTGCAAGCACGTAAAATCCAATGCCATCGTCTACGCACGCGACGGTCAGACCGTTGGGGTTGGCGCCGGACAAATGAGCCGCGTCGATTCCGCGAAGATTGGTGCGATGAAGGCTCAACTCCCCTTGAAGGGCACGGTCGCAGCGTCCGACGCGTTCTTTCCCTTTCCCGATGGCGTCGAAGAAATCGCGAAGGCCGGGGCGACAGCGATCATTCAACCGGGAGGCTCACAGCGCGACCCCGAAGTCATCGAAGCCGCCGACCGCCTGGGCCTGGCCATGCTGTTTACAGGAGTACGCCACTTTCGCCATTAAATTCAGCCGTCGGACCTCGGCGGTGTCAGCCAAGCTGAGAAAGTGAAGACTACGAGGTCCGAGGTCTGATCCCGCCTTTACATAACTTCACAACAGTCCCACCAGTCCCTGTCCTTCCGGTTTCTCCAACATCGCTGAGGCTCCAGTGTTTTTTTCCATCCGAGCGGTCGTCGGGTTAGAATAAAAGACACCTTTCCCCCGGCGGCTTAGCATCCAAGTAGCTGAGGTTTCAGAACGCGCTCAAGCGCAGTCAGGTCGAGCATGAACAGAATTTTTCGCGTATTTTTGATGATCTCGGTGGCCGCAGTCGCCGCCGCAGGCCAAACCAGCCCCTCCGCTCCCTCGGATTCCAAGCAGCCCGAATCTAAGCCGGCTCAGTCCTCTCCGCGCAAGGTGGATCGCGCCGCAGCCTATTACCACTACACCATGGCGCACATGTACGAGGAAATGGTGACGGCTTATGGGCGCAGCGACTTGGCCAATAAGTCGATTGAGGAGTACCGCCTCGCCATTGAGGCCGATCCGTCGTCGGAGTTCCTGACCTCTGGCCTCGCCGAACTCTACGTCAAGACCGGTCGAATCCGCGACGCAGTGCTCGAAGCGCAAGACATCATCAAGCGCGATCCCAAGAATCTTGAAGCCCACAAGTTGCTGGGACGAATCTATCTTCGTTCGCTCGGCGATATGCCCGGCGGCAACGGCTCTGACAACGTTCTGAAGCTGGCCATCGAACAGTACGAGCAGATCGTCAAGATCGAGCCCGATAACGTGGACGATCACCTGCTGCTCGGCCGCCTCTACCGCCTTAACAACGATCTGCAGAAAGCGGAAGCCGAACTCAAGACTGCCATCAAGATCGATCCCGGCTCCGAAGAAGCCGTTACGACGCTGGCTATGCTTTACACCGACGAAGGCGACACCGCGCATGCTTTGCAGGTGTTGAGCTCGGTACCTGACGCCGCCCGCTCCGCGAAGCTCTATTCCGCCCTCGGCGCCGCATACGAACAGCGCAAAGATTACAAGAGCGCGATTGATGCATTCCGCCACGCCATTGTTCTCGATCGCGACAATCTCGATGCCATTCGCGGCTTGGCCGAAAATCTGCTGAACGACGGGCAGCTTGATGCCTCGCTCGAACAGTACAAAGTCATCGTGGACTCCAACCCGGAGGACGCACAGAGCTACGTGCGCATGGCGGAAATCTATCGGCGGCAGGCCAAATATGATCTCGCGCTCGAGAACTTGAAGAAGGCCGACACGCTGGTTCCGGAGTCGGCGGAAGTTCCCTACAGCATGGCCGCCGTTTATCAGGCGCAGGGACGCTACGACGACGCCGTTAAACTGTTGCAGGATCTGCTCAAGAAGACGGAAAATAGCCAGTCTGATCGCAACAACCGTGGCATCTTCATCGAGCGCCTCGGCATGATCTACCGCGAGCAGGAGAATTACACCGCCGCGGTCGAAACCTTCCGCAAGATGCTGACTTTGGGCGATGACAATGCCCGCAGCGGCTATCAGGAAATCATCGACACTTATCGCGAGGCGAAGCAGTGGGCACAAGCAACCGCTGCTGCCAAGGAAGCCGTCCAGAAACTGCCCGATGATCGCGACCTGCGTATCGTGCTCGACGCTCAGCTAGCCGACACAGGCGACGCCGACAAAGCAATCTCTGATGTTCGCTCCATGCTCAAGGGTGGCCAGGAAGATCGTGAAGTCTACGTTCGTCTTGGCATCATGTACACCCGGGCCAAGCGCTGGAATGAGGCGTTGGAAGCTCTGGGCAAGGCCGAACAGTTATCGACCAAGACCGATGACAAAGCTTATGTTTGGTTCCTACGCGGCGATGTCTACCAGCACCAGAAAATGTTCGATCAGGCTGAAGCGGAGTTCAGAAAAGTCCTGAATGCCGTATCGCCTTCGGATCCGCAGAGCGGCGCGACGTTGAATTACCTCGGCTATATGAACGCCGATCGCGGCGTGAAGCTCGAAGAATCGCTCACCTATATCAAACAGGCTCTCGCGCTTGAGCCCAACAATGCCGCGTACCTCGACTCGCTCGGCTGGGCCTACTTCAAACTGGGCAAATACGATCTGGCAGAAGAGAACCTGACCAAGGCCGCCGTTCACATGAGTTCCGACCCCACGGTGCAGCAACATCTGGGAGATCTTTACCAGAAAACAGGTCGGCTGAAACAGGCCGCCGCCCATTGGGATCGCGCCGTCCAGGAATGGAACAAGACCGTCCCTGCGGAAGTGGACAATGAGGCTTTGGCCAAAGTGCAGCAGGAACTCGATGCCGCCAAGGTCAAGCTGGCCAAGGAAGAATCGGACAAGCACTAAGCGATTCCCGAGTACCGAGTTGCGAGCACTGAGTCGCAACTCGGTACTTTGATAAACTCCAAGCATGCTCGCCGCCTACGCGGTGCACGTCGAACGATCCCGCGGACGCCGCTTCACCGAACCCCAGCATCCCTACCGCAACGATTTTCAGCGGGACCGCGACCGCGTCATTCACGCGCGCGCCTTTCGCCGTCTTGAAGCCAAGACCCAAGTCTTCACCCGACGATATTCCGATCACTTCCGGAACCGCCTGACGCATACTCTCGAAGTGTCGCAAGTCTCCCGCACTATTGCCGGAGCGCTCAGCCTCAACGTTGACCTCGCCGAGGCCTTGGCGCTGGTTCACGACATCGGACATCCGCCGTTCGGGCACGCCGGCGAGAAGGCGCTCGACGCCGCCATGCGCGAGCACGGTCTCTACTTCGACCACAACCTGCATGCCCTTCGTATCGTCGAAGACTTTGAACAGCGCTATGCGGCCTTTCGCGGTCTGAACCTGACTTTCGAGGTCCGCGAAGGCATCATTAAGCATTCGCACGATTACGATCCCCAACAGCACCCCGATCTCGCCGAATATTTGCTCGATCGAAGGCCTCCAATCGAAGCACAACTCATCGACCTGACTGACGAAATCGCATACAACACGGCCGACCTCGACGATGGCTACGAAGCGCATCTGTTGTCGCTCGAAGAAATTCGCGAAGGTGTGCCCGTTTTCGCGCGCTTCTATCGGCAGGTTGTTCAGATCTATCCCGATGCGCCTGAAAAGTTGAAATTCAACGAAACGTTGAAACGGATTCTCAACTTGTTCGTCGACGACCTGATCACGAACACGAGAGCGCGACTGAATCAGGCGGGAATCCAAACACTCGAGGACGTCCGCGGCCATAGTGAACGCCTTGCGGCCTTCAGCCCCGCGGTCGAATCCGCGCGCAAGCAGAGCAAAGATTTCCTTTACGAAAATCTCTACTTCAGTTCGGCGCTGGCCGGAGAAAAAGACGACGCCGAGCGAGTCGTCGGCGAGTTATTTACCTTTTGGATGGAACACCCCACCGCTCTTCCGCACAGCTACCAGGAAAAAGCCAAAGAAGAATCGCTGCCACGCATGATCTGCGATTACATCGCCGGTATGACCGACAACTTTATCTTTGAACAGTACGAAAAGCATTGTGGGGACTAGCGCCATACGGCCTTGTCTCAAGAGTCCGCATCGTAGAACCTGCACCGTCTCTAGCGAGGAGGCTTCATGAAGGTCCTTGGTGTCAGGTTGCGTGTAGTCATCGGAGTTAGCATTTGCGCGTGGGGGCATTCTGCGGCTGAGATAGCCAAGAAATATTCCGCTCTCGAGGTCTATGAGATCCAACCGGGAATATGGATGAGCCCCTCATATGCAGTAGATGGGCGAGTTTGCGAGATGGTCCTTGAAAAACGAGATGCCACGAAAACGTTGGACAAAACGACCATCGATGAGGACACTTCCTTTACCAGGGATCTCGTGAAGGCGCTTGTGGACGAATTGGTTCCGGCATCGGAGAGGGGCGGTCGATTGAAGGACCCGCAGGAGTGGGACACGACCATAAAATGGGCGTTCCATTCCCACAGAAAATACCTATGAGAATGTTGTGGTTGAAATGTTTAGCTTCCTATCCGAGTCCGACGTTGACAAGCTAAGGAAAGCTCTTCAATCGCCCACGTCGGGCTCCGAAGAGACGGAAATGAATCGCAGAATGCCTCAAAAAGCGACCAGCCTATCGTAGTGATCATCAAGTGGCGCAAAAGGCCATTAACCGTGCTGATCGCAACGGCGAAGACCAATCGGGCTGCGTTCTCTCGTGTATCCGCGTCCGTGGCGAAGAAACTCGTTACTTCCCCGCCATCGCCGCCACCACATCAAACAAAATTCGCGGCCCGCGCCTTACTTCCTCTACCCGAATCCGCTCATCGTTCCCGTGCTCGGTGTTTCCTTCCTCGTCCGTCGCGGTGTACGGGTTGAATCCGTAGGAAGCAATTCCCAACGGCCGGTAGCGCTGGTTCTCGGTGTATCCGCTGGTAATGTGGGGCACAACAGGCGTCCCTGGAAAATATCTCGCCGACACCGTCCGGATCGCCGCAAACAAAGCGTTGTCCGTGCCCGAATAATTCGCTACGCGAAACTCCGCATTCAGCGGTTCAACTGAAACATTGGGATCACTCACTACCCGCCGCACCGCCTCCAGCACCGCCTTCGGATCGCCTCCCGGCAATATCCGCACATCCAGATTTGCCCACGCCTCAGGGGGAATCACATTGGTCTGCTCCGAGCCGCCCATCATGGTCAGCGTAATGGTGTCGCGGAGAAGAAAATTCAGCGACTCGTCTTTGTCGACGTCCTCCTGAAATTTCTTGTCTTCGATTGCCTTCTTGACGTTGCGGTACTCGGCAGCCCGATCCGGCGGCTCGTAGGGCGCCATGTCGCGCAGAAACTCATCCACCACTGGCAACACTCGAAATGGAGTGCGGTAGGCAATGATCCGATTCAGCGCCCGCACCAGGCGGTTCGGCGCCGAATCCGGATTCGGACGTGACCCGTGTCCCGGCCGTCCGTGCGCCACCACGTGCAACCAATACGTGGTCTTCTCGCCGACATCTACGCCGACGTATTTCACCTTGCCGTTCTCGAGCAGATTCTCCCCGCCTTCATTAATTAGAAATTCAGCGTTCTCCAGCAGATCGCGCTGATTCTTGATGAACCAATCAGTCCCGGTCCCCTCGGCCTCTTCATCCGCTACGGCAAGAAAAATCACGTCGCGATCCAGCGCTACTTTCTCGCGGCTCAACATGACCATCACGACAAGCTGCGCCAGACCTTCGTCCTTCATGTCCTGCGCGCCGCGTCCCCAGAGGTAACCGTCCTTGATCTCTCCGCTGAACGGCGGCACCTTCCAGTGCGACGCGTCGCTGGTCACCACATCCATATGGTTGAGCAAAATAAGCGGCCGTTTCGCCTCAGTTGTCGTGTGAGAAATCCGCGCCCACAGATCCCCGCGTCCGGGCGTGTATTCAAAGACGCGATTCTCAATCCCTTCCTGATCGAGGATCTTCTTATAGAACGCCACCGCCCGCATCTCGCTTCCCGGAGGATTGGTCGTATCGATGCGCAGATACTGCTGCATCCAGGTCACAGCCAAATCGGAGTACTGCTGCATGTGGTCCGCGGGAATACGCGAAGAACCCGCGGGCTCCTCACCCCAAATCAACCCGCACAGTATTGCTGTAAGCCCCAATATGGCCCCACATCGCCCAATACAGAATTTCCCACTCCCCACCCAATTCACTCGATTCGTTCCCAAAAGCCCTCCCGAAGAGTCCTCATTTTTGCACGCAGTTTTTATATCAGGTTTGCCAAAATTACCCTGCAAAACTCTTCCCAGCTACCTTCCCCGTCCGAACAGGACTACAATGTCTTTAGATTTCAAGCATTTAGCGCGTCAACCTTGGCGACTGCTTTGGCATCCCACATGTAATAGGAAGACCAGGCGCTAAAGTAACCAGGGCGCCAATGGTTCCTAGGCCGGAAGTCGCGTCAACGCCGGCCGGCATAGCGAAACAGCTTGCCTCTTTACACCGTTCAGGGGACGCAAATCGAATTTTAAGCACGCACACGCGTGCCTGGTGGCGCAAAAAGCTGAGCCCAAACGCGCTGCCAAACTTGGAGGAAGTTTACTATGAACAACCGCCTACTCATCGCCCTGCCGCTGGCCGCAGTGCTCGCACTGCCGGCCGTGGCGCAAACCACCTCGTCCACCCAGAGCCAGCCCACCACGACGTCGAGCGAAAACGCTACGGGGAAGGCCCCCTTGGCCCCACCTTCGCGCGAGGGTTTCTGGGGACGCGTCAATCCCTTCGCCCGCAAGAACTATGTAAAGCGCCAGACTGAGCCTATCCGCGACCGCGTCAACGAGCTTGATGAGTTGACCGATGCCAACAGCAAGGCGATCAAAGACACCGATTCGCGCGCCCAGGCTGGCATCAAGATGGCCTCTGATAAGGCCGACGCAGCCGACCAGCACGCCGTCGATGCCGGCAATAAGGCGACAATGGCGCAGCAGTCCGCGCAGCAGGTCACAACCCGCGTCCAGACTGTCGAGACCGTGGTTGGCAACATCGATCAGTACAAGGCTTCGAACCAGACTGAGATCCGATTCCGTCCCGGCCAGACCGTCCTGAGCAAGGATGCGAAAGACGCTCTCGACCAGATGGCTACTGCCGTTAAGGGTCAGCACGGATACATCTTCGAAGTGCAGGGCTTCTCGTCCGGTAAGGGGCAGGCCGCCATCGCCAACTCACAGAAAGTGGCTGAGTCGGTCGTGCGCTACCTGGTGCTGACCCACGAGATTCCGGTCTACCGCATTTACCTCGTCGGCATGGGCAACGCGCCGATCGCAGCGGATGAAACTGCCAAGACCAAGCGCATCAGCGGCGGCCGCGTTGAAATCAGTCTGCTGAAGAACGACCTGGAACAGCTCTCCAGCAATAGCGGAGCGCCGGCTACCAGCGCAGATCAGCAGCAGCAGCCGAAATAGCTAAGCGCTGGACCAGACATCCGGTCTAGTGCCCCCCCGGGAAAAGCCTCTCGCACCAGCGAGGGGCTTTTTCGTGGGTCTTTTTGCAAAATGCTTGCCGAGATCAGAATGTGAGCAACCTGCCAGGCCATTTGGTCAACGGAAGTATGCACACGAAGTACTGCTGTCGAAACATGAAATTGACAGCACTTTGGCCTAATGAGAGACTTCACGTACCGGCCGCGAAACTGGTTCGGATTACTCGTCCGCCGACGCCTACCCAGCAGTCCAGCCGCAGACTCGCAGCATTTCCGGGGATGAGTTATGAGTACCCCTTCCAGCTTCGACCGCGACCCATTTCAACAGTTCCTGGCTAGTGCCTATGCTGTGCAGCAGAGTGGCATGGACACGCAGTCGCTCTCTGCCCTACTCGAACTCCAGCAATCCCTCGCCGCCTCCGCGCCCGACGCGGATCGAGCGATGCACCTGATTGTCGACCGTGCGCAAGACGTCGCCAATGCCTCTGGAATCGCCATTGCCCTGCTGACTGGCGATCAGCTGGTATACCGGGCGGCAAGTGGATGCGCTGCCAGTTTTGTCGACCACCGCATGACAGCAGTGCTCAGTGTCTCCGCCACCGATCAACCGAGAAGCGAGATACTGCGAGTTGAAAATGCCCAGACCGACGGGCGGATTGTGGCGGACGTTTGCCGGCAGTTCGAGGCGCAAGCCTTACTGATCCTGCCCATCTATCACGACCATGCCATGGCCGGAGTCCTGCAGGTCCTATTTCGAGAAATTCATGTTTTTGAGGAGAGCGAACTGCGCGCCTATCGAATGATGGTCGGAATGGTCGAGGAGGCGATGTTTGTCAAGCCTGGCCAGAAGCGGCAACCCTCTACTGTGCCCCACGCGATTGAGCAGATTACCTCTCAAATGCATGTTGACGAGATCTCCGCGCCGGCGCCGGTATTCAGCTATCCCGTCAGGGAGCGATGGCTTCCCCTGCACAAGTTCCAGGTGAACACCGCCGTAGCAGGAATCATCGCTACACTCGTAGTTGTCGCTGGGTGGATCATTTACGATCATCGGCCGGCGGCGCCCGCGCTCGCTTCGTCGCAACAGCAAGGATTGCTACAGACATCGAGTACACCGCCGCAGCAGATCATGGTCGAGCCCTCCAAACCGTCGCCCTTGAACAGAACGCTGGAAGCACGAGCCTCTGCGCGACGGGACCAAGCCGGGGCTCCCAGTCCTGCGTTCAAGCGAGTATGGATCGGGCCGAATGAAGTCGACTACGTTGCCGAAGACGTGACCATACGCCACTTTACAACGATCAAGCCCCCTCGGACTCCCGTACGAGATGGCTACAGGGAGGTTCAGTTCGGGAAGGATGTGACGGTGCGTTATTTCGCGGCCAAACCAGCAGTCGCGCCGCGAACACGCCCTTTATCAACCGCAGCGCAGTCGGTGGAGCGGTCGGTGCCTGTGACGAAGTAGCAGAGACGGCGTTGGCCTTACGTTTAGTGATTGATCAGTTTGAAGAAAAGCAGAAGCGCCGCCGCGATGGTTCCGATACTGTGGGCTCGAATCATTCGGCGACTGGCTGCCCAGGGAAACAGTAGTACTTCGAATAGCGGCAACAATTTGTCTGGCCAAAAAAGACCAGCCATTCCTAACGCAAGAGAGAGTTCTGTCAGAAGGCTCAAAAACAGATAATTCATGAAGTAATACCCTGGGCGAGAACGCCACCCCATTGAAACGTGAGGGAGGCGTTGAGGGAAAATTACTAAAGTGGGGGTTCCCCGGTTTTCGCTAACAAAGGCTGGGGCTAGCTTCGAGCCACAAACCGCAGCGACGCGGAGTTCATACAGTAGCGCAGGCGCGTGGGCTCGGGACCATCGTCGAAAACGTGGCCGAGATGCGCATCACATTCCGTGCATGAGACGGCGGTGCGAGCCATTCCGAAGGTCGTGTCTCGGATTTCCGTCACGTTCTCCGCAGCGATCGGCGCCCAGAAACTGGGCCATCCCGTACCCGATTCAAACTTCGTCGCGGAATCAAACAGCGCGTTGTCGCAGCAGATGCAGCGATAGATTCCCTTGTCGTGCAGGTCCCAGTATTTTCCGGTGTAGGCAATTTCTGTATCGGCGTTACGCGTGATGTCGAATACACCGGCAGGAAGTTGCTTGCGCCACTCGGAAGGGCTTTTGATCACCTTCGCGATGCGAACCTGTTTCAAGCGTTCGCCTGAGTCGGCGAACAGAACAACCGTAACTTCTTTTGGCTCGCCCGGCGCCGCGCTCGGCGCAGCTTCTAGAACAGACGGCTTTCTCCACTGCCAGAGCGCGAGGCCGCCGATGGCCGCAGCAGCGCTCACCAGGAACGCGCGGCGTCGAACGCTCTTGGGACCTTTGGGATCGAGATCGGAATCAAACATGCCTTTTCCTACTTTCCGGTGTAGAGGTCGGGAAACTCCTGACGCAAGTGCTCGACCTTGGGCGCATCGTTGTAATAGATGTAAGGCTGATTCGGATGCAGCGCCGCATAGTTCTGGTGATACGCCTCTGCCGGATAGAAGGCCTGCAGCGGCGCCACCTGCGTCACGATTCGGTGCCGAAAGACTTTGGCTTGATCAAGCTGGGCAATGTAAGCCTCGGCAACGCGCTTCTGCTCGTCATTGCCGTAAAAAATTACAGAGCGATACTGCGTGCCTTCGTCGGGCCCTTGACGGTTGAGTAACGTCGGATCGTGCGCCACCGAGAAAAACACTCGCAGCAATTCGCCGTATGTGATTTGCGAAGGATCGTAAGCAATCTGTACTGACTCGGCATGCCCGGTTTCGCCGGTGCTGACTACTTCATATTCAGCCGTCTTAGCCGAGCCGCCTGCGTAGCCGGATGTCGCGCTGATCACGCCCTTCACGTGCTGAAACACAGCTTGAATCCCCCAGAAGCATCCGCCTGCGACTACCGCGGTCTGCCGCCCGGGCGTAGCCGCACGCGCTGCATCAACAGCCGCGGCCGGAACCGGGGCGGGAGTACCAGCTTTCGCATTACAGGCCGTGGCGGCGAGTAGCGATCCAAAAAGGATCGAGGCAACACGGGCAGAATATCCAGTCATTTTTGTTCCCCTTCTCAAGTACGAAGAAATATAGCCTGCCAGATTGGAGTCGTAGGGGGAGCAAAAGTTTCAAGGTCCCAACCCTCTTCAAGACTCGATTCGGCATGCCGCTGGAGGAGCGCACTGTGACGAATCTGCATACGTCGACTGGGGCGCTCTCGGTGTGACGAGTGTCACTGCACGAAGAG
>Ga0207664_10000235_pt1 | contig 41962 bp, 36 predicted proteins | sample LARL83metaG_FD_184349 | JGI IMG/M metagenome (GOLD analysis project Ga0207664, IMG submission 184349) | Corn, switchgrass and miscanthus rhizosphere microbial communities from Kellogg Biological Station, Michigan, USA - LAR L8-3 metaG... | ecosystem: Host-associated > Plants > Roots >...
GCAGCGCCAGGCACAGCATCAGTCCGCCGACGCCGATCACGCGGCGGCTGCCGAAGCGGTGGGTGAGAAAGCCGACCAGCGGCATCGACACCATCGAGCCGCCGCCGAAGGCCAGCAGCAACAGGCCAAGCGAAGCTTCGTCGAGGCCGAGCCGCGCCTTCGCATACGGCACCATCGGCGCCCAGGCGGCCATGCCGATGCCAGAAACCAGGAAGATCAGGCGGGTGGCACGCACGGCCGATGAAAGTCCGTTCCGCTTACCCGCCAGCAGAGCGGAGCTGCTCGTCGTCACGTCGATTCCACAGAATTAAGTGCGTGAAAACGTATATCAACCGGCCTGAATATGCGATCGACGAGAGCGCCGCTGCGCATCGCGGAGCAGGCCGCACGATGTCCGCATCCGTCTCGCGGCCCCAGCCGGAAGCCCGCCCACCGGCGGGCCCGGCAAACGGGCATGGCATAATGCGCAGTCCTTACCGGAATACGCCCCATGAGTCGTCGCCTGCTCGTCACCAACGCCCTGCCCTATGCCAATGGCCCGCTGCACATGGGCCATCTGCTGGGCTACATCCAGGCCGACATCTGGGTGCGCGCGCAGCGGATGAGCGGCAACAAGGTGGTCTACGTCTGCGCCGACGACGCGCACGGCACGCCGATCATGCTGGCCGCGGAAAAGGCCGGCATGACGCCCGAGGCCTTCATCGCCGGCATCCGCGAGGGCCACGAGGCGGATTTCGCCGCGTTCGGCGTGGCGTTCGACCAGTACCACACCACCCATTCGGAAGAGAACCGCGAGCTGGCGACGCTGATCTACACGCGCCTGCGTGACGCCGGCTACATCGCCAGGCGCAGCATCCAGCAGCTGTTCGATCCGGAAAAGCAGATGTTCCTGCCGGACCGCTACATCAAGGGCGTCTGCCCGAACTGCGGCACGCCGGACCAGTACGGCGACAACTGCGAGCACTGCGGCGCCACCTACGCACCGACCGACCTGATCAACCCGTACTCGGTGATGTCCGGCGCCACGCCGGTGCTGCGCGACTCGGAGCACTACTTCTTCGAACTGGGCAAGTTCGAGGGACTGTTGCGCGACTGGTTCGCCGGCAAGCTCACCCATGGCAAGCCGGTGGCGAACAGCGGCGTGGCGGCGAAGCTGCGCGAGTGGCTGGACGGCGGCCTGAAGGACTGGGACATCTCGCGCGACGCGCCCTACTTCGGCTTCCCGATCCCCGACGCGCCGGGCAAGTTCTTCTACGTGTGGCTTGACGCGCCGGTCGGCTACCTGGCCAGCTTCAAGGCGCTGTGCGACCGCACCCGGCTGAAGTTCGACGATTTCCTCGCTCCCGGCAGCAGCGCCGAGATGCACCACTTCATCGGCAAGGACATCATCAACTTCCACGGCCTGTTCTGGCCGGCGATGCTGCACGGCGCCGGCTTCCGCACGCCGACCGCGCTGCATGTCAACGGCTACCTCACGGTGAACGGCGCGAAGATGTCCAAGTCGCGCGGCACCTTCATCCAGGCGCGCACCTACCTGGACGCCGGCCTGCATCCGGGATTCCTGCGCTACTACTTCGCCAGCATGCTCAGCGACGCGCCGGTCGACGTGGATCTCGACCTCAAGGCGTTCGAGGAGCGCGTCAATTCGCACCTGGTCGGCAAGTGGGTGAACATCGCCAGCCGCACCGCCGGCTTCGTGCACAAGTATTTCGGCGGCCGCCTGGCGCCGCAGTTCAGCGCCGAGGAAACCGCGCTGTGGAACACCCTGCTGGAGCACTACGACGGCATTGCCGCGCTGTACGAGAGCGGCGACTTCGCCGAAGTCACCCGCCGCTTCGTGCTGATAGCCGACCTGGTCAACGGCCACATCGCCGCCAAGGCGCCATGGAGCATGGCCAAGGACGAAAGCCGCCGCGACGAACTGCACCAGGTGTGCTCGTTCGCGCTGACCGCGTTCCGCCTGCTGGCCGGCATGCTCAAGCCGATCCTGCCGATCACCGTAGCTGCCGCCGAACAGTTCCTGGCCGCGCCGATCGCCGACTTCGACGACGCCCGCGCCACGCTGCGCAACCACGCCATCCATGCCTTCGAGCCGCTGCTCGGCCGCATCGATCCCAAGCGCATCGAGGCCATGGTCGAGGCCTCGAGGGATTCGCTCGGCGGCCCGGCCGAAGCTCCCGCTGCCCCGAAAAAGAAGAAAGCCATGAACGACTCCCCCAGGCCCGCCGCCGCGATCGCCGACCCGGCCCCGGCCACGGCCGCCACTATCTCCATCGACGACTTCGCCCGGCTCGACCTGCGCATCGGCAAGGTCACCGCATGCGAATTCGTGGACGGTTCGGACAAGCTGCTGCGCTTCGAACTGGACGCCGGCGCGCTGGGCACGCGGCAGATCTTCTCCGGCATCCGCGCCGCCTATGCCGAGCCGGAGAAACTGGTGGGCCGCAACGTGGTGTTCATCGCCAACCTGGCCCCGCGCAAGATGCGCTTCGGCTTGTCCGAGGGCATGATCCTCTCGGCCGGCGACGGCGGCAGCGACCTGTTCCTGCTCGACGCCGACCAGGGCGCGCAACCCGGCGCCACCGTGCGCTGACGCGCTCAGGTAGGCGGGCACTGCCTGCCCTGCGAGCTACTGCCGCGTATACGTCACGAAGAAACCGACCAGGTCGCCGTTCTCGTTGTACGGCGCCATGTCCACGTAACGGTAGCCGCGCGCCGCGTACTCGGCGTGCGACTTGGTGAGCTGGCTCGCCATATGCTTCTTGCGGAAGCCGAGCGTGGCGTCGACGAACACGGTTACCGTGTCGCCGGAAACACCGGCCGTCCCGGCCTGCACCGGACCGGCCTGCGCGGGATCGGCATGGGCAACCAGGATCGAGCCGCCGGCACCGAGCACGGCAGCCAGCAACAACGCGGCGAGAAACGACGATTTCATGGCAGTACTCCAACAGGCGATGATCAATTGCGGGACAATGAGCGCCGATTATCGCCCGCCCGGCATTCATGCATGAGTGATCCCGTCACCGTTCTGGCCGACCGCATCGACGCCGTGCTGCCGCAGACGCAATGCGAGCAGTGCGGCTATCACGGTTGCCGGCCGTATGCGGAAGCGATCGCGCGCGGCGATGCCGAAATCAACCAGTGCCCGCCCGGCGGCGCGGCCGGCATCGAAAGGCTCGCCGCGCTGCTGCAGCGACCGGTGCTGCCGCTGGATCCCGACCATGGTGTGGAAAAGCCGCGCATGCTGGCGCGCATCGTCGAAGCCGACTGCATCGGCTGCACCAAATGCATCCAGGCCTGCCCGGTCGACGCGATCGTGGGCGCGTCGAAGCTGATGCACACCGTGCTCGCCGACGACTGCACCGGCTGCGAGCTGTGCGTGCCGGCCTGCCCGGTCGACTGCATCGTGCTCGAACCGATGCCGCCCGCGCAGATCGACACGGCGCACGCCGGCGCGGCGCGCGCGCACTTCCAGCGCCGCGAGGCACGCCTGCAACGCCAACGCGACGAACGCGAGGCCGAGCTGGCCGAACGCAAGGCCGCGGTGGATGCCGCGACCGGGCCGATCAATCCCGTACTGGCCGCGCTGGCCCGCGCCAAGGCGAAACAGCAGGAACCGAAACCGTGAAGCGTGCCGACGTGATCGAACTGTTCTCGCGCCTGCGCGAACTCGACCCGCACCCCACCACCGAACTCGTCTACAGCACGCCGTTCGAGCTGCTGGTCGCCGTGGTGCTGTCGGCACAGGCCACCGACGTGGGTGTGAACAAGGCCACAAAAAAACTCTACCCCGTGGCGAACACGCCGCAGGCGATCCTCGACCTCGGCGAGGACGGCCTGAAGCGCTACATCAGCACGATCGGCCTGTTCAACGCGAAGGCGAAGAACGTCATCGCACTGTGCCGGCTGCTGATCGAGAAACACGGCGGCGAAGTCCCGCGCACGCGCGAGGCACTGGAGGCGCTGCCCGGCGTGGGCCGCAAGACCGCCAACGTGATGCTCAACACCGCGTTCGGCGAGCCGACCATCGCGGTCGACACGCACATCTTCCGCGTCGCCAACCGCACGGGACTCGCGCCGGGCAAGGACGTGCGCGCGGTCGAGGACAAGCTGGAGAAGGTGATCCCCGCCGAGTTCAAGCACGACGCCCACCACTGGCTGATCCTGCACGGTCGCTACGTGTGCAAGGCGCGCAAGCCGGATTGTCCGCACTGCGTGATCCGCGACCTGTGCCGTTACAAGCACAAGACCGTGGCCGACTGAACCCGGTCAGGCCGGCAGCTGTGCGCGTTCCAGCGCCGCGATGTGGCGTTCCAGCCGCGGTCCCAGGTAGCAATGCGAGCCGCACGGCAACAAGCCCACCTTGCCGAACTCGCGCAGGTACCAGGCCGGCGCGCGCGAGACGAAACCGTGGTGGTCGCCGGCCACGTCGTCACGGCTGGTGAACACCTCCAGGAACGCCACGCCTTCGAGCATTTCGCCGATGCCCTGCAACCCGGCGCGGATCTCCGCCGGCTTCAGGTAATGCAGCACGTCGGTGCACACGATCAGGTCGAAGCGGGTGTCGAAGCGCAGCTGTTCCAGCTGGCCGAAGCGGGCCAGGCCGATGTGGCGGCTTCGCCCGTAGCGCGCCACCACGTACTCGCTGGCATCCAGCCCGCGATACGCGATGTCCGGCCGCAACGCGCGCAGCGGTGCGCGCCAGGTCGCCTCGCCGCAACCCACGTCGAGCACGTTGCGGACCGGCCGGCCGAGGTAGTACTCGGCCTGCGCCACCACCATCGCCACCTTGCGCCGCAGCTCCGCCGGCGACCCCACCGCATGCCGCGGGTTGCGGTACCACTTGTCGAAATAGGCGCGGTCGTAGGTCTTGGACATCGGCAGTCGGTCCGGCAAAGCTTGCATGGTAACCGGGCGACCCTCAGTCCGCCGCGCGCGGCACCAGCATGTGCTTGGCGACATGCCCGTGCAGGCGGCCTAGGCCGCGCGCCAGGTGCAGGGTGGCGAACAGCAGCACGATGCCGATCGCGCACATCGCGATCGCGTCGCCCCAACCCGGCGCATGCGCACCGAAACCCCAGTCCACGACGACCTGGTGGTTCACGTACAGCCCGGGCAGCCAATCGTTGCGGAACAGCATCGCCAGCGGCGCGCCGATGAGGGCCACCGACACGCTGAGCAAGGTCACGGCAAGCGTGAAGTACACGATGCCCAGCGGCAGCATCAGCCACATGTAGCAAAGCGTCGTCCAGGTGTGCACGTCGGTGAACATGCTGCCGATGCGCTTCATCAGGCTCATGCCCTGGGTCGGGTACACCGGCCGGCGTGGCATGCGCATGCCCAGCATCGCCTCCACGATGCGTCCTTCCACCAGCGACAGCACGCGCACGCTGCCGACGAACAGCACGATGAACGGCAGGCCGATGATCAGCACCGACAACCCCACCGACAGCGACAACCCGGTCACTGCCCAGGTGAAGTAGAAGATGCCGGTGGCCAGCGACAGCAGCATGTAGAACAGCGCGCCGTAAGTGCGCGGATCGGCGGCAACGCCGAAGAAACGCCCGGCCAGTGAACGACGCTTCGGCGGCGGCGGCGGACGCAGCGCGCGCTGGATCTTGATCTCCTGGTCGCGGTAGATCTCGGCCACCTCGTCCGGCGCGCCGTAGCTGCCGACCACCTGTTCCAGCATCCGGGCTTCGCCGCGGCCTGGCTGTTCGGCCAGTTCGGCGCGCAGGTGTTCCTCGGCGTCGTACAGCGCGTCCTGGATCAGGGCCGGGTCGGCACCGCGCAGCGCGGCACGCAATTGCTCAAGGTATTCGACGATGGTGCGTGGCGCGTTCATTACACCCCTCCTTGCAAGACGTTATCGACGGAATCGCGGGTGGCGTTCCATGCGGCGACCCATTCGCGCAATACCTCGCGCCCCGGTTTGGTGATGCGGTAATAGCGGCGCGGCGGCCCGCTGACGGATGGCTCGACCTCGCTGGCGAGCAGGCCGGCGCCCTCCAGATTGCGCAGCACCGGATACAGCGCGCTCTGCTTGCCGGCCAGCACGCCCTCGCCCACCTCTTCCAGCCGCTTGGCGATCTGGTAGCCGTACATCGGTTGGCGCGACTGCCCCAGCACCGCCAGCAGCACCAGCGACACGGTGCCGCTGGAAAGCTCCTTCTGGAACTTCTTCAACTGGCTGACGCTGTCGTCCACTTTGCTCACCTGCACTACCGCTTGTAGTTGAGAGAACCATAGTGTGAACTTGATACTAGTGCATGGGCCTGAAGTCATGCTTCAGCCATCCTGGGATATGGGCATGACACCAACCGGCGTATCTTCCTCGCCGGTCACGCGACTTCCGAGCGCTTTCAGCATGAACATTCGAAATATTGCCACGGCCGTCATCCTGATCCTGGGACTCGCCCTGGTCGGCTGGCGGACATCGGCGCACGAGCCCGCCGTGGAGATGCACGTCGGAAATCCGCTCCGTCCGGCCAAGGTCATGGGGCAGCAACGCCTGGTGTACGAACTCCATGTCACCAACATTTCCGACGTGCCCGTGGAGCTCACCGCACTCGATATCCTGGACGCTGGCGGGAAGCCCTTCCTGCATCTTGAACAGAAGGCGCTAGGCACCCCCACCGCCCTGAAGAACGGTGGCAGCGTCCTGGCGGCACAGGCGCAAACGGTGGTGTATCTGACCGTTGATTTCGGCACCACGGCGCCGACGGCCATCCGGCACCGGCTGACCGTGAAGCACGGCGGAGCCGAGACCGTCATGGTGGGCTCTCGCGTGCCGGTCGTGGCGATCGATGGACCCGTGCTCGCACCACCGCTCAGAGGCGGGCCCTGGGTCGCGGTCTACAGCGATGAATGGCCTCGCGGGCATCGTCGCGTCTTTTACGGAACGGGCGGACATGCCCGTCTGCCTGGCCGCTTCGCGATCGACTGGATGAAGGTCGATGCGCAGGGAAGAACGCTGAGGAATGCTTCCGGCCTCGCCTCCAGCTCGCTTTCCTATGGCGCCGAAGTGCTGGCTGTCGCCGATGCCCGCGTGGTCGCGGCACGGGACGGCATCACGGAGGCGGCAAGAATCTCCGACAACCATGCTCATCCACACCCGGATGCCGCGGGAAATTACATTTCATTGGCGCTCGAAGGCGGGCAATTCGCCACCTACGAGCATCTCCGCCCGGGGAGTCTGAAAGTCGCCAAGGGAGATCATGTCCGCGCAGGGCAAGTGCTCGCGGAGGTCGGGTTCACCGGCGATTCGACGGAACCCCACCTGCACTTCCACGTGTCGGATTCACCCAGTCCGCTGGAAGGCGAAGGCATGCCTTACTCCCTGAGTCGCGTCCTCCTGCTCGGGCGCTTCACGGATTGGAACGACCTGGGATCGCGGCGATGGCAGGATCTCCGGCCGCGCGTTGTCGACCGCGAATTTCCTCAGGGAGGTGACGTGGTCGATTTCAAATGACGCCGCCGGATACGCCGTCGAATCCACAGCTCGAACCGGACCCGGCGAACGCCGATCGACCGCCTTCCGTGGAGGTCAACTCATGGCCGTGACGAACCCTTCGCTGCCGCGAGGGTCTCGGTCAGTGGCCGATGTAGGCTGCGAGGTGCTCGCCGGTGAGAGTGGAACGGGCGGCGACGAGGTCGGCGGGCGTGCCTTCGAAGACGATCCGGCCGCCGTCGTGGCCGGCACCGGGGCCGAGGTCGATGATCCAGTCGGCGTGCGCCATGACCGCCTGGTGGTGCTCGACGACGATGACCGACTTGCCGGCATCGACGAGCCGGTCGAGCAGGCCGAGCAGCTGTTCGACGTCGGCGAGGTGCAGGCCGGCGGTCGGTTCGTCGAGGACGTAGACGCCGCCCTTCTCGCCAATATGCGTGGCCAGCTTGAGCCGCTGCCGCTCGCCGCCGGACAGCGTGGTGAGCGGCTGGCCAAGGCTGAGGTAACCCAGGCCCACGTCGGCGAGCCGGTCGAGGATGGCGTGCGCGGACGGCGTGTGCGCCTCGCCGGCGCCGAAGAACTTCCCGGCCTCGGTCACCGACATCGCAAGCACCTCGCTGATGTTCTTCCCGCCGAAGGTGTACTTGAGGACATCGGCCTGGAACCGCTTCCCCCCGCACTCCTCGCAGAGGATGGCGACGCCGGCCATCACACCCAGGTCGGTGTAGATGACGCCGGCGCCGTTGCAGGCGGGACAGGCGCCCTCGGAGTTGGCGCTGAACAGCGCCGGCTTCACCCCGTTGGCTTTCGCGAACGCCTTGCGGATCGGCTCGAGCAGTCCGGTGTACGTCGCCGGGTTGCTCCGTCGCGAGCCGCCGATCGTGCCCTGGTCGATCGACACCACGCCGTCGCGGCCGGATACCGAGCCGTGCACGAGCGAGCTCTTGCCGGAACCCGCGACGCCGGTCACCACGACCAGCACGCCGAGCGGCATGTCGACATCGACGTTCTTCAGGTTGTGCGTACTGGCGCCGCGCACCTTCAGCACGCCCGATGGTTTGCGCACCGACGGCTTCAGCGAAGCACGGTCGTCCAGGTGGCGACCGGTGACGGTGCCGCTGGCGCGCAGTCCTGCGAGGTTGCCCTCGAAGCAGACCGTGCCACCGGCCGAACCCGCACCGGGGCCGAGGTCGACGACATGGTCGGCGATCGCGATCGCCTCCGGCTTGTGCTCCACGACAAGCACCGTGTTGCCCTTGTCGCGCAGCCGCAGCAGCAGGCCGTTCATGCGCTGGATGTCATGGGGATGCAGGCCGATGGTGGGCTCGTCGAAGACGTAGGTGACGTCGGTGAGCGAGGAGCCAAGGTGGCGGATCATCTTGACGCGCTGCGCCTCGCCGCCCGACAGCGTGCCCGACGGTCGTTCGAGCGAGAGATAACCGAGCCCGATCTCCACGAACGAGTCGAGCGTCTGCAGCAGCGCGGCGAGCAGCGGCGCCACCGACGGTTCGTCGAGGCCGCGCACCCACGCGGCGAGGTCGCTGATCTGCATCGCGCAGGCATCGGCGATGTTGATCTTCCTGATCTTCGACGATCGCGCCGCCTCGCTGAGCCGGGTGCCGCCGCACTCGGGGCAGGTACTGAAGGTCACCGCCCGCTCCACGAAGGCGCGCACGTGCGGCTGCAGCGAGTCGATGTCCTTGGACAACATCGACTTCTGGATCTTCGGGATCAGGCCCTCGTAGGTCAGGTTGATGCCGTCGACCTTGATCCTGGTCGGCTCCCGGTAGAGCAGGTCGTGCAATTCCTTCTTGGTGAACTTCCTGATCGGCTTGTCGGGATCGAAGTAGCCGCAGCCGGTGAAGATGCGGCCGAACCAGCCGTCCATGCTGTAGCCGGGGATCGTGAGTGCGCCCTCGTTGAGCGACTTGCTGTCGTCGTACAGCCGGGTCAGGTCGATGTCGTTGACCGAGCCGCGTCCCTCGCAGCGCGGGCACATGCCGCCGAGGCGGTTGAAGGTCTCCTTCACCGTCCGGGTCCGGTTCCCGCGCTCGACGGTGATGGCGCCCGCCGCCTTGACCGACGGGACGTTGAAAGCGAACGCACCGGGCGAACCGATATGCGGCTTGCCGAGCCGGCTGAACAGGATGCGCAGCATCGCGTTGGCGTCGGTCGCGGTGCCGACGGTGGAGCGCGGGTCGGCGCCCATCCGCTGCTGGTCGACGATGATCGCGGTGGTCAGCCCGTCGAGCACGTCGACCTCGGGCCGCGCCAGCGTCGGCATGAAGCCCTGCACGAAGGCGCTGTAGGTCTCGTTGATCATCCGCTGCGACTCCGCGGCGATCGTGCCGAACACCAGCGAGCTCTTGCCCGAGCCGGAGACGCCGGTGAACACCGTCAGCCGGCGTTTCGGCAGCTCGACGCTGACGTCCTTGAGGTTGTTCACGCGCGCGCCGTGCACGCGGATCAGGTCGTGGCGGTCGGCAACGTGCAGCGCAGGCGACTGCGTGTCCTTCCTCGTGGCCTTGCTCATCGTGTCTCCATCGGTATCGCCGGACGGCTCAGCGCACTTCGTTGATGCGGATATGGTTGCCGGAGGGATCGCGGAAGGCGCAGTCGCGGATCCCGTACGGCTGCATGGTCGGCTCCTGGATGACCTCGGCGCCGCCGGCCTGCAGCCGCTCGAAGGTGCCGTCGAGGTCGGCGGTGGCCAGGATGATCATGCCGTAGGTTCCCTTGGCCATCATCTCGGCGATGGTGCGGCGTTCGTCGTCGGTGATGCCGGGGGCGGCAGCCGGCGGATGCAGGACGATGGACGTGTCGGGCTGGCCGGCGGGGCCGACCGTGAGCCAGCGCATGCCGTGGTAGGCGACGTCCTTGCGCACCTCGAAGCCGAGGGTGTCGCGATAGAAGGCCAGCGCCGCGTCCGCGTCGTTGTGCGGGAGGAAGCTCGAGTGAATGGTGATATCCATGGCAGTCATCCTGGGTGTGGGTCGGGCCGTCATGCTAGAGCGGCCCGGTGGCCCGCGCTTCTCGATTCCTGATCGGCCGGGTCACCTGATCGGCCTCGTCACCAGCTTGGCCACGCACGACGGCATCCCCTCCGTCGCGCGCGCCGCCTCGCGCCGGTACACGCTGGGCGGCACACCGACCAACTCGGTGAAGCGACTGCTGAAGGTGCCCAGCGACGCGCAACCGACCTCGAAGCAGACCTCGGTGACGCTGAGGTCGCCGCAACGCAGCAGCGCCATCGCGCGCTCGATGCGCCGCGTCATCAGGTAGCTGTACGGCGACTCGCCGTAGGCGAGCCGGAACTGGCGGCTGAGGTGACCGGCCGACATGTCCACGCCGCGGGCCAGCGCCTCGACGTCCAGCGGCTGCGCGTACTCCCGGTCGATCCGGTCGCGAACGCGGCGTAGCCGTGCGAGGTCGCGCAGGTGCTGTGCTTCGGCGGGTCTGCTGGCCATCGGCATGATCGTGTCACGTCGCACCGGCGTGCTCAAGCCGTTGACGCGATGCACCGGGCAAACTCCCACTCTGCTAATTTGCAACCCTTGCCCATCCATCGCCAAGGGGACGCCATGCTTCGCCGCCACCTCATCGCCGCACTCGCGCTGGCCAGCAGCCTGCTGGCGCTGCCTGCCCTCGCCGAACAGGACAAACCCACGCCGACGGCGAAGGAAATCCTCGCCAAATCCACACCAGCCGAGTGGCGCACGCCGGACCCGCAGAACCTGCTGCTCATGCAGCTGCCGACCGGGCGCGTGGTGATCGAGCTGGCACCGGACTTCACTCCGCTGCACGCGGCGAACATCCGCACCCTGGTGCGCGGTCACTACTTCGACGGGCTGGCGATCATCCGCGTACAGGACAACTTCGTCACCCAGTGGGGCGACCCCAATGACGACGAGAACGGCGACAAGAGCAGGATCCGCTCGCTGGGCAAGGCCAGCAAGACGCTGCCGCCGGAGTTCACCCGCGCGATCGATCCGAAGCTGCCGTGGACGGCGCTGCCGGATGGCGACGTCTACGCGCCCGAAGTCGGTTTCAGCGAGGGCTTCCCGGTGGGGCGCGACCCGGCCAGCGGGCAGGAGTGGGTGGCGCACTGCTACGGCACGGTCGGCGTGGCCCGCGACGTGGCGCCGGAGACCGGCAGCGGCAGCTCGCTGTACGCAGTGATCGGTCAGGCGCGCCGACTGGACCACAACCTCGCCGTGGCCGGCCGCGTGCTGGAGGGCATGCCGCTGCTGTCCGGGCTGCCGCGCGGCCCCGAGCCGATGGGCTTCTACGCGAAACCGCAGCAGCGCGTCACCATCGAATCGGTGCGACTGGCAGCCGACATGCCGGCGAAAGACCGTCCGGCGATCCAGGTGCTGCGCACCGACAGCGCCAGCTTCGCCGCGCTGGTCGAGGCGAAACGCAACGGCCACAACGCGTTCTATCCCAAGCCGGCCGGCAAGGTCGACCTGTGCGGCATCGACGTGCCGGTGCGCGCAGCGAAGCCGGCACCCTGACGCCGCCACGAACATTTTGTTCACCCGCGTCGGTTACCTTGCCTTTCTTGCCGATGCCGGAATCCGTGACATGCCGTTGAACGACACCCTGGCCTTCCTGCGCGCCTGGCTGCGCGATCCACGCGGCATTGGCGCGGTGACGCCGTCCGGCGCCGCACTGGCGCGACTGATGACCAGCCACGCCAGCGCGTTGGGCGGGCCGGTGATCGAACTGGGGCCGGGCACCGGCGTACTGACTCGCGCCCTGCTGGCGCGCGGCGTGCCGCTGCACCGGCTGGCCCTGATCGAGGCCGACCCGCACTTCGCCGACGCGCTGAGCCGGCGCTACCCGGAGGCAACCATCCTGCGCATGGACGCCGCCCGGCTCGGCGATACCGAGTCGCTGTTCGGCGACGAACGCGCCTGCGCCGTGGTCAGCGGCCTGCCGCTGCTGTCGATGCCGCCGGCCCAGGTCACCGCCATCGTGCAGGGTGCGTTCGAACGCCAGCTGCGCAGCGGCGGCATGTTCTACCAGTTCACCTACGGCCCGCGCTGTCCGCTGCCGCCGGCCCTGCTCGCGCGGCTGAACCTGCAGGCCCGCCGGGTCGGCAGTGCCCTGCTCAACCTGCCGCCAGCAGCGGTCTACTGCATCAGCCGGCGAGCGGAGATCCAGGTCGCAGCCTGATCCGCGCCCGGTAACCGGGACGCGTCGAACCGGGTTCGCCTGTCGATTGCGCGTGAACGAGGTCTGAAAGCACCGACCATCACCACATAACCTTTGCATGTCTCCGGTTATCACTGGGGGCCGGTGCCCCGGCACGTCCAGACGACGTGCGGGCCAACCGCCGCAGGAGTGACGGATGAAACGCAGCCGGAAAGTACTCAGCTGGATCGCGGGCATCGTGCTGGCGTCGGTCGTGGTGATGCTGATCGTGGTCGCCACGTTCGACTGGAACCGCATGAAGCCGTTCATCGGCGACAAGGTCAGCCAGGCGATCGGGCGGCCGTTCGCGATCAACGGCGAGCTGACCGTGGACTGGCGACGCGATCGCAACGGCCGCTGGCCCGGCTCATGGTTGCCGTGGCCCGAATTCACCGCGCGCGACATCAGCATCGCCAACCCGGATTGGGCCACGCAGCCGCAATTCGCCCACCTCGACGCGCTGCGCTTCCGGTTGTCGCCGCTGCCGCTGCTGGCGCACCGCATCGACGTGCCCACGCTGCAGCTGGTGCATCCCACGGCCGACCTCGAGCGCGACAAATCGGGGCGTGCCAGCTGGGATTTCGCGCTGCCGGAAAACACGGCGCCTTCCGCCTGGAAGCTGCAGCTGGGCACGATCGGTTTCGACCAGGGGCTGCTCACGCTCGACGACGCGGCCAGCCGCGTGAAGCTCAAGCTGGTGGTGGAGCCGCTGCAGGCGGCGATCCCGTACGACCAGATCGTGGCCCAGCAATCCAGCGCCGCACGCGAGGAGGCCGGCAAGACGCTGGGGGCCGCGGCGAAGAAAACCCTGGCCAGCGGCGATGTCGGGCCGGGTCCAGACAAGACCAGGTCATCCATCACCTACCAGTTCGGCTGGACCGCCGAAGGCAGCTACCAGGGCAGTCCGCTCAAGGGCAAAGGCCGAACCGGCGCCGTGCTGGCATTGCAGGACACGACCACGCCGTTCCCGCTGCAGGCCGACGTGCGCATCGGCGACAGCCGCATCGCCCTGGTCGGCACGCTGACCGATCCGCTGCACCTGGGTGCGCTGGACGTACGCCTGTGGCTGTCCGGATCCAGCATGGCCAGGCTGTATCCGATCACCGGCATCACCCTGCCCGACACCCCGCCGTACGCGACCGAAGGCCACCTGAAGGCCGAACTCCACCGCAGCGGCAGCCACTACAGCTACCAGGACTTCCGCGGCCGCGTCGGCGGCAGCGACCTGGCCGGCAACCTGATGTTCGTCACCGGCGGCAAGCGCCCCAAGTTGAGCGGCGACGTGCACTCGAAGCTGCTGCAATTCGCCGACCTGGCCCCGCTGATCGGCGCCGATTCCAACACCGAGAAACAGCAGCGCGGCGACGCGACGCCGCAGCCTGCCGACAAGCTGCTGCCGGTCGAGCCGTTCCGTACCGACCGCTGGCAGGCGATGGATGCGGACGTGACTTTCACCGGCACGCGCATCGTGCGCGGCGAGGCGCTGCCGATCGACTCGCTCGCCACCCACCTGGTCCTGAACAACGGTGCCCTGTACCTGGACCCGCTGAGCTTCGGGCTGGCCGGCGGCACCGTGCGCAGCAACATCACCCTCGACGGCAGCCGCGCGCCGATGCGCGGCGTGCTGGAACTCAACGCACGCCATCTCAAGCTCAAGCAGCTGTTCCCGACCTTCGAGCCGATGCGCACCAGCTTCGGCGAGATCAACGGCGACGCCGCGCTCGATGCGCAAGGCAACTCCATCGCCGCCCTGCTCGGCAGCGCGAACGGCGAGCTGAAGCTGCTGATGAACGATGGCGCGATCAGCAAGACCCTGCTGGAAACCGCCGGCCTCAACGTCGGCAACATCGTCATCGGCAAGCTGTTCGGCGACAAGACCGTGCAGATCAACTGCGCCGCCACCGACATGGCCGCCAGCAACGGCCTGTTCGACATGCGCCTGTTCGTGTTCGACACCGACGACGCCGTGATCGACGTCACCGGCACGGTGAACCTCGCCAACGAGAAACTCGACCTGGACGTGAAACCGCACACCAAGGGTTTCCGCGTGTTCTCGCTGCGCTCGCCGCTGTACGTCCGCGGCACGCTGAAGAACCCGAACGTCGGCGTGCAGGCCGGCCCGCTGCTGGCGCGCGGCGCCGGCGCCGTCGCGCTGGGCGTGGTCGCCGCCCCGGCCGCCGCCCTGCTCGCCCTGGTCGCGCCCAGCCACGGCGACGCCGGCGACAACACCTGCCGCGCCGTGCTGCAGCAGCTGCGCAGCTCCGGCAAGATGATGCCGGCAGGCAAGCCGGCGGCGAAGAAATAAGTGCTCGTACCGAATGCAACGACCCGGCTACGCCTTGTCAACGCTCCTGCGTTCGTCCCGTCCACGACGGGTGAACCGGCGCCATAGCCAGAGCCACAGCAGCGCCAATGGGAAGGCCAGGATCAGGAACGGCAACCCATAGCCCAGCAATCCCAGCGCGTCGGTCACGCCCTCGGTGGTTTCGTCGAGCAGGCCGGTAAAACCCTTGCCGATGCGCCCGCTGCGCGAATAGGCACTGGTGTCGCCGAAATGCAGTTCGAGCCGGTTGGTATCCAGCCGGTGTTGCTGGTTGGCAGCCACCGCCTGCAGCGATTGCAGTTGGCTCTCCACCGAAGCCTGCTCGTGACTGAGCGCAATCAGATCGGTAACGGCGATGTCCTTGCGCACAGCCAGTTCGGCCAAGTGTTGCGCGTGCTTCTCGAGCAGTTCGCGCCGGCGCTGGTTGTCATTGACGACATCCGCGAGATCCTCCGCCGTGGTCTGCCGGAACCCGACCGTGCCGCCTTGCGAAGCCAGCTTCGCCATCGGCTCGACACCTTCCGGAACGATCCGCACCGCGAGCTCGGCGTCACGCTCGCCCTGCTCGATGCGCAACACGTTGCAGGCACCGAACCGGGCCGTCTCGCAGGCCTGTCGGGCCGCCGTGACGCGGCCGGCGACCTCGGCCCCGGGCAGTCTGATCCGCAGCACGTGCTCGTAGGCCAGCATCGCACCGGCCTTCGACTTCTCTCCGCTGATCGGCGCCGACGAGATTTCCTGCTTCTTCGAGCACCCGGCGAGAGACTGCAGCACGCCCAGCAACAACAGCGCCATCCAGGCAGAGCGGTAACGGGACATGCGATTTCCCCAACGCAAGACAAGTCGGGGCAATCTGCCACAGCCGCAGGCAAACTCAAACCACGACGTGGCCAGTGCGACAGGCACGGCCAGACCGGTCCCTCACTCTCATTGCAAAATCCACACGCCCCGATGCGGGCGCTAGAATGTCACGCCACCCTCCCCTGCGATGTACCCATGCAACCCGTCAACCAGGCCCGTCTGCAGATTCATTTCTGCGTGTTGCTGTGGGGCTTCACCGCGATTCTCGGCAAGCTGATCACGCTGCCCGCGCTACCGCTGGTGTGGTGGCGCATGCTGCTGGTGGTGGCGGCGCTGTTGCTGATACCACGGGTCTGGCGCGGCTTGCGCGCGATGCCGGCGCGGCTGATCTGGGCGTATGCCGGCATCGGCGTGCTGGTGTCGCTGCACTGGCTGAGCTTCTATGCGGCGATCAAGCTGTCGAACGCCTCGGTCGGCGCCACCTGCATCGCGCTGGGGCCGGTGTTCCTGGCTTTCATCGAACCGTGGATCGCCAAGCGCAGGTTCGATCCGCGCGAGCTGCTCATCGGTGTGGCGGTGGTGCCGGGCGTGGTGATGGTGGTGGGCGGCGTGCCGCACGACATGCGCCTGGGCATCGCGGTGGGCGTGCTGTCGGCGCTGTTCGTGGCGTTTTTCGGCTCGCTCAACAAACGCCTGGTCGAGCATGGCGACCCGCTCACGGTGACCTTCATCGAACTGGGCACCGGCACGGTCTTCCTCACCCTCCTCGCGCCGTTCATCCCGCATGCCGGCCCGGCGTTCATGCTGCCGGGCACGCACGATGCGCTGTTGCTGCTGGCGCTGTCATTCGGCTGCACCCTGCTGCCGTTCGCGCTGGCGCTGGTGGCGTTGCGCCACATGAGCGCGTTCGGCACGCAGATGGTGACCAACCTGGAGCCGGTCTACGCGATCATGCTGGCGATCGTGCTGCTGGGCGAGCAGCATGAGCTGGACGGCTGGTTCTACGCCGGCGTGGCAGTGATCCTGGCCGCGGTGTTCATGCACCCGCTGCTGAACCGGCGGGCGCGCAGCGCCAGGCAGCCCGAGTTGCTCGGCACCGCCGAAAGCCACAGCATGGTCGACTGAGCCATCGTCACCGGCATTCCCGAGGAGCGGCCCATGACCGACAAGCAACAGCACTGGGAAACGGTCTACCGGACCAAGGCGCCGGATGCGGTCAGCTGGTACCGCCCGCACCTGGACACTTCGCTGGCGCTGATCGAGCGCGCCGCACCCGACCGCGGCGCCGCCGTGGTCGACGTGGGCGGCGGCGCATCGACCCTGGTCGACGACCTGCTCGCGCGCGGCTACCGCGACCTCAGCGTCCTCGACATTTCCGCGGCGGCCTTGAACGTCGCCCGTGAACGCCTGGGCGAAGCGGCGGACAAGGTGACCTGGCTGGCGGCCGACCTGCTCGACGCGCCACTGCCGCAGGCCCGCTACGACCTGTGGCACGACCGCGCCGTGTTCCACTTCCTGACCGAGGCGGAACAACGCGCGCACTACCTGCGGCAGCTCACCCATGCCCTGAAACCGGGCGGCCACGCGGTACTGGCCACGTTCGGCCCGCAGGGCCCGCTGAAGTGCAGCGGGCTGGATACGGTCCGCTACGACGCTGGGGAACTTGCCCGCGTACTCGGCGACGGCTTCGCGCTGGTCGACAGCACGCTGGAATTCCACGCAACCCCGTTCGGCACCATCCAGCCGTTCCTTTACGCCCTGTTCCGACGGACGTCCGCCGACACCACGGGAGACATGCGCTGATGGCAAATTGCGACGAATGCTGCGGGGCCGCGGCGGCACAACTGGCGCTGCGCCAGCGTGGCGTGTTGAAGACCGTGCTCGTCATCAACGCCGCCGCCTTCGTGATCATGGTCGTGGCCGCCATGCAGGCGCATTCCTCGGCGCTGCTGTCGGACAGCTTCGACTACCTGGGCGATGCGCTGACCTATCTCGTCAGCCTGTGGGCCGTCGGCCGCAGCATGCACGCCAAGACGCAGGTCGCGCGCATCAAGGGCGGCCTGATCGTGACGGCCGGGCTGCTCGTATTGGTGCAGCTGGGCTGGCGCGCGTGGCACCCGGCCGAACCGCTGTTTGCGTGGATGGGCGCGTTCAGCCTGCTGGGCCTGTTCGCCAATGGCCTGTGCCTGCTGCTCCTGTACCGGCACCGCGATGACGACCTCAACATGTCGTCGGTCTGGATCTGCTCGCGCAATGACGTCGCCGCGAACCTGTCGGTGCTGCTCGCCGCTGCCGGCGTGTGGGCGTTCGACGCCGCGTGGCCCGACCGGCTCGTCGCCCTCGGGCTGGCGGTGCTGTTGCTGCGCTCCGGGTTTGGTGTTTTGCGCGACGCCGCACGCAGCACCCGCTGAAACACGCCCAGGCCATCGGCCACCGTCCGGGTGGCCGATGGCCGCTTCAGCCGGCTGGCGCCAGTCGGTGCGCCTTGCCGGCATGGCCGCCGTACACCAGCCGGTACAGCGCCGGCAGCACCAGCAGGGTCAACATCGTCGAGGACAGGATGCCGCCGATCACCACCGTGGCCAGCGGGCGTTGCACCTCGGCACCGGTGCCCACGTTCAGCGCCATCGGCACGAAGCCCAGGGAGGCCACCAGCGCGGTCATCAGCACCGCTCGCAGGCGGGTCAGCGCACCTTCGCGAATGGCACCATCCAGATCCATTCCTTCGTCGAGAAGCCGGCGGATGAACGACACCAGCACCACGCCGTTGAGCACCGCCACGCCCGACAGCGCGATGAAGCCCACGCCGGCGGAAATGGAGAACGGAATGCCGCGCAGCCACAACGCCAGCACGCCGCCGGTCAGCGCCAGCGGCACGCCGCTGAAGATCACCGCGGCGTCCTTCGCCGAGCCGAACGCCATGAACAGCAGGCCGAAGATCAGCAACAGCACGATCGGCACCACGATCTGCAGGCGCTGGCCAGCCGAGATCAATTGCTCGAAGGTGCCGCCGTAGTTGATCCAGTAGCCCTCTGGCAGGCTGACCTCGGTGGCCACGGTAGCTCGCAGTTCCTCCACGAACGAGCCCAGGTCGCGGTCCCGCACGTTGGCGGTGATCACCACACGCCGCTTGCCGCTCTCGCGGCTGATCTGGTTCGGTCCGGTGGACAACTCGATATGCGCCACTTCACCCAGCGGCACGGTGGTTGGGGCGGATGGGTCGTCACGCGGTGGCAACGGGATCGGCAGGGCACTCAGACCCTCCAGCCGGCTGCGCTGCGCTTCCGGCAGGCGCACCACGATATCGATGCGCCGGTCACCCTCGAACACCTGACCCGCGGGGCCACCGCCCATGGCAATGGACACCGTGTCCTGCACGTCGGCGATCGCCAGACCATAGCGGGCGAGCGCGGCGCGGTCGGGCTGGATCGTCAGCAGCGGCAAGCCGGTGGATTGCTCCAGCGCGACGTCGACCGCACCGGCCACCCCGGCAGCGACTTTTTCCACCTGCCCGCCCAGCTTCACCAGCGTGTCGAGATCGTCGCCGAAGACCTTGATCGCCACCTCCGCGCGCACGCCGGCGATCAGCTCGTTCATGCGCATCTGTACCGGCTGGGTGAACTCGTAGTTGTTGCCGGGTATGGCACGTACCGCCGCGTCCATCTCGCGCACCAGCTCGGTCTTGGGCTTGCGTGGATCGGGCCAGTCCTTGCGCTCCTTCATGATGATGAAGGTGTCGGCGACGGACGGCGGCATCGGGTCGGTGGCCACCTCGGCCGTGCCCAGTTTGGCGAACACACGATCGACCTCGGGGAACTGCTTGATGCGCGCCTCCAGCTGCAACTGCATGCCGATCGCCTGGGTCAGGCTGGTGCCGGGAATGCGCAGCGCATGCAGGGCGATGTCACCTTCGTCCAGATCGGGGATGAACTCGGTGCCGAGACGGCCGGCCAGCAAACCCGCCGCGACCACCAGCACGGCAGCGACGGCCACCACCGCCACCCGCCATGCGACCACCCGCTCCAGCAGCGGTGCATAGGCACGGCGGAATCCCTGCATCACGCGATTTTCTTTCTCGGCCACGCGGCCGGTCACGAACATCGCCACCGCCGCCGGCACGAAGGTCAGCGACAGGATCATCGCTGCGGTAATCGCGATCACCACGGTGAACGCCATCGGATGGAACATCTTTCCTTCGACCCCCGAGAGACTGAAGATCGGCAGGTACACGGCGGCGATGATGAACAGGCCGAACAGGCTCGGCTTGATGACTTCGGTGGTGGCGCTGGCCGCCAACGCGAAACGCTCGTCCCGGCTCAGCACACGGCCCAGGCGTTGCTGCGCCTCGCCAAAGCGGCGCAGGCAGTTCTCCACGATGATCACGGCACCGTCGACGATCAGGCCGAAGTCGAGCGCGCCCAGGCTCATCAGGTTGCCGGAGATGCGGTTGCCGACCATGCCGCTGATCGTCATCAGCATGGTCAGCGGAATCACGGCCGCCGTGATCAGCGCCGCGCGCAGATTGCCGAGCAGCAGGAACAGCACCGCGATCACCAGCAGCGCGCCCTCGACCAGGTTTTTCTGCACGGTGGCGATGGCCCGATCGACCAGCTGCGTGCGGTCATAGACCGCGCGTGCACTCACCCCGGCGGGCAGGTTCCTGTTGATGTTCTTCAGCTCGGCGGCGGCTCGCAGGGCCACCACACGGCTGTTCTCGCCGATCAGCATGAACACGGTACCCAGCACGGCCTCGTGGCCGTTCTCGGTCGCCGCGCCGGTACGCAGTTCCTCGCCCTCGACGACGTCCGCCACATCGCGCACGCGCAACGCCACGCCGTTTTTCTGCTTGATCACGACCTCGCGCAAACCGTCGAGATCGGCGATCTGTCCCGGCACGCGGATCAGATACTGCTCACCGAAACGCTCGATGTAACCGGCACCGACGTTCGCGTTGTTGCGTTCCAGCGCCTGTTGCACATCGACCAGGCTCAGTCCGTAAGCAGCCAGCTTCGCCGGATCGGGCGTGACGTGGAATTGGCGCACGAAGCCGCCGACCGTATTGACCTCGGTGACGCCGGCCAGGTTGCGCAGCTGCGGCCGGATCACCCAGTCCTGCAGCGAACGCAGGTCCATCGGCGTCCACGGCTGGCCATCGGCACGCCGCGCGCCCGGGTCGGCCTCGACCACGTACATGAAGATCTCGCCCAGTCCGGTGGTCACCGGCCCCAGCGTCGGTTGCATGCCCGCCGGCAATTGTGCGCTGACCTCCTTCAGCCGCTCGGCCACCTGCTGCCGGGCGAAATACACGTCGGTGCCGTCTTCGAACACCGCCGTGGTCTGGGACAGCCCGTAACGGGCGATCGAACGGGTCTGCAACAGGCGCGGCAACCCGGCCAACGCGGTTTCGATCGGATAACTCAGGCGCTGCTCGGCCTCCAGCGGCGAATAGCCGGGCGCTTCGGTGTTGATCTGCACCTGGACATTGGTGATGTCGGGCACGGCGTCGATCGGCAGCTGCGCATAGTTCCACACGCCCAGTGCGCCCAACCCCAGTGCCAGGATGAGCACCAGGAAACGATGCGCGATCGCGGCACGTACAAGTCGTTCAAGCATGCGGTCGTCCTCAGTGGTCGTGGCTGGCGCCGGACTTTTCGATGTCCGCGCGGATGAGGAAGCTCTGCTCGCTTACGTAGGCCGTACCGGGCTTGAGACCGCCAAGCACCTCGACCGCGGTGTCGTCGCGATCGCCCAGTTCCAGCATGCGCACCTCGTAGGTGTCGCCGACCTTGGCGAACACCACGGTGAAGTCGCGAAAGCGCTGCAGGCCCGAGATCTTCACCGCCAGCGGCACTTCACGCTGTGCGACGGTGACCTCGCCGACCACCGCCATGCCCGGGCGCCAGGCACTGTCCCGGTTGGGGATCTGCGCACGCGCCACCACACTCATGCCCGCGTGGGTGACCGGCACCAAGGCGTCGATACGGGTTGCCAACGCCTCACCGCCACTGGCCGGACGCACACTCACCGTCTGTCCCGGTCGCAGGCGGTCGGCGTCGCGGCCGACCGCGTTGAGTTCGATCCAGACCGAGGATAGGTCCGCAATCTCGAACAGCGGCGCCTCGCCAGCGACATCGCCGACATTCGTGTTGCGCGCCAGCACCACGCCGTCCAGCGGCGCAGTGACGGCGTAGCGGCGCATGCTGTCGTTGCCTTCCACCGTAGCCAGCGTCTGTCCGCGGCGCACGTGATCGCCCAGGTTCACCGGCACCGCGCGAACGATGCCCGGGAAGCGGGCGCGCACCTGGGCCTGGCGACTGTGGTCGATCGCCACGTGCCCCATCAGCGGCAGCACGTCGCGGATCGTGGCGGGACCGGCCGTCGAGGTTTTCACCCCCGAAGCCGCGGCGGTTGCGGCGGGGATCGTGACGCGCCCTTCATACGAGGCGTAGGCCCACGCATGCGTCCTTCCATCGTTGACGACGCTGACCTTGACGTCGAACGAGTGCGGCTCGACCACCGTGCCGTCGGCGACCAGCGCGTCGCCTTCGGGGCGGAACGTGAACCGAGTGGTTTCGCCGTCCAGACGTCTGACCTCGACCACCGGCTGCAGCGCGCCCGGCGGCAACGGTTTGCCGTCGCGGTAGCCGTACAGGCGGAACTCCGGTGGTACGCCGGTCTCGTACACGGTGACTTCGAGCGCGAACGGGCCGTCGCGCAGCAAACGGCCGTTGTGCGGGCCGCGCTCGAACGCGTCGGCGGCCGTATGGGTGCCTTCGGCCGGTTCCGGCGCCGCACGATCGCCGCAGGCGCCGAGGGCAAGGGAGGTAACGATCAGCAGCGCCAGGGCGGCGCGCTTGAGGTGAGCGATTTTCATGGGGACGAAACTCCGGCAATGGCCGTCATCCGCTCGATGTCGGCCAACAAGGTGTGGTAGCGGACGGCCGCGTCGATCTGCGCGTTGCGCAGTTCGAGCAGCGTGCGCTGGGCCTGCGACAACGCGACGAAACTGAAGCGTCCGGCCTCGAAACCCTTGCGGGTCAGCGCCAGTGCGGTCTCGGCTTTCGGAATCATGCGATCGCGATGCGCTTCGAAGGCGGTGCGCGCGTGGAGCAGTTCCTGGTAGGTCGAGAACAGCCGCTGGCGCACGTCCATCTGTTGCGCCTGCGCGCGCGCGTCCGCCGCCTCGGTCTCGGCCACGGACTGGGCCACGCTCAGCGCCGAACGGCTGGCGCTGCCCAGCGGCAGCGAGATGCCGGCGATCAGTGCCGTGTCGTTGAACGTCGACAGCCGTCGCACGCCGACGTGCACGGTGACATCCGGCTTGGCGCTGGCGGCGGCCACGCGCTCGCGCGCCTGCGCTGCGCGCGTGTCCAGCACGAGCGCGCGCAAGGCCGGGCTTTCGGGCAAGCGTGCCACCAGGGTTTCATACGGCGGCACCACCGGCAGCTCGAACAGATCGCCAGCGACCGTATCGAAATCGGGCTCGACGGTATTCCACAACGCAGCGAGCGAAACTCTGGCGCTGGCCAGCTCGTGCGCAGCATGTTCCACCTCGATATCGGCTCGCTCCTCGGCGATCTGCATCAGGCTGAGATCCGACTCCGGACTGCGGCCCGCCTGCACCCAGCGATGCACGGTCGCGGTCAGCTGCTGCGCGAGAGCGAGGTCCTGCGCCGCCACGGTGGTGCGCGCCTGATCGGCGAGCACTTCGACGAAGCGCCGGGTCGTCTCGGTGGCCAGTTCCAGGCGGGTCTGATCGAGCGCATTGCGCGACCGCTCGATGTCGATGGCGCCCACTGCCCGGCGTGCGTCGCGTTTGCCGCCCCGCTCGAGGACACGACCCAGCCGCACCGTGGTTTCTGCAGCCTGGACACCGGCTACCGAGCCGGTACCGCCCACGTTCTCCACATCCGCCCCTGCCACCCAGGGTGGGGTCAGCCCGGCGAGATCCGCCTGCCGTTCGGCGGCGACGACCGTCCGGTCACCGGCACGAACGGCCGGGTTGTGCGCAAGCGCACGGGTTACCGCCTGCGGTAATGAAAGGGTTTCGCTCGCGACCGCAGGCGTGCCAAATCCGCCTGCCAGCAGCAGGAGGCACAGATAGCGTAAAGAAAGCACGACGTTCTCCCATCGAATGCACAGTCAACGATTTCAGGCCGCAGTGCGGCCGTCAGGACGTTGCCGTCAGACGATGGGAGGGCGGTGCAGGCGTGTCAGTGGGCCATCGGAAGTCGACGCATCTTGCCAGGGCGGGCAGGCGTCACCCGGCGCCGCCAGCTGACACAGGCCGGCAAGTGTCGCCGGCAACGTCGCCGTCGCCCCGCCCAGGTAATGCGCATGGACGTGCGACCCGTCCGGCAGCGGCACGATCGGCTCGCCGGCATCATCGTGATGATGATCATCGGGTACATCGATGGCGAGCGAGGGAGCCGTTTCGTGCGCACCGTCATGACCATGCACGATCCATTTCGGCATCGAGGCAAAGGTCACGATCGCCAGCAAGAGCAGCAGCACTCCACGCACCACGACGGGGTGGTGTTGTGGCAAGCGGCGGAGAGTGCGAAAGGCTGGCATGACCGGCCAACTATGCGCAGGACGAGCAGCAAAGGCAACCGGGGACGTGAAGCGACACTCGCCGCTCACCCAGCGCCCGCGGCCCCGATCATCAACCGCAGCAGCTCTTCTGCTGCTGGATCGGCGGGCACGGCACGCTGCCCCAGGAACAGAACACGCAACAGTCGCCGGGTTTGGGCCGCAACAATTTGCCGCAATCCGGACAGTCGTAGAAAAACTGGCAGGCGTCGGTTGGCATGCTCTCGGTGACCTGGTGGCCGCAATGCGGACAGGTCAGCGTGCTGCGCAGGATAGGTTCGGTCGTCACCGGATCGGCGCCATCACACCGCCCGGCGTGGCTGCGACGCCGTCATTGCTCATGTGCATGCTCCGCCGCATCGTGGTCGTGGCCGGACATGTCCATGTCCATGTCTTCATCCGGCGGCGCCTTCGCCACGATGTCCTTGTATTGCGCCGGCGTCATGTCGGGCAGTTTCTGCAGGAACGCCACCATGCTCCAGATCGTGGCGTCGTCGTGGCTGGAGCCCCACGCCGGCATCGCGCTCATCTTGATGCCGTGCTTGATTACCCAGAACGCCTCGCGCTGGTCGGGGCGGAACTTCGACAATTGCGGCGGCTTCGGGTACAGGCCCGGGCGCATCTCGTTCTCGGCCATGCCTGGCGCCAGGTGGCAGCCGGTGCACATCGCCGCGTACTGGCCGGCGCCCTTGAGGATCAGCTGCGGATCCTCGAGGTTGGGCACCACGATGTCCTTCGCGTGGTGCTCGATCGAACGCTCGCGCAGCGCCTGCATCAGCGCGTAGACGGGTTTCGTGTGGTGGTCGTCGGCGCCGATGTTGTAGACACCGGACCAGACGAAGGCGCCGACGCCGGCGATGACGACGAGGCAGAGAATCGCGAAGGTGATGATGAGTCGTTTCATGGCACTCCTCAGAACCAGATGCGGACGCCGGCGACCCATTGCCGGTCGTGGGCGGCGTGATGATCGGCGCGGGCGAAATCGGCCGTGGCGCCGAAACGGCGCGTCCAGACTACGCCGATGTACGGTGCGAATTCACGTCGTATCTCGTAGCGCAGGCGCAGCCCCAGTTTCGCATCGGCGAGACCGCTGCCGGTGCGGCGCGCCGGATCGGAGCGGCCGTGAAGGTTGGCCTCCAGCTCCGGCTGCAGGATCAGCCGTTGGGTGAACAGCAGCTCGTAGTGGGCACGCAGGCGTGCCGCGGTACGCCCGGATGGTCCGACGTAGGCGGTTGCCTCGACCTCGAACCAGTACGGCGCCAGACCCTGCACACCGAAGGCCACCCACTCCCGCTGCGGGCCGGTGCCGAAGTCATGGCGCACGCCCAGCTGCGTGCTCCAGAACGCGGCGACGGCGTGGTTCCACAGCGCCTCGAGCTCGCCATCTTCGAGCCTGCCGCCGCTGCGCTCGCCCTCGCTGCGCAGCCACAGTTTGTCCGTGTCACTGCCGTACCAGCCTTCGGTTTCCCACGACTGGCCGTTGCCGTTGCGACCGTGGAACGCTTCCAGTTGATTGATCAGCAGCATGCCGGCCGGCGCGCTGCCGTGCATGTGCAGTCGGTGCGCGGGGCTGGCGGCGATGCCGTCGGAATAATCGCCGCTGCGTGCGCCCGTTGATGCGCGACCGCCCTGCATCGGCCCCATGGCCATGCCCGGCATGGCGTGATCGGACGTCGCTGGCGTGGCAGGCGCCAGGCCGTGGTTCATCCCGGTCATGGCGCCATGATCCATCTCCGGCATCGGGCCGTGATCCATCCCGCTCATGTCGTGCATTCCTGCGGACGAAGGCGCCGGCGTGTCCGGGGCATTCGGCTGCTTGACCGGGGCGTTCATCGCCGGTTTCGCGCCGCTGCCTGCGGTAGCCGGCATCGCCATGCCTTGAATGCCGGCGTGATCCATGCCCGGCATCGCGCCCATGTCCATCGGCACCGTGCTGCTCGACAAGGCCGGAGCGCTCTGCGCCACCGCCGCCAGCGGTGTCGCAATCATCAGTGCGGCCAGCAACGCCCAACGAAGCGGAACGATCGAAGTATCGCGGCGATGCATCTTCATGACACCACCACCTCGCGGAACATGCCCGCCTCCATGTGGTAGAGCAGGTGGCAGTGATAGGCCCAGCGGCCCGGCGCGTCGGCCGTTACCGCGTAGGTGATGCGCTGCGCCGGCTGCACGTTGACGGTGTGCTTGCGCACCTGGAACTGGCCGTCCGGATTCTCCAGCTCGCTCCACATGCCATGCAGGTGGATTGGGTGGTTCATCATGGTGTCGTTGACCAGCACGATGCGCAGGCGCTCGCCGGTGTTGAAATGCACCGGCTTGGCGTCGGAGAACTTGATGCCGTCGAATGACCACATGAAGCGCTCCATGTTGCCGGTCAGATGCAGCTCGATCTCGCGGCCGGGTTCGCGCGCGTCGATCGGGCCGCCGATGGTGTGCAGGTCGGCGTAGGTCAGCACACGGCGGCCGTTGCCGCGCAGGCCGATGCCCGGATCGTCGAGATTGGTGCGCGGCATGTCGACGTGCATGTCCACGCCGGGGCCGTATTCGGTACGCGCGTGGCGCACGACCGGCGCGGGTGCCGTGCCGGCCATGTTGCCGTGATCCATGCCGGCCATCGCAGCGTGGCCGCCGCCGTGCTCCGCGTGCGGCATCGCGCCCATCATGTCCTGCATGCCCAGCCACAGGCGCTGGTCCATCGCCGGCACCTCGGCGGACATGCCCTGCCGCGGCGCCAGCGTGCCGCGCGCGTAGCCGCTGCGGTCGATCGACTGGGCGAACACGGTGTACGCACGCTCGTCCTGCGGCTCGACGATGACGTCGTAGGTTTCGGCCGCCGAGATGCGGAATTCGTCGACCGGTACCGGTTGCACGTCCTGGCCGTCGGCGGCGATCACCGTCATCTTCAGGCCGGGAATGCGCACGTCGAAGATGGTGGACGACGAACCGTTGATGAAGCGCAGCCGGATCTTCTCGCCGGGCTTGAAGATGCCGGTCCAGTTGCCCGCCGGCGCGGCGCCGTTCATCAGGTAGGTATAGGTGTGGCCGGAGACATCGCTCAGGTCGGTCGGGTTCATGCGCATGGCGTTCCACATCCTGCGCATCGCCAGCGCCCGGCCCAGCCCCTGCCCGCGCACGTCGCGAAAGAAATCCGGCACGGTCGGCTGGGCGAAGTTGTAGTAGTCGCTCTGCTTCTTGAGCTTGGCGTAGATGCGCTCCGGGTCCTCGTCGGTCCAGTCGTTGAGCATCACCACGTAGTCGCGATCTGTGGGGTAGCGCTCCGCGCCGGCCGGTTCGATCACCAGCGGGCCATACAGCGCGTTCTGTTCCTGGAACCCCGAGTGCGAGTGATACCAGTAGGTGCCGCTCTGGCGCACCTGGAATCGGTAGAGAAAGCTTTCGCCCGGCGCGATGCCGTCGAAACTGAGGCCGGGCACGCCATCCATCTGGAACGGCAGGATGATGCCGTGCCAGTGGATCGAGGTCGGCACGCTCAAGCGGTTGGTCACGCGCAGGTTCACTGTGGTGCCCTGCCGCCAGCGCAGCAGCGGGCCGGGCACGCCGCCGTTGACCGTGGTCGCGGGCCGCGCCACACCGGTGAAATTGACGGCGGTCTCGACGATGTCCAGCGCGAAATCGGTGCCGCTCAGTGCTGTGGGCTGGCCCGGGCTGGTCAGCGCCCAGGCGTTCGAAGGGCGCAGCAGGCCGAGGCCGGCCACCGCGCCACCCAGGGCCAGGCCCTGCACGAAACGCCGCCGCGACAGATCGGTCGCGGGCGACGGGGGAAATGGATCCACGTTTGTCTCCTTCGGGGCATCAGCCGTCGATGCCGGTCACGGGTTGCGTTCACGCTGCCGTCGAGCGGGCGTGAAAGCGCTATCGCAGTGAGCGGGGATCAGCCCGCTGGAGGACGCAGCGGCGCCGCGTAAACGACACTGGGCGTGGGCGTGAAGAGTGGAGAGATACGCAAACGCTCCGTGGCCACCGGGACAAGTTCGGTCATGGCGACTGCCGGCAAGACGCTGCCGCACATCGCCGCACAGTGCGCGGCCCCCATCGAACCATGCAGACCATGGCCCTGGTCGCCACAGCAATCGGGCTGGGCCGGCATGGCGTGCTGGCCATGATCGGCAGGATGGGCGACGAATGACACGGGCGCGCCCTGATGCGCGTCGCCCATCATTCCACCGGGCATGCCGTGCACCGGTGCCATTGCAAGAATCAGCCACGCCAACCATGCCATCGCCCGAAAGGATGGCATGCGCGCGACATGGCGTGGCGAGCGGTTCACCGGCACAGCATAAAGTCCGTGCCGGCGAGCCTCAACTCTGGACGGGGGTCCATCGGTGTCGTGGCGGGTGGCCACCACGGTTCGTCCGACGCCCGGCGAGCTACTTGCTGTAGCCCATGTGCAACGTGATCTTGTCGCCGGCCTTCAGATTCGCCACCGAAGCCGGCGGGAAGTGCACGCGCAGCGACATGCCTTCCGAGTTCACTTCGACCATGCCGGTCTTGGTATCGACCGAACTCACGGTAGCCGGCATCTTGTGCATGCTGCCGTTGCTTTCGCGATGCATCTTGTGTTGCATCGTTCCCATGTGGCCCATGCTGCTGGAGGCCGGAGCCGGCGACATACTGCCGGTATCCTGGGCGCTGGCTGCAGTGGCGGCCATGCAAAGGCCGAGCGCGGCCGTTGCGATGATGATTTTCGGCGAGAACGTCATGGTAATTCTCCGCACTGGGGGACGGCCGGAGCCGCATGTCCGGCCGGTTGCAACGCTGCAACAGGCGGAGCCTGCACCGGTCGATGTGCAGGAAAGGTTACGCAGTGCAGCGTGGGGGTGCCGCGCGGCCTTTATACTGGGCGCCCCGCCCGCCGTGACCGCCATGAATTACCGCCACGCCTATCACGCCGGCAATTTCGCCGATGTCCTGAAACACACCGTACTGCTCGCGCTGATCGAGGCGATGCAGGCCAAGCCCACGCCGTTCTGCTACATCGACACCCACGCCGGCAGCGGCAACTATCCGCTGGACGGCTTCGAAGCGCGCAAGACCGGCGAGCACAAGGACGGCATCGCACGCCTGCATCCGGCCGAGAAAGTGCCGCCGCTGCTGCAGCGCTGGCGCGCCGGCATCCTCAAGAGCGAAGACAACGAGCAGGGCCTGAAACACTATCCCGGCTCGCCGCTGCAGGTGGCCCGCCTGCTGCGTCCGGACGACAGCGCGCAGTTGTGCGAACTGCACACCGAGGAAGCGTCCAAGCTGCGCGACCTGTTCCGCGGCAATCCGCAGGTGCACGTGCATCAGCGCGACGGCTACGAGGCGCTGAAGGCGCTGCTGCCGCCGAAGGAAAAGCGCGGCCTGGTGTTGATCGATCCGCCGTACGAGGCACAGGACGCCGAGTACAAGCTGATCGAGCAGGCGCTGAAGTCGGCCCTGCTGCGCTGGCCCACCGGCGTCTACGCCGTGTGGTATCCGATCAAGCTGCGCAGCCAGGTGCAGCCGTTCCTGCGCAAGCTGCAGCACAGCGGGGTGAAGCGCATCCTGCGCGCCGAACTGCTGGTGCATCCGGACGATTCGCCGCTGCGCCTCAACGGCTCGGGCATGGTCATCCTCAACGCGCCGTGGAACCTCGACGACACCCTGCGCGAACCGCTGCGCGTGCTGGCCAGCCTGCTGGCGCAGGATCGCCCGGCCGAATGGAAGCTGGACTGGCTGCTGGACGAAGCCGGCAGCCAGCTGAACACGCCCAGCCCGCTGCCCGCCTCGCGACTACCGCGGCCGCCGGGTCGCCGCTAAGCTCGACGCACCCAGCCCAGCGTTCCTCCAGGAGCACGACCATGCGCATCCGCCCCGCCTTCATGCTGACCCGCCTCGCCGTGCCGGCCGCCCTGCTGATGCTGGCCGCCTGCGCACCGGCGCCGATCTACAAGACCACCGGTGCCGCCGTCACCGCCGCGCCGTTCCAGGTGGCGCAGACGCCGGAGCAGTTCAGCGGCAACGAGGTGATCTGGGGCGGGCGCATCGTGCAGGTCAAGGTGTTCGCCGACCACAGCGAGATCGAATTGCTGGCCTACCCGCTGGATTCCTCGCAGCGGCCGAAGGCGAACGACAGCGGCAACGGCCGCTTCATCGCCGTGATGCCCGGCTACGTGGAACCGCTGGACTACCCGTCCGGCGCGCTGATGACGGTCGACGGCAAGCTCAACGGCAGCCGCGCCGGCAAGGTCGGCGAGGCCGACTACGTGTTTCCGCTGGTGACGGTGGCGCAGTCGCACGTGTGGACCGCCGACGAGATGAACAAGGGCCGCAACAACGTCCGCTTCGGCCTGGGCCTGGGCGTCGGCATCCGCTGACCGGCGTGCGCAATATCCTGCGTGACCGCTAAACTCCCCGACCTCATTCTCAGGGACTGAAGCCGCATGTCATCCGGTCACGCCAACCCGATCAAGGCCATCCTGCTCGCGCTGGGCGCCAACTTCGCCATCTTCGTGGCCAAGCTGTTCGCCGCCTTCGTCACCGGTTCCGGCGCGATGATGGCCGAGGCCGTGCACTCGCTGGCCGACTGCGGCAATCAGGGCCTGCTGCTGCTCGGCATCCGCCAGGCCAAGCGCCCGCCGTCCGACGAATTCCCGCTGGGCTGGGGCCGCGCGCTGTACTTCTGGTCGTTCCTCGTCGCCATCCTGCTGTTCAGCGTGGGCGGCATGTTCTCGATCTACGAGGGCGTGCACAAGCTCACCAATCCCGAACCGCTCAAGTGGCCATGGCTGGCGATGGGCGTGCTCATTTTCGGCATCGTCGTCGAAGGCATCTCGATGCGCGGCTGCCTGCAGGAAGTGAACAAGGCCCGCGGCGACCAGAACCTGTGGACATGGTTCCGCCAGACCCGCTCCAGCGAACTGTTGGTGATCTTCGGCGAAGACCTGGCCGCCCTGCTCGGCCTGTGCCTGGCCGCGATCGCCGTGGGCGCCACCATGCTCACCGGCAACCTGATGTTCGACGCCGCCGGCACCATCGCGATCGGTGCGCTGCTGATCGTGGTGGCGGTGCTGGTGGCGATCGAGGTGAAGGCCCTGCTGATCGGCCAGGGTGTCGAACCGCGCCGCCGCGAGGAACTGCTGGCCTTCCTCGACAACCGCCCCGAAGTCGCCGAAGTGCTCAACCTGCTCACCCTGCAGATGGGCCCGGACGTGATGGTGGCGGTGAAGGCGCGCATGCAGCCCACCGCCGGCAACCACCATCTGATCGAAGCGATCAACACCGTCGAGGCCGCCATGAAGGCCGAGTTCGGCGACGTGCGCTGGAGCTTTTTCGAGCCGGACAATGCGGATTGACCGGTAACGCTTGAACGCGCGAGCCCACGCTACAATTCTCACCTCCATCCCGCCTGGCTCTCTCGTTCATCCCATGCGCAACCCCCTGCAAGAACAACTGCTCAAGGCCGGCCTGGTCAACAAGACCAAGGCCGCGCAGGTCGTGCGCGAGCAGGCGAAGAAACACAAGGGCAAGGGACCGGTGGCGCCGAGTGCCGAGCAGGTGGAGGCACAGCGCCTGCAGGCGGACAAGGCCGAGCGCGATCGCGCGCTGGCCGCCGAGCGCAATGCGCAGGCGCGGGCCCACGAGGCGCGCGCGCAGGTGCGGCAGATCGTCGAGGCGCACAAGGTGAAGCGCGAGGGCGAGATCGCCTATCGCTTTACCGACGGCGACAAGATCAGGGACGTGCTGGTGAACGAGGCGCTGCGTGCGCAGCTGGCCAGCGGCACGCTGGTGATCGTGCGTCATGACCAGGGCTACGAGCTGCTGCCGCGGGTCGCCGCGGACAAGGTATATGAACGCGACGCAGCGATGATCGTGCTCGACCACGGCCGCGCCGAAGCCGGCAGCGGCAACGACGCGGACGACGAGTACTACAAGCAGTTCCAGGTGCCGGACGACCTGGTCTGGTAACGCGTCAGCGCTTCAGTTCCAGAAGATCCCAGCCATTGCCGTACAGGTCCTCGAACACCGCCACCGTGCCGTAGGCCTCGTGGCGCGGCTCCTCGCGGAAGCGCACGCCTTCGGCGCGCATGCGCTGCCAGTCGCGCTGGAAGTCGTCGGTGTGGAGCAGCAGGAACACGCGGCCGCCGGTCTGGTTGCCGATGCGCGAAGCCTGCTCGTCGCCTTTCGCCTTGGCCAGCAGCAAACGGGTTTCGCGTGAGCCGGGCGGCGCCAGCAGCACCCAGCGCTTGCCGCCGCCCATGTCGGTGTCTTCGACCAGTTCGAAGCCGAGCACGCGGGTATACCAGGCGATCGCCTCGTCGTAGTCGGCGACCAGCAGCGCCAGGGCGCCGAGATGCTGTTTCATTTCTTTCCTGCCTTGAGCGTCGGCAGCGGGCCCAGTTCGGCCTGCAGTTTTTTCGTCAGCTTCGCGCGAATCAGCGTATAGGCGTCGAGGATGAACGCCTCCAGTTCCGCGGTGGCGAAACGCTGCGGCTCGGTGATCGAGATCCAGCGTGCACGCGCCAGATACGGCGCCGGGATGATGCCCGGCTGGTCGGTGAGTTCGAGGAAGCGCTCATCGGCCACCTTGAACGACAGCCGCCCGCCTTCACTGCCGTCCGACGGCATCACCGCGAACATCTTGCCGCCGACGCTGAACACCATGTCGACGCCCCATTTGGTATCACGGGTGACGCCGGGCCAGTGGCCGCACAGCGCGTCCAGTTGGGCCGCGGTGAGACCGTTTGCTGGTTTGCGGGTCATGCCGTGCTCCGAGGAAGTCCAGCCTCGCATTGTGCGGGGTGGTGCCTTTCCTGTCTGCCATGCCCGTATTACCCCGTGCTGCAACATGGGCCGACCGATCACAGCGATGGCTCCACGCATATGCGGCAGCTCACCACAGGGCCCGTCATTGCAAATTCATGTTGCGTTGCACACAATACGCAAAAGTATGGAACTGCCATGATTCCTGCCATCGACTTCTCTGCCCCGTCCCGTTACGCCTCGTTGCCGCCACGCAGCAGCGAGCGCTTTGCGCGCCCCAAGGTGGCGCCGTCGTCGCACGGCGAGCAGGTGCGTACCCAGGACGGCCGCGAGCTGGTGTTGCGCGCGATCGAGCCGGGCGACGTGGCCGCGATGCAGCGCTGCTTCACCCGGCTGTCGCCGGAGGACATCCGCCGCCGCTTCCTGCATGCGATGTCCGAGTTGCCCGCGCCGATGGCGCAGCGGTTGTGCCGCATCGACCCCACGCTGGAGACCGCCTATGTACTGATGGACGAATCCATCAAGCCGGCCGAGATGCGCGGCGTGGGCCGGATCTTCGTCGACGAGGCCACCGACAGCGCCGAGTTCTCGGTGCTGGTGGAACAGGACTGGAGCCGGCTCGGCCTCGGCGCGCTGCTGATGCAGCGGCTGGTCGACGACTGCCGCCGTCGCGGTATCGCCGAGCTGTGGGGCTACGTACTGCAGGAGAACCGGCCGATGCTGCAGCTGTGCAAGGAACTGGGCTTCACTCAGCGGGCGATGCCGGACGAACCGGGCACGGCACAGATCACGTTGAAGCTGTAAGACCGCAACTGCGGGTGGGGCCTGTCGGAGCCATCGCGTTACACTTGCCCGCTTTCCCCGGCGCGGCTCAATGGCGGCGCCTCGAACATGCGTCCCCATGACCAGCCCGATCAAGCACCCGCCCCTGCCGACCACTCCCAAGCAACGCCGCTACTGGACGCCGCCACACGGCTCCGCCCGGGCGCTGCTGCTTGCCGAGGCGGCGCGCACGCACGAGGGCCTGCTGGTGGTGGTGGCGCGCGACACCCAGCGCGCGCAGGCGCTGGAGTCCGAATTGAAGATCTTCGCCGGCGGCCTGCCGGTGCTGCATTTCCCGGACTGGGAAACCCTGCCCTACGACGCATTCAGCCCGCACCCGGAGATCGTCTCGCAGCGCATCGCCACGCTGTACCAGCTGCCGAACGTGAAGCGCGGCGTGCTGGTGGTGCCGGTGGCCACGCTGATGCAGCGGATCGCCCCGCGCTCGCACATCACCGGCTCCGGGCTGGTGCTGGCGAAGGGCCAGAAGCTCGACCTCGCCGGCGAGCAGCGCCGGCTGGAGGCATCCGGCTACCGCCACGTGCCGCAGGTGGCCGAACCGGGCGACTTCGCGGTGCGCGGCGCACTGCTGGACATCTTCCCGATGGGCACGGCCGAGCCGTACCGCATCGAGCTGTTCGACGACGAAGTGGAGTCGATCCGCAGCTTCGACCCGGAAACCCAGCGCTCGCAGCAGCAGGTGGACAAGGTCGAGCTGCTGCCCGCGCGCGAGTTTCCGCTCACCGACGAGGCGGCGAAGGAGTTCCGCGGCAACCTGCGCGAGCGCTTCCCGATCGACGTGCGCCGCTGCCCGCTGTACCAGGACATGAAGGAAGGCGTCACGCCTGGTGGCATCGAGTACTACCTGCCGCTGTTCTTCCAGCAAACCGCCACGCTGTTCGACTATCTCGCCGACGATGCGCTGTTCGTGCTCGGCGAAGGCGCCGGCGAAGCGGCCGACCAGTTCTGGACGCAGACCGCCGAACGCTACGACCAGCGCGCGCACGACATCGAGCGCCCGGTGCTGCCGCCGGCCGAGCTCTACCTGCCCCCGGAAAAGCTGCGCGAGCAGCTCAACCAGCGATTGCGCGTGGAAGTGGTCGAGCCTGGCCACGAGCACACCGTCGATACCGGCACCCAGCCGGCGCCGGAGCTGCCGCTCAACCGCAAGGGCGAGGAACCGGGCACGTCGCTGCGGCATTTCCTGGTCAGTTACCCGGGCCGGGTGTTGATCGCCGCGGATTCGGCGGGGCGGCGCGAGGCGCTGATCGAGACGCTGGCCGGCGCCGGAATGAAACCGGACAACGTGGACGGCTGGACGTCCTTCCTTGCTGAAGAGGCACAACGTTTCGCGATCACCATCGCCGGGCTGGAGCAGGGCTTCGCGCTGACCAGGCCCGCGATCACCGTGCTCACCGAGCGCGAGCTGTACGGCGAGCGGGTGCGCAGCGAGCGCGACCGCAAGCGCCGCCGCGGCACTGCGCGCGACCCCGAAGCGATCATCCGCGACCTTACCGAGCTCACCCCCGGTGCGCCGATCGTGCACGTCGATCACGGCGTGGGCCGCTACCAGGGCCTGGTCTCGATGGACGTGGGCGGCATGGACGGCGAGTTCCTCACCATCGAGTACGCCAAGGGCGACAAGCTGTACGTGCCGGTGGCGCAGCTCGGCCTGGTCAGCCGCTACTCCGGCACCGCGCCGGAGCTGGCGCCACTGCATTCGCTGGGCGGCGATGCGTGGGAACGCGCGCGCCGCAAGGCCGCCGAGAAAGTGCGCGACGTCGCCGCCGAGCTGCTGGCGATCTACGCGCAGCGCCAGGCCCGTGGCGGCGAATCGCTGCCGATCGACCGCCAATTGGTGGAGGAATTCGGCAGCACCTTCCCGTTCGAGGAAACTCCCGACCAGGAAAGCGCAATCGAGGCGGTGCTGAACGATCTTGCCGCGCCGCGCGCGATGGACCGGGTGATCTGCGGCGACGTCGGCTTCGGCAAGACCGAAGTCGCCTTGCGTGCCGCGTTCGCCACCGCCACCGCCGGCAAGCAGGTCGCCGTGCTGGTGCCGACCACCCTGCTCGCCCAGCAGCACTACCGCAACTTCGCCGACCGCTTCGCCGACTGGCCGGTGCGCGTGGACGTGCTGTCGCGCTTCAAGTCCACCAAGGAAGTGAACGATGCGCTGAAGCGCCTGGCCGACGGCCAGATCGACGTGATCGTGGGCACCCACAAGTTGCTGCAGCCGGACATCAAGTTCAAGAATCTCGGCCTGGTCATCGTCGACGAGGAGCAGCGCTTCGGCGTGCGCCAGAAGGAGCAGCTAAAGAAGTTGCGCGCCGAGGTCGACCTGCTGACGATGACCGCCACGCCGATCCCGCGCACGCTGAACATGGCGATGGCCGGCCTGCGCGACCTGTCGCTGATCGCCACGCCGCCGGCGCACCGCACCGCCGTGCGCACCTTCATCTCGGCGTGGGACCCGGCGACGATCCGCGAGGCGCTGCAGCGCGAGCTGTCGCGCGGCGGCCAGGTGTACTTCCTGCACAACGAGGTACAGAGCATCGAACGCACCGTGCGCGAACTGGAGGAACTGGTGCCGGACGCGCGCATCCGCATCGCCCACGGCCAGATGCCCGAACGCGAACTGGAAGGTGTGATGGCCGACTTCCACCGCCAGCGCTTCAACGTGCTGGTGTGCACCACCATCATCGAAACCGGCATCGACATCCCCACCGCCAACACCATCATCATCGACCGCGCCGACCGCTTCGGCCTGGCCCAGCTGCATCAGTTGCGCGGCCGTGTCGGGCGTTCGCACCACCGCGCGTACGCGTATCTCGTCGTGCCCGACCGCCGTTCGATCACTGCCGATGCGCAGAAGCGGCTGGAGGCGCTGGCTTCGCTGGAAGAACTCGGCGCCGGCTTCACCCTGGCCACGCATGACCTGGAAATCCGCGGCGCCGGCGAGCTGCTCGGCGACGAGCAGTCCGGCCAGATCCAGGAAATCGGTTTCGGCTTGTACACCGAGCTGCTCGATCGCGCGGTGCGCGCGCTGAAGTCGGGCAAGGTGCCGGACTTCGACTTGAGCTCCGAGCACGAAACCGAGGTCGAGCTGCACCTGCCCGCGCTGATTCCCGACGACTACCTGCCTGACGTGCACGCACGCCTCACCCTGTACAAGCGCATCGCCAGCGCCCGCCACGAGGACGATCTGCGCGACCTGCAGGTGGAGATGATCGACCGCTTCGGCCTGCTGCCCGCTCCCACCAAGCAACTGTTCGCCGTGGCCAGCCTGAAACTGATGGCCACCCCGCTCGGCATCCGCAAGCTCGACTTCGGCGCGAACGGCGGCCGCATCGTGTTCCGCGAGAAGCCCGAGGTGAACCCGATGACCATCATCCAGCTGATCCAGCGCCAGCCGCGCGTGTACAAGCTGGATGGCCAGGACAAGCTGAAGGTGATCCTCGACCTGCCCGGCGCCAGCGAGCGCATCCGCAGCGCGCAGGAACTGCTGGTGACACTGGGCGCACGCCGGCCTGCGTGAGTTCGTGGCACCGCCGCTCCCGCGGCTTGCCTGCCCCCGGCAATCGGCCTAGCATCGCGGCCGTGCGACGGGGGCGCGCATCCATCCTGAATCGGTCCGTCGATGCCGGCCATCCCTTGCCCGGCTGGAGAGTGATGCCATGGTCGCCGTTCCTGAAAGCCGTCGTCCCGGTGCCCTGCAACGCCTGTACCGGTGGGCGGCCATCGTCGCCGCGCTGGTGGTGTTCGCCGGCTTCGCGCAGACCTATTACCTGAAGGCCTGGTTCGGCACGCCCACGCTGCCCACGCTGGTGCATGTGCACGGCCTGGTGATGAGCACGTGGTTCGTCGTGTTCGCGACCCAGGTCTGGCTGGTCGAATCGCATCGCATCCGCCTGCACCGGCGGCTCGGCCTGTTCGGCGCCGCGCTGGTGGTGCTGATCCCGATCCTCGGCATCGCCACCGCGATCGAAGGAGCGCGGCGCCATGCCGGGCCGCCGGGGATTCCGCCGCTGATCTTCCTCAGCGTGCCGATCTTCGACATCCTGGTATTCGCCGGCATCGCCGGCAGCGGCCTGCTGCTGCGCCGGCGCAGCGACTTCCATCGGCGGCTGATGCTGCTGGCCACGCTCGGCATCCTCACGGCAGCGATCGCCCGGCTGCCGCTGGACTTCATCCGCCACGGCGGACCGCTCGTGTTCTTCGGCCTTGCCGACCTGCTCATCCTCGCCTGCATCGCCATCGACACCATCCGGCAGCGCCGCCTGCATCCGGCGTTCGGCTGGGGAGCCGCCGTGATCATCGTGTCGCAACCGCTGCGCCTGTGGCTGGCCGGCACCCCGGCCTGGATGGCTTTTGCGGGCTGGCTGGTCGGCTGAGCGGCTTCGCACCGGCAGGACGATCGTCACCGGCCGTCGATACCCCTGCTCCGCACCATGCGCCCCGATACCGCCACGGATGACCCTCCGCGTCCGGATTGAACCACTTCGGCCGCCCCATGCCGGATGCCGGCCGCCCGGGGTGCCCGCCAACGGCGCGTGACCTGGCTGTGGGCGTGCGCCGTGGCACTGGCACGACCCGTGCTTGACACAGGGACAAAAGATGGTGCACGTTCGGGTGTTGTCGCCCGCTCCATGGCAGGTCACGGAGTGGGAATCCGGCGGGCAAGGAGACAGGCGGCGCCCTGGAACATCCCGGGCGTGATGCCGCGGAGCGGCCGGTACACGCACCATCCACCTGCAGTCCTGCACGATGCTCGCACAGCGGGGAGAGGCAAATGGAGAGGCTGGTCACCATGCCGACATCGATCCGCTCAAGGCGATCATGGTGCGGCTTCGTGCTGGGCCTGTTCTGGTTCGGGCTGGGCGTGGCCCACGCCGCCACTCCGCTGAACGGCGCCTGGCGCGAGGCGCACACCGGCGACACGCCGCAATCCGTGCTGCACGAATACCATGCCGGCCTGCTGAAGAGCTTCGATCCATCCCTGCTGCAGCGCTTCCCGCAGAACAGCACCGGCAGCTGGGTGGTGATCACGCCACAGCCGCCCTGGGACAATACGGCGCGGGTGCTGACGATCTATCCGCCCACACTGGGCACGGTCACCGTGTTCGGCGGCGACCAGCCGGAGACACTGGCGCTGGACGACTTCAGCGCATCGACCCACGGCCACGGCCGGCTGGCCTGGCAACTGCCCGCCAGCATGGCCGCCTCGGCGCCGATCCTGCTGAAGTTCGAACCGTCGCAGACGCTGAGCGCACCGGTACGCTTCCACCTGGAATCCTGGAACGAGTACATCCGCGCCGACGCGCAGTGGCTGGTCTTCGCCAGCGCCTGCTTCGCGGTGATGCTGGCGATGGTGCTGATGGCGCTGTGCTTTGCACTGATGCTGCGCGACGTCACCTACGCCTGGTACGCCGGCTACATCCTCTGCTACGCGCTGATCCAGGGCATCCAGACCGGCTTCGTGTTCCATCCGATGGAGTGGGAGTTGCTGTCGGGCACGGCCTTGCTGGCCGGCTCCGCCGCCGTGGCGCTGTCGGTCGCGTTCGCCTCGCTGTTCATGATGCGGTTCTGCGAACTGCAGAGTTACGCGCCGCTGCTGCGGGTGCCGATCATGGCGCTGGCGGTGGGCATGATCCAGCTGGTGCTGATGCGCAGTAGCCGAATCCCGTTGCTGGTCGAGGTGGCGCAGATCCTGCTCAACCCCTTGCTGATGATCGGCGCTGCCTTGCTGCTGGTGGCGGCCATCGTCGCCGCGGCGCGCGGTTCGCGCCAGGCATGGTTCTTCCTGGCCGGATGGACGCCGCTGCTGCTGCTTACCGCGCTGACCAGCGCCCAGGTCGGCGGCGCGCTGCCGCAGTTGGACTGGCTCAACGACGCCAGCCTGGCCGGCGGTGCGTTCGAGGCGGTCGTACTGTCGATCGGCCTGGCCGATCGTGCGCTCAGGCTGCGCCACGACCGCGACATCGTGCGGGTGCTGGCCGACCACGACGCCCTCACCAACGTGCTCAACCGCCGCGCCTGGACCGAGCGCGCCAGCGCCCTGCTGTCCAGCGGGCCGCCGCGGCCGATCGCGCTGCTGTTCCTCGACCTGGATCATTTCAAGCTGCTGAACGATCGCCAGGGCCACAACGCCGGCGACCGCGCACTGGTCGCCGTGGCCAAGGCGCTGGCCACCGAGCTGCGCCCCGCCGACCTGCTCGGCCGCTACGGCGGCGAGGAGTTCGTCGCCCTGCTCGACGGCATCCCGGCGCAGCAGGCCTTGCAGGTGGCGACCCGTCTGTGCCGGCGCGTGCATCGGCTGGAAATACCCGTCAGCGAGGATTCGCTGCTGCTCAGCGTCAGCATCGGCGTCGCCGCACGGCGGGAAGGCGACGACGTGGAGTCACTGGTCGACCGCGCCGACCAGGCCATGTACGACGCCAAGCTGGGTGGCCGCAACCGGGCCTCGCTGCACGTCGGCAGCGTGCAGGCGCCGGCTGGCCCGCGCCTGCACGTGGTGGAAACGCGCGAGCGTTGAGCGCCGCCGTCAGCGCTTCGCCAGTGCCTGCGCCGCCGCCACGACCTCGGCCTCGCCCGGCAGCACCAGCAGCGCCGCCCCGGCCAGCGGGGTGAAGGTGTCGGCGCCGACCACCCGCTGCATCGGCGTGGCGCCGCAGCCGCCTTCGACGATCGCGGTGATCACGCCCTCGCCCACGCCGGCGCTCTTGCGGCCCTCGTCCAGCACCAGGATGCGTTTGGCGCTCTTCGCCTGCGTCGCGATGAAGGCATCGTTGAGCGGCGCCAGCCAGCGCAGGTCGACCACGCGCACCTGCCAGCCCAGTTCCTTCTCGATCGTGCGCGCGGCGCGCAGCGCCATCGGCACGCCGTTGCCAAAGGTGAACACCACCAGGTCGTTCGCCGCCTCGTTGTAGATGCGGCCCTCGCCCAGCGTCATCGCCTGATCCGGCGCCGGATAGTCGAACTGCCACTGGCCGTCGCCGGCTTCGTACAGGTCCTTGGTCATGTACAGCGCGATCGGCTCGAGGAACGCGCAGACGCGGCCGTCCACTTTCGCCAGCGCCATCAGCGTGCGCAGCATCATCGCGGCGTCGTCGCCACGGCTGGGGCAACCCACCACCAGGCCGGGGATGTCGCGCAACGCGGTAATCGAGTTGTCGTTGTGGAAGTGCCCGCCGAAACCTTTCTGGTAACCCAGCGAGGCGACGCGCATCACCATCGGGTTGCGGTACTGCCCGTTGGAGAAGAACTGCAGCGAGGCCGCCTCGCCGCGGATCTGGTCGCAGGCATTGTGGAAATACGCCAGGTACTGGATCTCCGGCAGCGGCAGCATGCCCATGTTCGCGTAGCCCTGGGCCAGGCCCAGGATCATCGTTTCGTCCAGCAGCGTGTTGAACACGCGGCTGCCCTTGAAGGTCTTGTTGAGCCCCTTGGTCACGGTGTACACGCCGCCCTTCTGCGCCACGTCCTCGCCGAACAGCAGCGCCTGTGGATATTTCGCCAGCAGGTCGTGCAAGGCCTGGCCGATCTGGATGGCCAGATGCCGCGGCGGCAGGTTTTCCGGCAGCTTCGCCTCGCCACCGAATACGGCCAGACGTTTTTCCGCGTAGTCGGCGCGGGTGGCTTCGGCCTTGACCGCGGCCGGCGTGTACGGCGCCAGCGGCTTCATCACGTCCTCCAGCGAGGTCAGCCGATGACGCGAATCCGCGTCCTCGGCGGCGGCGAAGCAGCGCTTGCGCGTGGCTTCGTACAAGTTCAGCAGCTCGTCCTTCGAGTACAGGCCCGACTCCAGCGCGATGCCGGCCGAGCGCAGCAGGGGATCGGAGCATTCGACCGCAAACAACTCCTCGATGCTGCGCCACTCGATCTCGAAATCGGTGCCGGCATGACCCATCACGCGGGTCGTCTTGAGATGCAGGAAAGTCGGCCGGCGCGTCGTGCGGCAATGCTCCACCGCACGCTGCACCTGGGCGTAGCCTTCAGCCAGATCCAGGCCGTCGGCGAAGAAATAGTCCAGGTTC
>Ga0207664_10000237_pt1 | contig 41915 bp, 53 predicted proteins | sample LARL83metaG_FD_184349 | JGI IMG/M metagenome (GOLD analysis project Ga0207664, IMG submission 184349) | Corn, switchgrass and miscanthus rhizosphere microbial communities from Kellogg Biological Station, Michigan, USA - LAR L8-3 metaG... | ecosystem: Host-associated > Plants > Roots >...
ACTGCGAACCCCAGCCCTGCTGACCGGTGCCCTGTGGGTCGCCGACGTGGATGCGCCCGTCGCCGCCGACGAAGTAGCCCGAGCCGGCGTTGATCGGATACCCGTACTGGTTGGGGTTGCCCTGGCCCGGGTAGCTGACGTTGGGCGGCGTGTACCAGCCGGTGGCGGCCGCCTGCTGGGTGGCCAGGTCGTACGCCTGCTTGATGGCCGCCTGCGTCGGCGCGCCGTTGTACATGCCCGTCACGCCAGCCTGGGCGATCGTGGTGGCGGCCTCCTGGGCGGCCTTCTGGTACGCCTCCTGGTCGGTCTCCATGTTCAGCCGCGCGTTCAGATACGCCTGGTACGCAGCCTGCTGGGCGGCGCCAAGCAGCATCTGCGCGGCCGGCACGTTCGCGCCCATCACGCTCGACTGCGGGTTGCTGGAGGCGCCACCCCCGCCACCACTCGGGTAGGTGTTCGACCCGAAGGTGCCCATGCTGGGCGTCCAGCCCTGCGCAGCGGCCTCCTGATCGTTGGCGGCCTGCATCGTGCCGCCGGCCGGGTTGGGATACGTCGGCATCAGACCTCAGGACCTCCAATCGTGGTTGGCGCCACGGGGGCGCTCGGTGGCGGGCCAGCCTGCGGCACCAGCGCGCCCTCGGGCGGAGCGGGCACGCGCAACTGGGGATAGGCCTTGATGACGGCCTTGTAGACCTGGGTGAAGCCCTGCGGCCCGAGTCGCTGAATCTGCGCGTTTCTGCCCTGCAGGTTGGGGGCGCCGTCCGGGTTGAACAACTGGTCGCGGTAGTACTCCAGCTTCTGGGTTTCGGAGATCGGCGCGGCGAACGGCGAGACGCCCTGCGGCGCCATGGCCAGGGCGATCTTGCTGGACTCCTGATCGAGCCAGAGCGCCAGGTCGGTGGCGACCTTGTCGAGCATCGTCTCGCCCGGCATCAGCGTCCCTGGCCTGGCGGCAGCATGTTGGGCGGCGGCATGGGCACCACCGGCGTGCCGCCACCGGGAATACCACCGGGCGGCATGGGACCGCCGCCTGGTGGAGGAGGCGCCAGGGGCAGGCCCTGGCCCGGGGACGGCACCGGATTGCCTGGCATGCCGCCGACGGGTGCCCCCGGCGGGGTACCGGCCGTACCGGGAACGGCCGTCGGCGGCGCGATGGTCTGACCCGGCGGCCCACCGGCCATCTCCTGCATGCTGGGCATCCCGGGCTGCGCCATTTTCTTGGCCTGGATCGTGCCCAGCTTCTGGAAGACGGAGTCCTTCAGCTGCTGCTGGATCTCGGGCGACTGCTTCAGGTCATGCAGCAGCCAGCTGGCTTCGACCTCGTCTGGATTGCCACCGGCTTCGGTCACGGCGTCCTCGTAGGTGATCAGCTTCAACTGCATCTTCTCGCCGATCGCCCTGATCTCGATGATCTCGTTCGACGGCGTGCTGGGGCTGAGACGCACGGTGTACTTGTGGATACCGCCCAGGTCGTCCGGCTTGATCTGCAGCCAGGTGCCCTTGGTCTGGCCATTGCCGCCACGCTTGCCGGGCTTACCTTCCTGCTCGCCCCAGGCGTACACGTTCTCGGCGATGCAGTTTTCGATCAGCCAGCTCTCGAAACCGGTGCGGTCGGCGAGAGCCACCTCGGCATTACTGACGATGGGATTGAACGCCAGACCGGCCAGGTAGGCGGCCTGGTTCAGGGCGTAGCCCGACTGGTCAGCGCCGACGGCGCCGGCGAAGGCGCTCGGCATGGCGCGCTCGAGGATCTGCTGGATGTTCTGCAGCAGCTTGTTCAGGTCGGCGCCACCCTGCGGCTGGTCGACCGGCGCGATATCGAACGGGTACAGCTTGCCGGGCTCGATCTTCTGCCCAGCCGCTGCCTCTCTGCCGTCAGAGCCATATGGCGGCTGAGGCAGACCCGGGATAGTCAAGCCGCTCTGCAACTGTTTCCAGGCCGGGAAGCCGGTCAGAAAGGCGCTGTTGCCCTGGATCGTCAGCAGTGAGTCCAGCAGCCTGAACAGGTTCAGGTAGCCGTACAGGATGCTCAGCCCGGCGTGCTCGGGCAGCCGACTGGCGGTGGTAACGCCCATGGCGTGGAAGTACGGACCCCTGAGTGTGCCGAGGTGCTCGTCGCCGTAATCGTGGTGCGTGACCCTGCACAGCGTCGCCCTGTCCAGACCTCTGGAGCGCTGGTTGGGTCCCTGCAAGCAGATGACCTGCACGTTCTCGTCCCACGCCTCGATGCACCTGAGCGTGTTCGTGCCGGCGCTCTTCATCGTGCGCGTCCACTCGGCTCGAGCCAGGCCAGCCGCCCTGGGGTCAAGGCCCTCGTCCGGTGGCGTGACGTTGCCGCTCGAGTCGAGCCCGGCGCCAAACCGCTCCAGGGCGGTGTAGTACGGCACCTCCTTGATCTCGACCACCGCGGTAAAGCCGTTTTCGTTCCTGGCGTAGTAGAACGTCTCGGGCGGTACGTCGGTGGTGGCGATCGGGTACGGCAGAGCCAGCTTCAGGTTCTCGGTGTGCGAGTCGTAGGCCAGGTCTTCGGCGTGCTGGTCCAGCTTCTCGCCCCTGAGGTCCTCGAGGTACCTGTCGGCCTGGTCGGCGTACGTGCTCCACACCGCGCCGGCGCGCTCGCACGTCTTCAGCACTGCCTCGCCCTTGGTGGCCAGGCTCCACATGAACAGCCTGAACAACTGGCGCCTGGCTTCCTGTTCCTGGCGCAGCCATGAGGCCTCGAAAAAGCGCTCGCGGCGGGTGGAGTTTTCCTGGTAGGTGTCGCCGAAGCCGATCGGCCGGAAGCCGACGGTGGGCGGGTTGACGCTAAGCGCCGCGGCAACGTTCGTGGCGATGTGCAGCGCCAGCGGAGCCCTGACTTCGACAGCCGTCTTGGCGTACGCCTCGGGGATCTCCACCGGCAACTCCTGGAACAGCGTCGCGTCGATGTCGGCGTACAGCAGGTCGCGGTAGTGGAAGTCACGCTGCAGTTGTTCTGCGAGCTCGCACGTCTGGCGCTCCATGACTTCTTCGTCAGACGCAGATTTGCCCCAGGCGGGCGGCGGCGTCTGGCGCTCTAGCGTGGCCAATTGTTCACCCGCTCGAAGATGTCGTCGTACACGTACTGGTTGCCGCTTTTGTAGTGGAGGTACTCGAGCACGGCGATGGGGCGGCAGTCCTGGGGCGACTGCATCACCTCGGCGAACAGCGGAATCTTGATGCTTTCGAACAGTGCCGGGGTTTGCAGCAACAGGCCGTCCATCGGCCCGCCGTACAGCACGACCTCCACTAGCGCAGGTCCTCGCGGATAGCGTCCAGAGCTTTCTGCAATTCCCAGTTCCAGCCGGTGGCGCCGACGTGCCCGGCCAGCAACAGCACCGCACGCTCCAGGTGATCGAGCCGCGCACTCAGCGCCGCGATCTGCTCGGCCTGGGTGAGCAGTTGGCTCAGTGATACGGCCGTCATCCGAACCTCAGCGGCACGACCTCAGTCGGCCGGGGCGGCTGCGCCTCGGCACACAGCCCATAGCGAAGGGCGTCCGGAGCGTGGTCCTCGGTTTTCTGGCCACGCAGGCTATCGGCGACGTCTTCGGGATCGAGCGGGTCGACCACCATCGACGGCAGGGTTCTTGCGAGATTGGGTGCTGCTCCCGCCAGGAGTTGGAGGCGGGGTTGGGCCTGGTCGTGTGCCAATGCACGTCGCACGATCGCCCAGCCCTGCTTGCGGTTATTCATGCCCGGCACCACCGGATTCACGCCGTGAGCCCAGTACACGGCGGCGATGCTGGGCCGCTGCTGCTCGGTCCTGAGGTTGAACATGCTCGGGTCCAGGACCCTGAGCACGAGGTTCTCGTCGGCGGTCTGCTCGACGATGCGCTGCGCCTGAATCTCGTCTCTGAGCCCGGCGGCGTACAGCTCCCTGTAGACGAAAATCCTGCGCGTCTCCGGCTCCCTGGCAAACCACAGGCAACAGAACGGTGCGGCGAAGCCGTAGTCGACGGCGATCCACCTGGGCCAGTGCTCCGGAATCTCGAAGCTGGGGCAGATGTGCAGCGCGGGGTCCCACTCGGTGAAGTACATGCCCTCGGCGGCCACCCACTGCCCGAGCCTGAGTCGCTGGTACAGGAAGCCTTGCAGTGAATCCAGCGTGGCCATATAGCTGACGCCGAACTCGGTGTACTGCCCGGTGGCCGGGTCGACGAGCACCGGGTTGTCGTCGTGCTGTGACTCGAGCAACGTCGTCTCGCCGCGGTTGCAGCGCTGCTTCAACCAGTGATCCGGCGAGCTGGGGTTGCAGTCGGCGATGATCTGCTGATAGCTCAGCACACCGTTTCTGAGCCCGCGCAGGAGCATCGCCCAGTCGTCTTCTTCGAGCTCGGTGGCTTCCTGGCAATAGACGACGTCGAACTCCGTCGAGCCGATCTTCTCCGGATCGTCCAGGCCAGCCACCATGATCCTGGCACCGGACGGGTAGCGGTACTCCTGGTCGCCCTCGTGAAACCTGACCTGATTCGGCCTGGGAAGGACCTTGTTCTCGAAGGTGGCCATGGCCGACTGCGTCAGAGATTTTCTGGTCTTCCTGACGATGGCGGCGCGAATCGGTAACTGCATGGCGATCAGGTTCAGCTTCTCGAGACACGCCCGGGACTTGCCCGTACCCGCTGGTCCAGCTAGCAACACCTCACGGCTCCTGTTCCTGAACAGGTCCAGGGCAGCCCCGTACGGCTGGTAGGGCGCCTCCTCGGGCTTCGTCTCGGTGCCGTGCTCCACCGTTGCGGGCACAGACGCCTGCGAGAGCTTGTTGCTAGGCGGCATCTGTCTCGGACCGAGGCTGAACAGATTCAGGCTGCTCTCTGAGTTTGTCTGCCAGCAATTCGAGCGAGCGCCAGTCCTCGAGCAGGTGCAACCCCCAGTGCTTGCGCATCTGGTTCTGAGATTCAGACAGCTCGGTGCCGACGGCGTGCATGCTGGCGAGCAGCAGATCGAAGCTGGCGTTCAACGGCTCACCAGCCCATGTGAATGAGGATGCGCTCGTACAGGGGCACACGATCGGGCGGCACGGGGCGTCCGAAGTGGCGGTCAGGTAATCCGTACACCACAGCTTCGCAACGCTGACGAAATTCTTCGAGCGTCCAGCGGTCCTTGAGACGATTGCACTGCCGACAGCACGGTCGAAGATTAGCGGCGTCTTCACGCCCTCCAGCCATACGCGGAACAACATGATCCTTGCCTGATCCGGTCGTCGGCGCAATGACCCCACCGCACAGATAGCAGGCAGGCCCGTCCATGTCTGGAGTTGTATAAGCCACAGTTATGGTATTCAGCGCCTGCTTGCAATGCCGGCGACTCAGTTCGATAATTTCGGCGACCTGCGTAGCGCGCGCTGCCGTCCGACACGCGGGTGAAGAGTGGCGAGTTCCTGTCCTGGGCTCGCCACTTCCAGCTCCAGTTTGCATGTGACGCGGCCAGCTGCCTGAACGTCGACGTTCGTCCTGCGCACGGCACCGAGAGCAGACCGCACCACAGTGCCACGTTCGACAGGCAGGGCACTGCTTCAGTTCAGCCATGAACTCAGGTTTTGCTTTTGCTCGATGTGCGGTGTACCGATTTTGCTCTATAGGATTTTTGGACTCACGCGCGCGCGGGGGCATGTGGTACTGCCACCCGGCCATTGTTCACGCCTACGTTTCACGGGTCGCTGTGACGGCTCGGAGACTAGCCGCTTGAGTCTAGTCCGAGGATTAGCCTCAACCGTTGTCTGTTACAGAACGCTCTGAGGATCTACGCCAGCGATAGCCTTCACTACTTGAGCTACTGCAACGTCAAGGCGCTCTCGGTAAAGATCAGGTTTCCGAGCGCGCAAGAGCAACATGAGCAATTGATCCGAGTACTCAATCTTTTCGTCGGTCCCAACCGGCTCACCATGCCAGTAAGACGTCCGTTTGTAGGGTGAGCCTTCAACGCCACGGCGCCATGCTTCGCGCTCAAGGCGTTCTGTTGCAGCCTGTTCTGCCACTTTGAAGGCTTTCTCAAACTCGGAATCGTGCTCTTGCCAGTAGTAAATGTTTGATCGGTTGACGTTCGCAGCTGCAGCCGCATAGCTCACGTTTGCCCACTGTGCATACGATTCCAGGAACGCACGTTTAGCTCGCGCAGACTGCCTGAAACTGTTCCGGGCGAGGCCTCGCGGCCGCCCGCGCTCGACTGGCACAGCTTCGCTCTCTGCGCGTGATTCTGAAACGTTCAGCGCTCAACCGCAAGTCAACGCCGGTAATACTTGCGCTCAATACATCGATCCGATATATTCTCGACATGGCACCCAACACCACGGCTCACACAGAGTCGCTCCCCATCATTGCGCCACGGTCGCAAACGATTCTCTCGGCCAGCGACATGGCCATCGTCACGGCTACCGAGATTCTCTCGGGCAAAGCTGGCTACCGACAATTCGGTTTCGTCGAATTGCTCACGCCCGACGGCTACAACCCGAAGACAAAGAAAGGCCGGGCGCGCGGCTATTCGACCGCAATCATGCATTTCGCTCCGGCCAACCTGTCCGGGTTTGACGTCTGCCAGTACGCAACCGACGGTTGCACGGCCAGCTGTCTGAACACGGCCGGCCATGGCGGCATCGTCAAGGCCGGCGAAGTGACGAACGATGTGCAGCGCGCTCGTATCGCTCGTACGCGACTGTTCTTCCTCAACCGCTATCTGTTCAACATCTTGCTAGTGCGCGCCATTGAGACGCACATTCGCCGGGCGCGTGCGAAGGGATTGATTCCCGTAGTCAGGCTCAACGGTACGTCCGATCTGCCATGGGAAAAGCTTCGGCTGAATAACGGCCGGACGGTACTCGAAACCTTCCCCGATATTACGTTCTACGATTACACCAAACACCCGAAGCGGGCGATCGCTAACGCCACCGGCCAGCACCCGGCCAACTATTCGCTCACATTCTCGCGCGCCGAATCGAATCACGCGGACGTCGACAGGGTGCTGGCCGCCGGCGGGAATGTGGCGGCTGTCTTCAAGAGCAAGCTTCACAGCCTGCCGGCCACGTATGCCGGACTGCCCGTCATCGATGGCGACAACGATGACCTGCGTTTCCTTGACCCGGCCGGAGTCATTGTTGGATTGGCCGCCAAAGGCCGCGGCAAACGTGATACCTCCGGTTTCGTCATCATTCCAGCCCGGGCTGCCTGAGCGGCCCGGAGCGTTCACTCACAAAGGATTGGCACCCGATCATGTACACCCGAAGCAATACCTACGCTGACGCACCCGGCCGATGGCTCACGAACGATGGCGAGTACGAGTTCACCCGTAGCAGGAATTCTTGGACAGCGCGCCGGCTCGATTCCGGCCGGATCATCGGTAGTGGCCGAACACTCGATTACGTATTTCTTCTAGCCTCACGCCACTACGTCAACCCGGTTGTGCCGGTGGATCGTTGGGAATATCCGGCTGAGAGCCGTTATGTGTGCTCCGGCGACATCCCCGGTGGACATGTCGAGTGCACGTTCACCACAGACTCGTATGACGCGGCCAACGCGCACTTTGAGCGCACCGGCCACAACGTCGACAAACGTGAGGCATCCGCGCCGGACCATTTTGCAGTCAACGGTACGGCAGCCGACGGTACACCTATGGTCTACGGCCGGGGTGGCTGGCGCCGTCTCGCGCCGGCTGACACAGACTGAGCAAGGATTGGCACCATGATCACCCTGACACTCCGCGGCAATAGCTGGCTAGCGCGATGGGAAGGCGAAGAAGAAACGCTCGTACGCGAAGCGTTCGGGACCAACGAAATTCCAACACCCTACACCGCAGCATCGGATCCGGCGCTCGTGTTGCGCGCGATCGCCGGACGCAATCCGCGGCACGTAGTGCGCATCGCACCCGGGCTCAACAGTCCGTCCAATTTCTGAAAGAAGGCACCCAACTATGAACACGTTTGAACTTCCCGCCTACGTCGACCCGGCCGTGCTCGTGCCGGGTCAAACCGTGACGTGCGTGCTTGATGGCGAGGAAACCGTGCTGACGGTAGTACGCGTTGAGCCAGCGCTGATCTGCAGCAAGCCGGACGGCACCGGCGTGATGGTGCTGGCGCACACCGTCATACCAGTCGATAAGCCATGACCCTCGCACCGGCTCAACAGTACGCCCAGATTTACGTAGCCGAGCGCCGCGAGGGCGCCTGGCACGTCCTGGACGTGCGCTCAGGCTCAACTGTGGCCCAATTTGGCGCCGGCGCTGCCGGTGCCGAGCAGGCAGCGCGCGCAGCTGCAGCGCTGAATGTCAGCGAACCACGGCGCGGCCCGGCGGCCCAGCTGCGGGCGTGGCGACGTGCTCATAAGCTCACGCTTAAAGGCCTGGCCAATTCTCTGGGTGTCAGCTGGATTACCGTCCAGCGCTGGGAAACTGGCGGCCAGGGCATCCCACCTTTTCTACATCTGGCGCTCGAAAGTCTCGAACGGAGAGTAGAGTTATGACCCTGAGCGAGCGCGTCGAACGCCTGGAAAACGCCTTCGCCCAGGTGGCCAGCATTCAACAGAATCAGGCGACTGCGCTAGCCGACCTGAATACCACGCTGGGGCAGCACACAACGCTACTCCAAGAACACCGCCAGCTCCTGCGCGACATCATCGTCCTGCTCGGCGACCAGGGCGAGCGCCTGGAACGCATCGAACGCGCCATCCGCGAACGTGGACAGAACGGTCAGCCATGACGCAATCACAATCCGCGGCCGTAGCCTTCACGGTAGTAGCGCTCCTGGCAGCTGTGCTGTTTATCCCGGCGCTGCAGAATCCGTTCGGCGGCGTGATCCTCGGCGGCCTGATCGTGCTGGTCATCGCCGGTGGGGCGCTGTACGCCGAATGGCAGGCGCGCCGCCAGCGCTAGACTAGCGCGCGGGTCTTCACAGCACCCGGCAGCCATAGAGCCCCCGGCAGGTCGACTTGCCGGGGGCTTTCTGGTTCAGCGACGTGCGGCACACAGCACGCTCGCGAACAGCGCCCCGCTCAACGCTCCGACGAACAGTCCCGCCACGAACGGCACCAGCCAGTCCACCGTTACGCGTTCCAGCCCAGCGCGCGCGCCATGCGCAGCACCGCGGTCTGCAGGCCGACGTCCTCGAGTTGCAGCCTGCGCTGCGACCAGAGACGGCCGCGCGACTGCAGGCGGAAGATCTGCATCGTTCCCACCCAGTGCTGCGGCAGATCGTCGGCGGCGCGCTCGAGGTCGGCGATCAGGCACGCCAGCGCGAGCCGATCGCGGTTGCCTCCGCCGCGGCCGTTAAGCGAACCGGTGCCACCTTCGGCGGCGCCCTGCAACTCGGCCCAGTGGCTCAGGTAGTACTCGATCCGCTCGGGGCTGTAGTCGTCGTCGGTGGTGGGCATGTCACTCGTACCTGAGCGAATCAGCCAGTCGCTTGCTCTTCTGCTGGCGTGCCTCGCGAGCATCTACCCGCCGCTCTTCTTCGGCAGCCTCCATTCGCTCCAGAACCGTCTGATAGCCACCGCTGCGCTCGAGCAGCGCACGAGCCTCGGCGACGGCACCCTGCAGGTAGGACGCCGCGCCATACGCCGCGTGCGGACATAGCCACAGCTCGTCTGTCACCTGGATGAAGCGGCAGCCCTGCTTGCACTTGGGCTTCACATAGTGCTTCATCGCCGCCTCCGCAAGCGTAACTGGAATAACTGCCGCAATACGTCAGACCGATGCTCGCGCACCTCTTCGCGCTGGTGGTGCAGCTCGCCGACGCGCTCGAAGCGCCGCCGACGGTAGGCTTCACGGGCCCACATCTCGAGCCTGACCATGTCGTGCGCCAGTGCCTGCGTCTCCATCCGCAGCTCCCCCTCGACATCACTGAGTGTTTGCATGCACGCGGACCCTCCGTACTTGCGGCTCGCAGATATGCTCGTGCGACCAGCGTGCGCCGCACTCCGGACAGTAGCCATGGCTGCCGGTGCACTCGAAGCGGCCAGCGGCCACATCGGCTGAAATCGTGCGCATGCGGTCCCACAGCGCACTCATGGCCGCGACCCACTCATCCGCCGTCCACACGCGCCGGAAGCGGCTGAGCGTGCCGCTGACGCGATTTAGCACGATGTACTCGAACGTCGCCGTATAGGCCGGCTCCTGCTCCCAGCGCGCCCAGCTATACAGCAGCGGCTGCCAGACTTCTTTCTGCGCCCGCTCCTGCGACCAGGCCCCCTTCGTCGTCTTGAAGTCGTAGACGACGCCGTCGGCGCCCACCAGGTCGATGGCGCCGACGATTGGCGCGCCCAGCTCGTCGGCGGTGTCGAGGGAAAACGGCAATTCTGGGGTGCCGTCGAGCTCGAGCTCGTAGACACGATCCAGCAGGTTCAGCCCGGTGGCCGTCAGGTGTGAGCCGTCCGGACCGTACGCCTTCCATGCCTTCCTGAACGCCAGCCCGCCATCCTTGCCGCGGTAGTGCTCCTCGAGCCCCTGGTGAACCGCTGAGCCGAACGCCATCGCTTCGGTCACCTCGAGCGGCTTGCCGTCGATGTAGCGCTCTTTGAAGAGACCAGGGCATTGCTCCCAGAGCATGAAGCGCGTCGCCGACCAGTGCTCCATCACGGTCATAGCGCCATCTCCAGTTGACGTGAGCGCTGCGGTGGCTGCCACGTCGCGTCACCCCACTGCTCAGCCATCGCTCGGGCAATGCCCTCGAGCGTGCGGCTGCGCTCCTTCCAGCGTTGTGGACCCGGTGCTGCGTAGTGCACGCGCGGCACACGCCCGTCAACACGATGCGTCGCGCGCAGCCGAGGCAGGTTCTTGAGCCACAGACCGGTGGTCTTTACCTCGCCGTGCCCGAACTGCCATGGCTGGATGTACTGGTCGGCCGGCCGGATACGTGTCCCGATCGCGCCAGGTGGGTTCTCGAGCGCAATCCGCGGGATCGGCGCCTCGAGCAAGCACTGCACGAACTCGAGTGCAGCGTCCTGCGCGCCCTGGGGCAGATCTGGCCACCAGCGTGCACCAGAACGTGTCAGGTGCGTGCACGGTGGGTGCGCCACCATCAGATCCCAGCCGCGGTCCAGCACCAGGCGCACGTCGCCCTCGATGTGGTTGCCGTCAGTCTCCGATGGCAGCAAGTCGCACGACCACGCGTCGTGCCCGCGGGCGGCGAAAGCGTCGCGTACGACACCCGAAAACTCGCACGCCACCAGCACCCTCATCGCTCGCCAGGCGGCGGCAACTGCAGCGGATAAAACCGCTCAGGACCACTCAGCGACGGTGCCGTCCGCCAGCGCGTGACGGCGTCCGACGTCGTCTGGAAGGCGGCCGTCACCCCGGCCGGCGTCGGCGACCAGCTCAGCGTGTGGAACGGACCGATGCCCATGTCCTGGCCGGTGGGCGGCACGTGCCAGTTATCCAGATCGGTGCCCAGGTAGGCAAACGTCCAGTTGCCCAGCCGCCGCTTGGCCTCGATCCGCGCTCTGACGCTGGCCAGGGTGATGTGCTTCGGGCTGGCGTTTTCGAGTCCGTCGGTCTGGATGACCAGCAGTGCCCGATCCTGGCGCCGCACGAACTTCTCCATCCGCCCGATGGCGGCCATGACCGCGGCCAGCAGTGGCGTGTCGCCCCGCGGACGGTAGTCCAGCCGCTCGAGCGCACGCCCTGATTCAGTCCTGGGCGCCGCCGTGTCGAACAGCGTGGTCATCTCGAGCTCGCCACTGCGCGCCGCGGTGCCGAACTGCACCACGCTCAGACGCGTGTTCAAGTGGTCGCGATGCCCACGAATGAACGCCTGCAGGCCGCTCAGCGTCGGCTCCTGAATCGTCTCCATGCTGGCCGAACGGTCGACCAGCAACATCACCCACGCCAGCGACTCGAGCGCGAGCGTGCTCATACCTCCACCTCCTCTGTCAGGCGTTGCTTGAGCTGGTCGTACGCCTGTCGGATGCGCACGAACTCCGACACCGTGCCGCCCATGTCCGGGTGGTGCGTGAGCGCCAGCCGACGAAACGCATGGGTGGCGTCCGCGAGCGTGCACGGCCAGCTCAGGCCTAGCTCGGACAGCCACACCTCCGAGGGGCTGGCTAGCGGCTGGAGTTGTTGCTGGCGCGCCCAGGCCGCGTCGTATTCCTCGCCGCCAGCGCCGGGCGCCACGCCGACGCACGTGTCCAGGTGACAGGTCCACGTCGCGACGTCGCCCTCGACGTCCATCGGGCGCCGTTTGCCGGTGTACGTCGTCTCCCACCACACCCGCGCGTTGCAGGCGCGGCAGGCGCTCACACGGTGGCGAGTGCTGGCACTATCGGTGACCCAATCCTGCGCCGCGCACGTCTCGAAGTGCGACTGCTGCTCGTCCGCGTCGTCGAATGGGAAGGCTCGACCCGTGCCGAAAGGACTGGTGCCCCACCAGATCCGACCCCCGCAGCGCTTGCAGCGACCCCAGCCAGCCATTTATTTCGTGTTTTTTCTCGCGCGCGAGGGTTGTGAAATCGACTTTTTTGCAAAACGCCGGTTTTTGCGTGTTTTCAACCCTCGCGCGCGAGGAAAAACACGAAATAATTCAGTCACACGGCCATCCATGTCTCTGCCGGGCGTCCGCGCCCGCTGGTTGACGTCGAAACGCTTGCTAAACCGGCCCCCTGCAGCAGTGCCAGCGCACGGCTGATCGCCGCGCTGTTGACGTTTCTGCCCAGGTAGCGCGAGATCTCCGTCCGCGTCATCGGCCCCTCGGTGCGCAAGCCGAGCAGCAGGTCGTCGGCGTGCCGATCGCCGACGATATCGCCGAAGATCCAGCGACACGTACGCTCGACGTACGCCCAGATGGCCATGGCTGCCTCGAGGTGTGCCGGACCGATGCGGTTGGTCCGATCGAGCGCGGCCAGGAGCTGGCTGATACGCAGTACCTGCGGCTCGCTGCGCGCGGTGACGGCGCCATGCATGCCCACACCACCCTGACCCAGGCTGTGGTAAGCCGCTTGCCATACCACCCGCGCCTCGGGCGCCCAGCTCATGTGGTGCCCGGCCTGCGTCCAGTCAGCCGTCTGGGCCACGACGCTGGCAAAGTTGCCCATCAGAATGGGGTCGACCTCCTCGCCGAAGGGCAGCTCCTGGTGACGACGCGCGGCGAACCACAGGAAGCGGTTGGCGAAGCCGTTGACCAGCTCAGTCTGGTCGACGTAGTGCAGGAGCTCGTCGCGGGTCACGTGGCCAGCGATGACGACGTGCGCCCCGGTGGCACGCGCCGGTGCCGTCTTGGTCAGCATGCGCAGCACACCCTTCGGCGGCAGGTCCCATGCGCGGCGTAAGACGGCTGACAGGGTGTTGCCGTCACGCTGCAGCACCCGCAGCGCGCTGGCGAATTCGGACTCCACCACCAGCAGGCGTTTGTCGTCGATGCCCGGGTCTTCGGTAATCCACGTCTGCTTGCGCAGGTCCCACTTCTGGATCGCATCGCGAATCGCCCAGATCACGCCCTCGCCCGAGCTGAGCCCCTCGACGATGTGGTCGACGAAGATCGGATCGGCCAGGCGCGCGATCGCCTCGGCGATCTTGCTGGCGCTGCCCTTGCGACCCTTGGCCGTCGGCCCGACGATGACGCTCGACAGACGAATCGGATGCCACGCGTTGGCCGCGTAGCCGCCGGTCTTCGGATCCAGCGTGGCCGACGTCGCGGACATCGTCATCGCCAGGATGGCGGCCGGGTCGGCTTCGCTCTGCTGCGCCGCCGCCAACACAAATTCGCCGAGCGGCCCATAAAACGCCACATCCTCGAGTGGCTCTGGCCAGGGCGCATCGACTGGCACCGGTGGCGCCGCCGCCGTTGCCGCTGACGCGGTCGCGGCGTGGCCGTTCAGGTGGATACGCGGCAGAACGTTGGCTAGCTGGCGCTGGGCCGTCTCGCGATAGCGCCGGTCACGATCCTTGCGATTGGTGAATTTGGCCAGGCCGAGCGTCTCGTCGCGCTCGCGCAGCGCCTCGATGATGGTCGCTTCGTTGGCGCCGGCCTGGGCCAGCTCGCCAGCGATCGCCCACAGCGTGCCGCTGCGGTCGGTGGTACCGCGCCCGCCACCCTGCCAGACATACGCGTCGATATCCAGCGGCGGCTCGCCGTTCTGGCCCAGGATCGCTTCACCCGGCACGCTGAGAGTGGCCGCCGGTGTCCGCCCGTCGACATGATCGATGAGCAACTCGCACGCCCACAGCGGCGGGTCTGCCGCGGCCGTGTGCGAGTCGTAATTCAGCCAGGCGTAGCGGCCGCCGCTGTAGTGCAGCGTGGGCGGCGCGACGCAGTAGCCCGCCGACAGGATGTCGTAGTGCTGAGGCAGGCACAGGCGCGCGGCCGGGACGCCATCCAGCAGCCGATACAGGAAATGCTGGTGACCTTCGCCGCCGCCGCTCCGAAATGTCAGCGTCTCGGGCAGCCCGCGGGCGATGAAGTCCGCCAGGTCGTCCAGGTCGTCGGGCGCAATGTCGAGCAGATGACCGGCCTCCAGCGCGATCGCCACGCCGGCGTCCGGCCACATGCTCGGACCCCACCACAACCGCACGCGGTCCTCGTCCAGGGTGGCGTCCTTGACCCCGTTGTGCAGATTGCCGTACGGGTGCTTGCCGGGCGAACACTTCCACCTGGACGGGTCAGGCCCGACTTTGTAGATACGGTCCGGGCAGGAGCACGTGCCACCCACGATCGGGTACAGCGGCAGGACAGGCCAGCCGCGGCGCACGTACTCGAGCGCCCATTCAAGCGCCGTCATCACGGCGCACACAACTTCTGTTGGGGCCTCATGCTGCGAACTCCTGAACAATCTGATCGAGCATCGAGGGACGCCACACGTCGACGTCCGCGCCCGCGGCGGCCAGCTTGCGCTGCCAGAACTTCTGGTGACGGCTGACCTGGCCAACCTCGGTTTTCAGCTCGCGGTACTTGGGCGGATGCCCGTCCTTGACGAACACCCAGTCCGGCCACCCGTAGCCGTCCATGTGTCCGTCACGCACCAGCAGATGGATGCCGCGCGTGGTGGCGACCGAGAAGCGGACGTGGTACCCGCACCAGCCGTACAGCTTTGCCAGGCGCATGACCTTGACCTCAAAGCTGTCTTCGGACTCGACACCGATCAGCTCACGCGCGGAACGTATGGAGCGACGGCTCGCCACTGTGCCTCACCAGCATCGGCTCGATCGCCGCGGAAAACGGCAACCAGTGGTGCTCGTCCGGATCAAAGTCTTCGTCTTCTCGCTCGAGGTCGTGCATCGCCATGCGCAGGCACCGCTCGAGGTAACGGATCCGCCTGTGGAGCTCGTCGGTCGATTCCATCGACTCGAGCAGGCGCTTGACCAGCGTGCACTCGGTGTGCACACACGAGCAGTCGAGTACGTCGCTGCGCAGCTGCCGTAACTCAAGCTCGCTCAGCGTGGCGACCATGGCGCTTTCTCCCGGGAATAGCTCGAAAGGATTGCTCAGGCGGCAACAGCCACTCGTCCAACGTCTCGCGCGAGATCGCCGACAGGCTGGTCACCGACTGCACGCCATTGACCTGACCGATCGCCAGCACCACTACGTTGTGCAGCGTGCCGCGCGAGGCCAGATCGTCGTGCAGCTTGACCGCCAGCCAGCTCTCAGTCATCGTCATCCGGATCCAGGTGACGACGGTTGCTCGAGGCTTTTTTCACGTACGGCTTCAGGCGCAGCAAGCGCAAGCGCTGTGTCCCATCCGCCAGATCGGCCCATTCCACATCAGCAATGGCACGTTTGCCCAGCAACGACTTTTCCCAGCCACGCTCGAGCATTTCGAGAACTTCGTCGTCGCTCAAGCGGTGTCCAACCAGGGCATTTGCCAGCTCGCGACCGGGCGCAATTTTGCCGCTCGCGGGATTGTCGTATGTCAGGTCGTTGGTAATTTTCCAGAGTTCAAACAGTTCCCCGGTGTTGTCATCAATCACCGCTTCACCGGTGTCCATGTCCCACAGGTTGAAGCGGTAGGTGTCCATCATGGCGTCCTTGCGCTTGTCGCGGAATTGCGATGGCGCTTCGTCAACGCCGACGAGCTCGACGACAAACTTCTTCGAGTCGTCGACGCTGATCGCCGGTGCAAATGCGGAAGTTGGTTTCTGCGGCACTTGGGATTCCTGCCCACAACGCGCAGTACAAGGCGCCGCGCACGCCACTCTTTCAGCCGTTCAGCGCCCGAATAACAAACCTCACGAGCCACACCAGGCCCACGCCGACTACACCCACCCAGACCGCCATCACCAGCAGCAGGCCGACGAAAGCAACCCACTCACCACGCGTCAGGCAATCCGCGCCGTAAAACTCATCGCGGTAATAGATCTTGTCGCGGACCTGCACGCCGTACCGGTGGCGCACTGGCATGCTCATCGCCTCAACCCGAGGCGAAGGCTGCACGCAGGCCAGGCAGACCACCCCTGCGCCGCGAGCGTGCGCTCGGCGACGGCGATCTGCTGGCCGCGCGTGGCGAAATCCGCCCGCCAGGCGTAGTCGAGGCCACCGTGCCGCGCCCAGGTCGCCGCATCGAATTGCAAGCCGCCCTTGTATTTCGGGTTCCTGGTGTTGTGCCAGTCGCCGCTCGCCCGCAATCAGCCAGCCTGTCCCAGACACCGACCGGCGGCTCGGGCGTGGCAGCCACAGGTGGATCTTCGACGGGCGCAGCGTCCGCGGCAGCGCCACCCTCGTCGAGGGCGTGCGCGCCAAGCGCCGCTCCGGCCACGACCGTCACCACGATGCCGAAGACGACGCCCACAGCCAGCCGCGCCATTAGCTGCCCACCTGGGCGGGGCTCCCCACCGTCGGGTCCGGTGCGGCATTGGCGGTCCGTCCACCCTGGCCGTTTCCGTCCACACCCGTCAGGTCGGCCCCGCCCATGTCCGCGGCGCGCTCGATGGCGGTCTCCACGAGGTAATCCAGCACGTCCTGGAGCAACGGCACGAGGCCGGACCACGACGCGGTGCGCTCGATGGCCAGTCGCTGGCCGATCTTCACCCCAAACTCGTAATTCGCTAGCGGATCCTCACGCTGGGACGATCGTGATCGCCAGGCGTACCAGGCAGCCCGCGGATCGGTGGACACAGCTTCGCCAGGCCTGGTCGACGGCATGGGCTAAGCGACCTCTTTGGCAGCTTTGGTTTCGTGCTGGGTAGCGATGCGCTCGAGCAACACCGCGGCGTGCTTGCGTGGGTCGCGCCGCTCAAGAGCTGCCAGGCGTTCGATTACCCACCAGCGATCGAGCGTAATCTCGAGGAGGACTCGCTTCTTGCGGTCGAAGGTGTCCGTACTGATCACGTCTGGTCAGTCTCGACGAGCCGTGTGCCAACAAAAAACCCTCGCCGCCTCACAAAAAATTCCCCAATTTTTTCCTTGTGAGGCTGTGGCGAGGTACGCTGAGCACAGCTTGAGATAGCAGCGTAAACTGGGACGCTACATGGACCTTAGTGAGGCTTCACTTACCGTCCCAGCAGACTTCATCTTTGGCGCAGTGCTGGTCCCAAGCCTGCGCTACTACCGCCTGAGCCGCGCTCTGTCCCAGGACACCCTGGCCGAACGCGCCGGCGTCAGCCCGAAGACAGTGATCCGTGGCGAAAAAGGCCTGGAGATCCGTCTGTCGAGTGTGCGAGCGCTGGCCTCGGCGTTACGCGTCAGTCCACGCCGGCTGCAACAGCCCATACCGCCGGCGTCCTCCCACTAGCATCCGTCTATACTCCCAGCTACAACGTCACAGTTGCGTTAAGGCACTGTGATTTTTTTGACGTTTGGATGGGGGTTACAGTTGGCTATCGTCTGAGGAAAGGTTAAGGACAGCCGCACGGCAGGCGGCCAGCACAACTTCAAAAAAACACGGAGGCTGCCGCGGGGATAGGGGCCGCGGGAAGCAAGGTCCGGAAAGGGAATTCTGTTGAGCAGTATTGGGCAGGTATTGTCTTCAGCGTCCGGCACAGCAGGGCGGCCACACGGTCCTAAAAAACCTCTCGAAGAGTTGCTCGACGCGTACGTCAAGTACCGCGCCGAGCGGATTGGCCTTCATCAGCCCGCGGAAAAAGAATCCCGCGAGGGCTTTCGCAAGAAGGTAGGCCTGTCCGACCAGGGGCTGCGCGACTACCTGAAACACGCGAACTTGCCATTTCCGCTGCTGCCTATCGACAGAGACACCGGCAAGGAGCTGCTCGTCTGCACCATCTGGGGCCAGCCGCCGTACGACATCACCTGGATCATCCCGTCGGTTCGCGACGTCCTGAGTTGCGATCCCGCTGATCTGGTGGGTCACGGCTGCGCCCTGCCGCTACTCCGCGGAAACAGTGCTCGCCTCGAAGCTGAGCACACGACCATGATCCAGCGACTGCGCACCGATCCACAATTCGTCCAGGCTGAGTTCAGCACTACGCTGCACCGACGCTCAGACAACGCGCAGCTACCCGTGGACGTCGTGGTGCGCTACACGGGCAAAACCCACGACAGGTTCTACTGCGTCGCGCAGATTACGGGTCCCGCGATCGTCCCGCCAGTCGCTGAAACCTTCAACACGACGGGTGAGATTTTCCGCTTGCGCAAGGAGAGCAACACGTTCACGTACACACCTCCGTTGAACCTCACGCCTCCTGACCTGCAGGCTCCCGGCCAGTTCGTGTTCAACCCGCCGTCCACAGGTCGGTACGTGCTGGCACCGATGCCGAGCATCGCGGTTGTTCCCCCCGGCTCGCCGATCCTCCTGCAAAACGGCCGCGGCTCGTACGCGGAACCACACCACACATGTTTGGGCTACGACTCGGGCAGAGCATGCAAAGCATGCGAAATAAGGGCCAGGTAACCAGCGGATATTTTTGGGGGCCGACTGGTCTTTTTGGTGGGGGCGTGGCCACCAGAGACTTAGCGCCATGGTGTCGGACGCGAAGAAGCGGTCCCGCAGGACCGCTTCGCCAGAACTTCGCATCGTCGAAGAAACCTGCATCCCTGACCCGACCGCGCTCGGACGAGCCACAGAAGCGTTCGTACGGGCGCTGCTAGCGGCTCGCCGCCACGAGACTGCCGATCAGGTGGATCGACGGTCTGCCGACTGAGACGAAGTTGCACAACTTCGCTGAATCGACAGAGCGGTTATCAAACAAAATCGTCCACGCCACGGTGCGGTCCTTGCGGATCACCACCCGCTGAATCAGCGGCTTCAAGAAATCGCGCAGGGCAACCCGAGGATAGTCAGCGGCACGCACCCGTGGCCATTCCACCGTCAAAGTGGTCAGCAGTTGTTCGGCATCCCGAAGCTGGCCAAAGAGCGCCTCGGCCAGCGTGTCTTCGCTTTCCAGGAGCTCGAGCTCGCGGCGGACTTCGGCTGCCTCGCTGGCATTGGTGGCGGTCTTGGCGCGGAACTCGTCTGCTGTCAGATCGCCGCTGCTGACAAGGTCAGCCAGACCGGCCCGACCGCGATCGAGCGCTGCCAGTCGCTGCCGCAGGGCTTTCTTCTGGGCTTCGTTCTGGCCGACTGAGCCGTGGCGCTCGAGTTGCTGTGCGCGGATCGACTCGAGCACGCGGTCTGGCCTGGCAACAATGTCGTCGATGCGCTCGAGGATCAACTCCTCGAGCTTGTCGCCCATCACGTACACCGGGCCGCTGCACACCTCGCCAGTACGCCGCGCATTGGTCCGACCTCTGGCGTGGCTGCACGCGTAGTACACGCGCCCTTCGTTGTGGTGCCCCTTGCGCGGCTTCTGGTAGTTACCGATCATGTTGAAGCCGCACGACCCGCACACCAGCTTGCCCGTGAGCAGGTACACATAGTCCTCGCTGCGGCGCGGCGAATTGAAGTTCGAGATGTGCTTCTGGCGGGCTTCTTTGGCTCGTTCGAAGAGATCACGCGTGACGAGCGCGGGCACGATCTGGACGATGGGCGCCGGCGTCGACTTGTACTTGTTCGAGCCGACTTTGTTGTACTTCAGCACACGCTGGCCCATGTAGATCTCGTTGTTGACGATGTCCAGCAGGCGCGAGTGCTGCCAACGCGGCCAGACGAGCTCTTTGTACTTCTCAGATTTCTTGTTGTAGTAGCGCTTGATCGACGGCACGCCAGCTGCTCGCAACCAGCGCATGATCGACAGCAGGCTCTCGCCGTTCGCGCAGCGCTCGTAGATCTCCACCACGAGGTCGGCTTCGGTGATCCCCAATTCCTTGATGATCCGCTCAGACCGCACCAGCACAGAATTCTTCACGTCGTAACCGAAGGGAATCGGACCGTTGATGAACTCGCCATTCTGAGCATGCGTTTCGCGGCCAGCCATAGTGCGGTCGCGAATGATCTCGCGCTCGAAGTGACTGAAGGCGCACATGATCGCGAACTGCAGTCGGCCTGCGGGTGAAGTCAGGTCGATGTGCTCGTTCGGCGACTCGATGCGAATCTCGCGCCCCGAAAACTCTTCGGCGATCGCTTCGGCGACGCCACGATCGCGCGCCAGTCGATCGCTGCGAGACACGCACACGATGTCGATCTCGCCGCGGCGGATCATGGCCATCATGCGCGAGCCATCAGGTCGCTGATCCATCGGGATAGTGCCCGAGACGCCATCGTCACGGAACGTGCCTGCGAACACCGATGACGTTTCAGCCTTCTCGTCAAAGCAGTGGTCGTACGTCTTGTGGAGCACTTTGTCCTGAGCACGAATCGTGTCGCGCTCAGACTGCTCGTCGGTCGATACACGCTCGTAGAAAGCCCGACGCTCACGACGAGTCACAGCTGGCCCGCTTTCGCACGGGCTACAAGCGCCTCGATATTAGTTGCCAGGCTCGTGAGCCACTGACGTTTGTCGAAAGTCGGATCTTCGAGAAGGCTCAGATTCGCGCTGATCCAGGTCTCTCGATCAATGACCGGGCCAACAACAAAGTAGATCGGGTCAGCGAGGATGTCAGTAACACCCGGGTCGCTGGGCGGTAAAGTAGTCACCGCGGGTCAGTCTCCTCATTAGGCTGATTTCGCTGGCCCCGCGTTGCTAACTAGACGCGGGGCCTTCCTATGCTATCCAAGCCGGCGACAGAAAACTTGGAAAGATTCTGAGCGCTGGCTACACTGGCACTTGCAGGCGTTGTTGGGTGCCAATCCTCACGCTGCGGCCCCTGGTTCTCTGAATCAGGGGTCTTTTCTTGTCCCGCTACACTGGAACTCTGCGGCCAGATAAAGATGGATATGTCTAGCAAACTGGCGGAGATCCGGCGGCACTGGCTGGATGTAGAGCGCAGTCCACGACTCGTGGCTGGTGATGTGGATTGGCTCATCGAGCAGGCGGGCGAGGTCGAGCGGCTGCGGATCAACCTACGCGACTACCGACAGAAGCATCCGTGCTCGCACGAAGTCATGTGCTGGGCAGACGAGGTCGCGTCGAAAGCACTTGCTAGAGATAAGTGCCGTTAGGTCACTCAGAGTCCGGTAGCTGAACAGGCACCTCTGGACGCTCGGGTGGCACTTCATCAGTTGAAGCAGGCGGGCTGATCTGCATGCGCTCGGGTGCTGGCGTTTCGGTCGGCTCGGGCGTGGGCGCGGACACAATGACCACGACCACCACCCGCGCCACATCCTGGTCTGGCGTGGGTGCCAGGAGCGGTGCTGGGCGGGCTGCCACATACTGAGTCGCCAGCGCCTCGGGCGTACCACCACAGCGCTGCTCGTTGGTCCAGCTAGCGTCCCGAACTCCAGGCAGGTCGGGCACCGCGGGCGGTGCCGACAAGCACTCGATCGACCTGGCTCGCTCCGGCCCGGGCGGCAACTGCGGTTTCGAGCGCGCGACCGCGGTCTGGCCAGCCGGCAGTTGGGGGGTCGGCAGTGGCGTGCGATCAGGGCGTGGCGTCGGCGTCTCGGTGATCACCACCACCGGCGGCAGCGGGTTGGGGACCTCGATTGGCACGCGCGTCGCTTCGGGTGTGGGCGTTTCACTCGGCACCGCCGTCGGCGTGTCGGTCGGTTCGAGGGTGGGCGTCGGCGTGGGCGTCTCGATGGGCTCGGGCGTGTCCGTCGGTAGCGGCGTGTTGGTGGGCGTCGGCTTGGGCTCGATGTCCGGCTTGGGGGTTGGCGTGTCGGTCGCGCACACGATGTCGCCGATGGTCACGTCCGGCTTGACGCACTGCCCCTGGATGACGCCTAGCATCACCAAGCCCACAACGGCGGCCAGCACTCAGTCCTCATCTTCATCCCTGCGACGGCGGCGACTGCGCCCCGCGCGGCTATGCGGTATCCCTGTGAACCAGCTGCCTAGCACCACGCCACACACCAGGGCGACCCCGGCGTTGTACTCAGGATGCGTCAAGACGAGGAGTACAGAACAACCCAGAACGGTCAATGTCACGATCATCTGACAGGCCAGCCGCGTCACGGTGACCGACGCGGCTTCGTGATACTCCTGGGCGCTACCGTCCGAGACTGGTAGCTCGCTCATGGTCAGACCAATCGAGCTACCGCCAGCGCCGCGATCAGGCCAAAGAACACCGTCGCGCTCATGGGCAACACGCCAACCAGCCCCAGGATGGCCAGCAGTAACACGATCACGGCGATGATCGCCCCGATCGTCAGCCAGGGTGCCGAAGTACCACCTATCTGCATCAAATACTCCTCTACTGCGCTAGCAGGACGCCCGTGGCGATGCGCTGCTGAATCTCGGTCCACAGGGCCATCACGCCATCCACGGCATCGGCAGAAGCCTGGGCCCGCTCGTCGGCGGTCATCGTTGAGCGGGTGCGGAAGTCGATCAGCAGCAGGATGGCGCACGCGACCGTCAGCAGCGGCGCGTCAGCGCTCGTGGGCTGAGTCGTTGGCGGCTGGGTCATACAAGCCACACCACCGAGAAGCCGCCCAGCCTGGCGAAGTCGTCGCGCGAGACGTGGTCGACCACACCCTTGTAGTTAGGCGCTGAATTTGCCACCCAGATGCAGCCGGCGTCCACGCCCCGGATGCCGACCCAGTGGTACCAGGCGGCGCCCGACATCATGCCTGGCGTTTCCTGGGCGATCGCGTAGGTCGTATCGAAGTCCAACCAGGCCTGCTCGCTGGGCTGCCCGTAGCCGTCCAACACCGCGCGCAGCGCCGAGCCGCTGGCGTCGTGCAGCCCAACGTCCGCTGAAATATTCGACGGGTAACCGATCTCGTACACCGTCGTCTCGCGGCTGCCGTAGATGTCGTCCACGACCACCAGCCCTACGGCACGCTTGAGCCAATCAAGCGAGCAGGCCGAACAGGTAAAGTCGTAAAGTTGGCCTGGTTGAGAAGTCCACGGGTCATAGAGAACTGGTGGCGCGGTGTTGTCACCGAAAGGGCAACCGGTTGACCCGGTTATCCTCCTCGTACCACCAGTACTGACCGTCGCGGGCCAGGGTGAGGCTCACTTTGTGGCCTTCGTCCAAAATTACGAAACGTTCGTCGCTGCGAGCCTCATCACCGTTGTCGGCAATCGCTTCGGCGACCCCGGGGCCCACGTTCCAATCTGTCATCGTGCCCTCGTTCCATCAGTCAGATAGTCGGTCACTCCAACGTGCCCGTTCTGTGAGTCGGGCAGTTGTTCGGTGGCGCTGAATACGTCGTCGTGAAAGCGCACGATGCGACGGTCGACCATGGCCCACGGCATGGCGTCGATCTTCTGCTTCAGGAAGCTCCAGTCGGCGTCCTCCAACTGGAGCACATCATCGGCCTCGTCCAGGGCGTCCAGGACGTGGATCGCTCTGCGCATCTCGTCGATGGTGGCGCCGCCTTGACGATCGAGCGGCACGCGCAGGACCTGCTCGATGACCTTGTGGTACTCGATGACCTGACTCGGGTCATTCGGATCAGGCAGCACGCGGAGTGGAATGCGTTTCATGTGGCCCTCTCAGTTGTTGTAAATCGGGATCTTGCAAGTCCCCGTTCCGCTGATGTTGACCTGCAGGAAGCCTCGGCAAGTCGATGGAGTACCAACACTGCCACCTGAAGCACCGCCGGCAATGACCTGGCCCTGCTTCAGGTTGAAGTAGCCACTGCTATCAATCCAGACGCCGTAGTCGCTGCCGCCGCTCCACATGATCTGCGAGTTCGCCGTAAGGCGAATGGCCCCCGAGTTGGGCATCGTGCCGCCACCAGCCGTCAGATAACTGGTGACCGCCAGGTTGGCGATGCTCAGACTGCCAGATACCGAGAGGGTTGACTGGAACGTGGCCGCACCGCTCACAACGAGAGCGCCCGACACCAGTAAGGCCCCGCTGGTGCTCAGCGAGTTGGCCCCATTGCGCGTCAAGTACGTGTCGCCGGCCGAACCGACATACATGGCTCCACCAGCCAGAAGGTTGCCAGTGGTAGAGAGTTGGCCCTGGACAGATACCGAGCCCAACGTGGCGCCAACCCAGCCAGCACCACTAGGACCCTGCAACAGCAGTTGGCCACCAGTATTGTTGAACCAGCAGTACAGGTTGCCGTTTTCGGCAAAAACACCGACGTCGTTACCGGCTGCTGCAGCGTGAAGATTGAGCCCGCCCTGGTTGGCGCCACGTGCCGAGTTGACGGTTATTCCGATCGGAGTGGTCAGCGTGCCGCCCGAATCGAGGACCATGTTGTGGCTGTTGGCTATCAGGGTGATCTGACTGGCATTGAGGATCAGTGGCTTGAACGTGGAGCCCCCGCGATCGTAGACCTGCACCACGCCCTGGGTCGCGTCGTAATACAACTCCAACCCTGCTCCGGTAGTCGCGAACGCGCCAGTATTGTCTGCGGTGCTCCGGATCCAGCCAGCCAAGTCGATCGGCGACACCAACTTGGCCGAGGTCACGCTCCCGTTCGCCAGGTCTAACGAGGTAATGGTGCCGTCAGCGATCTTCGCGCTGGTGATCGAGCCGTCGGGGATGGCCGAGGCGGGGATCGTGGTGATTGGCCCACCCTGATGCGCCGAACCGTGATTGTGTCCGGTCACATTGTTGAACAACGCATCCAGCGTCTGCAGGCCGTTCTTGAGGCCGATCGTCAGATAATCGGCGTTGTCGTCACCATCCACGGCCGTGGACATGCCCAGTTCGGTGGTTGATCCGCTCATTGCTCCTCCCTCACATCAGCCGCATACGGTCGATGGTGAATCCGCGCGTGGCGCCGATCTGCGTACCGCGCGTGCGGCCGATCGTGCCGTAGATGCTCTTCAAGCCAAACTGGGTCACCTGGCAGTCGACCTGCCACGCCTGGCCGCCAAAGGCCGTGTGCACCACCTGGCGCTCGGTGTAGTCGAAAAACGCCACGTCCTGGACGGTCTCGTCGGGAAGCTCCAGCACCACGTTGGCGGGCTGCGAGGCGGCCTGGATGATCAGGTCCCGCAGCCAGCGGCCAGAGTGTCGCTCGGCGGCGCCGTCACGCCGCGCCACGTAGTCGCGACAGTCCACCGTGAACTGAAAGTCGCGACGGAAAGCGGGCACCAGCTGCTCGTGCCAACCGATGCCCTCCAGGATGGGCGTGTCGGCGGGATTGGCCGAGGTCATACTGAGCTTGACCTCGATGGCCGCACCCGAAACTGGCGTGCTGAAGTCGTTGCGCTGACCATTGGTGTTGAACGGCGCAATGTCGGTGGTGATGAAGTCGTCGTCCGGCGTGGCTGGCGGCATGCCCGCCGAACCGCGCAACCGGTAGCTGATGTTCACCGCTCCGTCGGACGGGAAGTACGGCCCGAACACGCTCACGCCGATGAAGTGCTTCAGATCCGCCTGGAACATAGCGTGGTGCAGCGGCAGCACGATGTAGCCACCCGTGTTGAATTCGGCGCCACCGTTGGGGATGAGCGGGAACGGCACCAGCTTGATCCATGAGTAGCCGCCGTCCTCGAAGCCGATGTACAGCCGCGCGTCGGAAGGCACCGAGGAGACGAACAGCGCCGTGACCTTGCGGCCGACCCAGTGAGCGATCGCGCCGTCCCACTGATCGGCAAACGTGAACTGGGTTCCTGTGCCGGTCTGGGACGGCTCCCAGTTGCCATACGTCAGCAGATAGCTGTTGTTCAGTTGCGAGTTGTAGATCGCGCCGAACGCCATCTGGCTATTCCAACCGGCGAACGCCTGCACCGGTCCGCGTACCTCGGACAGATTGGACAGGTTACGGCCTGGCCCCTGGGGGCTGAGCGTGTAGCCGCCCTGGACGTCCAGCTTCCAGAAGGCACGCCCCGTCCTGAACCACAGGCTGCCCTGCCAGGCGACCATGGTGCGGCAGTTGTCGGGGTCGGTGGTGTTGGCCAGACCCGGATACAGGTCGTTGTCCGACCCGTCGGCGTTGACCGTGAACAGGTCGCCGTCTGCCTTGGCGATCACCAACTGGTCGTTGGTCTGGCGCAGGGCGGTGATGCGGATGCTCGGGGTGCCGATCTGGATGGGGCCCGACCAAGAGCCGGCGACCTTGGGGTCGTTGGTGCACTTGCGGATCTGACAGGTGACCGGATCGGCCGCCCATAGCTCGTCGCCCAGCCTGCACAGAAACTGCGGCGCGAAGCCCGCTGGCAGGACGCACGGCGTCCAGGCCGTGCCGTTGTATTCCTCAAGCACGCCGTCGTCCCAGGCCACGTACAGCGCGTCTGGAGCACCGCTGAACAGCCCCGCGTAACGCACCGCATCCATAGCGACGTGGCCCGCGCGCGTGTGCAGAGCACCCATGCCTGCCGCCGTGTCATCCGAGCGCAACAGGACGTTGGCGCCAGCCAGAGCGAACAGGCTCAGGGCTCGCCCGGCGGCTGGGCCAAGCGCCTCGACAAACAGGCGAATGCGGCCCGTCACCGGCGGGGTCAGGTCGTGGACCAACGGCCCCTGGCCAAATAGGCCACCGGTAACCCACATGTCCATGGCGTAGTGGTAGCGGTGGTCTTGACCAGAACTCTGGATGCTCTCACCGAAACCCCCCGTAGGGCGAAACTCGAAGGTTCGCTCGCGGTAGGTCGGCGAGGAGCCGTAATCAGCAACGGGTGGGTAACTCTGAGACAGGTTCTGCTGCTTCTTGCCGATCATCAACCCGGTCTGCGGGTTGGGAACCAGCATCAGGCCGTTGTCGGGGATGCCGATCGGGCTGATTGACAGGCGCGCGTCCCACGGCCACGGCCTGCGTCGGGAGGATTGGGTCGGCATAGCTCAGGTCGGATTCAGCCCATGCCCACGATTCGAGAAATGGTGGTCATGTCGACGGTGTCCAGGCTGGCGTCGAGGTCGCCGATGCCGCTCTTGAGCGAGTCCTCCTGGGCCTGGGTGAAGTTGTACGGCGGCACTTTCAGGTCGACGGTGACCAGCCAGTCGTGGTCCTGGCCGATGGCGTTCTTGTTGGCGATGAAACCGCGCAAGTGCGTGCCGACCAGCATGTTCACCTCGTCGGCGTTCTTGGGTTGGGTGCCGATTGTTTCTGGCGGCAACGGAGTTTCAGGTTGGGTCATCGTGTGCTCCTCATCAGGTGAACTGGGCGTAATGCCACGCGCCGCCCTCATAGACCCATAAGCGGTGGGTGCTTGGGTCGTAGGTGAAGGGGTGAGCACCGCTGCCCGTACCGACATTGACGCGAGCGGGCACGCCTGTCGGTGCGCTAACGATGCTGGGCAAATAGACAAACCCGGTCGTTGCAGCCGCCGCAATCTGAGCACCCGTCACCCCGCCAAGCCGACAATCACCTACCGCGTAAATGGCGGTGTTTTCTGTAGCCGCACCCGACTGCGCGCTGATGTAGATGCCGTAGGCATTGGTGACTCCGCTCGCGCCCTGGTTGGCGACATTGATGCCGTAGTTGTTGGTAATCGACGTGCCGGCCCCTACGTTGGGGATTTGCACGATCACGCCGTAGCCGCTAGCCATCGTATGTGTCGCCGCCTGCGTGGCAACCTGGACGTAGAGGCCGTAGCCCGCGCTGGTTGCGCCCGAAGAGAACGTCGGGATGAGCACGATGCCGAACTGAGACGTGCCTGTCAGTAACCCGGCGGTGGGGTTGATCTGCAGGGCACGGTCGCTGGCGGCTGCCGACATGATGCCGACGCTGCCGCTCAGCGTGGCCTGGCCGGCGATGAACAGGTTGCGCGGTCGGTTGGCACCGCCGCTTGCACCGATGTCGTAGGTGTTGTCTGGAGAAAACAGCAGACCGCCCGTCAGCGTGCCGCCTGTTAGCGGCAGATACAGCGCAGCAGATTGCGCGGGCGTCTGGTAGCGTGCATCGGCCTGCGCCTGGGTCAGCTTGGTGTCGGCGTACTGCTTGGTGGCCGCCTGGAGATTCGTCGCCGGATCAGCGGCCAGCGTCAGCGCGCCAGTGAGCGTGCCGCCTGAAAATTGCAGGTAGCGCGCGTCGGCAAGCGCCTGAGTGAACGGCGAGGTCCACTGAGTGCTGTAGTCGGTGGCGTCGATCTTCGAGAGCACCTGACCGGCCGTGCCCCCGGCCGCCACGCCTGGGCCGGCCGGGCCCTGGCTGCCGGTGGCTCCAGTTGGCCCCTGTGGACCAGTGTTACCGATCGGCCCCTGGGGACCAGTGGCGCCCGGATTGCCTTGCGGACCCTGTGGCCCAGTCGCACCAGTTGGTCCGGCCGGCCCCTGTGGCCCAGGCACCGTCGAGTCCGCACCGGGTGGCCCCTGAGGGCCTGGCGGGCCGCCCAGGTCGCCTGTCAGCGCCCAGTTGACTGTTGGGGAAGTACTGGTCAGCTGCCAGTACTTGTTCGTCCAGTCGTTGAACCAGAGCGTGCCGATGGGGTAGCCCACATCGCCGCTGGTCGGATCGCGCGTGCTACTGACCCAGCCTGGACCGTTCGGGCCAATCGGCCCCTGGTCACCCTCCGGCCCAGCGGGACCTGGCGAGCCAGTCGGGCCCATCGGGCCTGGCGGACCGGGCGGACCTGGCGGCCCCTGTGACCACGACGGCGGGCCGATCGGATCGGTGGTCAGGTTGAAGTTGACGCGCACGTCGTTGGTGCGAGTCATCGGTTGACCCAGGTCTTGCCCCAGGCGCTGCTACTGGTGAACAGGTTCGAGAAGCCAACAGACTGCGAGCGCTGCGGACCGTGGATCAGCGCCTGACGAGTGAACTCCTGCGCGGCCATCTGCTGGCTCGCTTGCAGGCCGCCGGCTGAGGCCGCCACCATGCGTGACGGGAACAAATGCCAGGCCTCGATGTGGCCGGCAGCCGTGGCGTAGTCCAGGTCGACGTCGAAGGCGTCCCAGTCGGAGATCGGGCCGTCGGGCGCATCGGCACCGTTGACCCAGGACGCCGCCGGCCGCCAGTAGCTGACCCACACGGCGATCGGCGAGAAGTACCCGGTGGTGCCCTGCAGCCAGACATGGCCAGCCTGGCTGACCGCATCAAACGGCGCATCCGCCGAGGGGCTGAGCCAACCGTATTGCACGCGCGCGACCTGCCACGGCTCGGTGATCCACGGCGCCAGGGCGGTCAGGTCGATGCCGCCGTACTGGGCGTTCGGCTGGGCGTACAGCGAGTCTTCGAAGTAGCAGCGCCGCAGGCCGGCCAGGACCGCCTCGCCGAGCTCGTCGTCGGGCGCCAGGTGATGGAACTCGAAGATCTCGCCGGGGATCGGGGCGTTGCCCCACGAGCGATCGACGTCGACCCGCCCTTCGGCCGAGGTGTAGTTGAACACCAGCCGATCGCGATCGGTGATGTCGACGTTGACCAGGCCGCCATCCATCACCTCACCGCGCCGCAGCAGATGCAGGTTGGTCACCTGGTCTAACTCGATGTTGCTACGCAGCAGCGGACAGAAAGCCGAGTCGAAGGTAGCCGTGCCCGGATCCTGGCGATCGTTGAACACCTGGCGATACGGGCCGCAGCGCCGCGCCACGGCCTGCTGGATCTGGGCCAACGTGATGCTCATGCCGCTGGCGCGATGAACGGCTCCTGCACGGTTTCGGGAGTAGCCCCAGTTGGCAACCCGGTGGCGTCGATGATTTCGGCATTGCCCCGCACGCGCAACGCCAGCACGTACTCGTAGTCGGTTTCGTCGAAGTCGGTCTCGTGGCCGGGGCCGTAAACCGTGCCCTCCTTGCCGGGGCGCGGATCGTAGGACGCTGCCAGGAAGCGCACCCTGGCCATCACTTCTTGCCTTTTCTGGACCTGGGCTCGTCCTCCTCTTCGTCGTCAGCCTGCGGTCCTGGCGTGGCGCCGCCCGGGCTCAGTGGCGCGACATCCTCGCGCGTGGTCACGTCGGAGTAGTGGCCCTCGGTGGCCGCTGCTTCGTTAGCTTGCTCGGCGCTGACCAGCGACGCCTTGCCCATGGCACGCCACGCCTCGGCCTGCTCCACGTCGACGTCGACGACTTCACCAGCCGGGTGCTCTTTGCCCTCGTTGTCCGTTACCTGAACCAGCAGTCGTACTTCGGGCATTACTTCTTGCCTTTCTTGGCGGGCAGCTTCTTTTCGTTCACACCTTTGAGCTTCTTCTGCGCATCCTTGGGGTCGAAGCCGGGCACGTTGCCGCCGGCTGCAGCACCGAAGAAGCGCGCTTGCGCTTTCGAGACGGGCTTCTTGTAGGCGCGTCCACCGGGCATTACTTCATCTTTCTGAGGGTCAATGCGAGGCGTGCTCGCTGGCCCGTCTTACCGGATTTCTTGGCGGCGGCCTCCAACTTGGCGCGCGGGATCGGCTCGCCCTTTTTGGCGCCCAGCGTCTGACGCAGAGCACCCGGCTTGCTGATGGCGCCACTGATCCAGTTGCCTCCCTTACGGGCCATACGCTCTCCTAGCTGGTCCTGAACGTCTGGTCGGTGGTCATCGTCACCGCGCCGTTACACGTCACCGACACGCGGTAGTGGTACGTGGTGGCCGTGGTCAGACCTGTCAGGTTGGCGACGATCGCGCCACTACCGGCGGCTGGAGTCGCGGCCTGCGAACTGCCGTACGCGGTCGTGGTGCCGTAGTCGACCTTCATCGCCGTGCACGCCTGGTCAACGGTCCAGTTGATCGTCGCCGTGGTGGTGCCGATCGGCGAGGCGCGCGGCTGACGGATCGCCGTACCGCGCAGAGCGGCCTTGCCCTGCAGGGTAAACGCCAGCACGGCCGCCTCGTCGGCCAGGGACATCTGATGCCCCTTGCCGTAGATCGTCGTTGCGGTGCTGGCGTCCTGCGTCTCGGCTAGGAAGATGACATCCGACATCAGCCCTCACCACCGGTGGCGGCCTTTTGCTGCAGGGCAAAGAAGGGATACCTGGAGGCAGTCGTCTGCTGCTGACGGTTGACCGGGTTGGGCACGGCCCACGCGAAGCGGGCGATGACGCGCAGCGCCACCATATCTTGCTGCAGCAGGTTGAAGATGATCGCGTTGGTGTTGTCGCTGATGACGCCCGTGTCGAACATCTCCATACTGATGTCCTCGCGAATGGCCAGCATCGACTGATCCCACTCGCCGCCGATCATCGAGTAGCCGGTGGCACCCGTGTTGAACTCCACCAGGCCGGCGTTGCTGAAGATGATCGGCTCGCCAAACAGGTTGCCGGTGTTCACCGCTGCCTGTGGTCCAGCGTCGTCGCCGAGCATGATGAAGGCGCCGGTGGTCGTGCGCAGGCCGCGCATCTTGGCCTTGACCTGCTTGCGGGCCCAGAAGCCTGAGACGTCGTAACCATCGGCTTCGACCAGGCCCATGCCAGCGCTCACGTCGCCCAGGAAGTCCTGGCCAGCCGTGGCGCCCACCACCAGCAGGTTGCCTGCGGCGGAGGCCGCCGTGACGATCGCCGTCGGGAACGTGGCCGGCGCGCCATTGCCGAAGAAGATCGCCTCGTCCAGCGCGACACCGAAGGCCTCGGTGATCTTGGGTTTGACCTGGCTCCAGAAGTCGTAGTCCAGGTCGTCCAGCAGACTCTTGGCGATCGGCACGATGACTGCCATCTCTTCAGCGTTCAAATAGACGTTGTCCCACTGAAGGGAGGTGGTCTGCTTGAGACCGCGATCGCGGGCGTCCAGGCTGGCGCCCGTCAGCCAGTAGGCAATCGGCAGCTGCGTCAGTACCGGAATGCGCTGCTGCGCGCGCTTCATCGTTACATGCGGCATCAGGCGCAGGGCGGCTGACTTCTCTTCGACGGACTGGACGATCTCGCGCTGGACGTCCTCGGGAATAAGCGGTGAAGTACCTGGCGTGGTACGTCCCGCGACACTGTTGTACGGCGTATAGCTACCCTCAAGTGGAGGTCGTGCCGTCTAGACGCGAGGAAGGATGGAAGGCAGCTAGTGGCGCGCCCGGATTTGGTTGCGCAGGATGTCGGAAACTTTCTCGCCTTCCACCGACGGTGGCCCGCCGCTGATGAACTCGGGCTCGCGGACGCCTCGGCGAAATTCAGAAAGGACTTGCTTGCGGAAGGCGGCGTTGCGGCGGAGTTTCTGCTCTGCCTCCGCGGCGCCTTCCTGTTTCCAGTGCTTCTCAAGTGCCTTCAAGCCCTCCGTCACGATGAGCTTGCGGCCGTCGAGCCCGACACCGGCGCCCTCGAGCGCGAGGATGCGCTGGCGCTCGGCTTCGGGAAGTTGGGTGACCAGGGGGTCCAGGGTGTAGCGGTCGTGCTCGGCGCCGACCTGGCTGAACAGGCCCGCGATCGAGCTGTCCGCGGTGGCTGCCTGCTCGGCATTCCGCTCCTGCTCGGCATACGCCCAGGGGTCTTCGTCGCGCAGTCGCCGCCGTTCGGCAGCACGTGCATCGGCCTGACGCTTGGCTTCTCGCCGATCGGTCTCGGCCTGGACCCGTCTATCTAACTCCTCCTGCGTCAGCGTGATCGCGGACGGGGTTTGCGTCGGTTCGGGCTCCTCGGGCTGTCGTTCAGGACTCCCGTCACGGTGCCACAGTCGTTGCCACCATGATCCTGAAGTCCCTTCCGCCGCGGGAGAAGCCTGTTCAACGCTCGCCGGGGCATCCGTCGGAGGCTGCTCGCTCGAAGGGTCTGGTTGTGTTGGCTGCATCATACCCTGATCCGCAATCTAGAAGGCTGGCGCCTGGTAGGGCGCCTGAGCGGCGGCCATCAGCGACGGCATCTGGCCGCTGAGCACGCCGTAGGTGGCTGGCTGGTTCGTCGCCGGACCAGTTGCCGGGTTCGCTCCCGAGAAGGCACCGAGATTGGTCACCTGGCCACCGGCTGCGTTCTGGTTAGCGAGTTGCTGCGGCGTCGGACCCGGAGGCGCCGCTGACTGTGTCGGACCCCCACCGGTGTTGATGTGCGTCGTGCCGTCGGGGGTGATGGTGATCGTCGGCGAGTAGGTAGTCCTCTGGAGCTGCGAGCTGATGTCCTGCGACCCCATGCCAGCCGCTGCGCCGGCCATGCCCGGTTGCTGACCCGCGGGTGGTGCCTGCAGACCGCTGGCGCTCGGCCCCTGAGCCAGACCGCTCTGGGCTGTGGGGGAGATGTGCGCCAGCGCGGTGTTGACCGCCGCGTTCGACAGCGCCTGCATGTCCGGCAACTGGAAGCTCGTCGCGGCGCCGATGTCGATGTTGCCCGGCATCTTGCCGCTCGAGTACGCGCCGGCGATCTGGTTGACTGCGCCGCTCCAGCCGGGGCCGACCATGTACGGCAGCAACGCCTTCTGCGCTTCGATGGCATTCGAACCAGCAGTCAAGGCTGTGGCGTAGTTGGCGCGGTTCTGCTCCTGAGCCAGGCGCTGCTGCTCGGCGTTGGCCTGGTCCTGAGCTACCTGCAGGGCTGCTTTCTGGGGCTCGACGTTCTGACCCCACCACTGATCGAAGGCGGCGGCGGCCTTCTGCTGGGCGTCCGCGCCGCTGCCGTACACGCCCGCTTGCAGTTGCTGGCTGATCTGATCGCGCTGGGCCTGCGCCGCCGCCTGCATCTGGCCGACGCGCGCGGCGACCTCGCCGGCAGTCTTGGGCACGTAGCCCTGGTTTAGCTGCGGGGTGAGCGCGCCCGTGTTCGGGTCACGCTGGTAGATGTACGGCGAGGTGGCGGCGATGTTCTCGACGGTGGGCGCGTTGCCCTGCTGGATCTGCTGTTGGGTGCGCTGGGTAGTGGCCGCCGTTCCCGCCGCGTTAGCCAGTTGCGCCTGGGTCTGCGCCTGAGTCTGCTGCAGCGTGGCGCCCTGCTGAGCCAGCTCGCCGGGCAGTTTCTGGCCGGCGATGTCGACGGCTTGCTGGGTCGCCTGTGTGCGCGCCTGGATCTCGGTGGTTGTCGCGCCCGACTGGGCAACATCGGCGGTAGTTTTGGCGACGTCCAGCGCTTGCTTCTGGTCGAACTCCTTCTGCTGCTGGGCGAACTTGGCCTTGTCCAGGTCGATCGACTGCTGAGACTGGTTCAGCCGGGTGCCGCCCTGCTGAATCGTGGCCGCCTCGGCGTCGGTCAGGTAGCCCTTGCCAGCGGCTTCGTTGGCCTGGCGCTCGTTGCGTTGCGCCTCCGCGACCTGGGTGTTGATCGCTTTCAGGCGGTCTTCGTCGGGGTTGCTGGGCTTGGTTACGCCAGCCTGGGGCGATACGACCTGCACCCAGGTGCCGTTCTGTTTCTCCCAGACACCGGTCTCGGGCGTGCCGACGCGGTTGGCGCTGGCTGCGGTGGTGTCGACCTTGGGTCCCGGCGTCTGCTTGATGACCTCGCCGTTCGAACTGACGTCGACCGAATAGCCATCCGCGAAGGTGTAGTGCTGCGTCGGATTCGGGTTGGGAATCTTCTTCGGATCGCCAGGCGCCGCACTCGGATTGTCGATGTACGCATCTGTCACCGACGGCTCTGAGATGCGCTTGCCGTGCGCCTCCTCATACGCCGCGATCAACGCATCATTCGTCGCCTTACGCTGTGGCGCCGTGATCTGACGCTGCTGATCGGGCGTGAGCTCACTGGGCGCGACATAGGCTGTGCCCGGACCGCCCGGCTGCACCGCAGGCTCACCGGTGTTGGAATCAACCCAGATAAAGCCGCCCGGGTTATTCGGATCGGGGGCAACCTTGATCGGCACGTGAACCTCCTATGCCGCCGTCCTGGCGGCCACCACACGCTGACGACGCTCATCGGTTGGGATCTGGCGCAGGACCTCGGTGCCTGCTCTGTCGTGGGCGTTGCTCAATACTTCGGTGACGAGCGTCTTGCGCTGCTCGGCGTTGCTGCTCTTCCAGCCAGGCGTCTGCTCCAGGGCGCGCATGCCCTGGTCGAAGTACTGGTTCGCGCGGTTCTGGTAGTCGACCTGTTCGGCCTGCAGCAGTGGCACGCCCTGAGCGGTGGTGCCGACGGCAGCCGGCGCGTACGTCCCCAGGCCGCCCGAGCGCAGGATGCGCTGCGCCTCGGGGCTGGTCGCCTGGTTGCGGGCGTCCTCGAGCGACTGGCCGCCGTAGTTGCGCACGAACCGGCCGGCCAGTCCGCCGACCACTGGTACGCCGGTGACGCCAGTGCGCTGGAAGGTGCTCTGGCTGGGCGACAGGACGTCGCTGGCGCCCAGGATCGAATTGCCCACGCCAGCCAGCGTGTCGCGGATGGCGAAGTCCACCGCTGAAGGCCGCACGACCGTGCCGGAGGTAGGCGCCGCGGTGTCGACGACGGACTGCAGAAACGGCGTCAGGTTCTTGCTGAGCGCCGAAGCGTTCTGATCGTTGCGCTCCGTCACGATGGCGCGGTTGCGATACAGGTCATGGTTGAGCGCCAGTTGGGCCGCGCTGGTGGCGCCCGGCACCGGCAGTTGAAAGCTCGAGGCCAGGTCGGCCACGTTCGAGGCCTGGAACGGCGAGGCGCCGGCCGCGACACTGCCGAGCAGCTCCTGCCAGGTACGGTGCTGGTCGCCGGCCACCGTCTCGGCCGCGGTGCGGGCCATCACTGCCATGGGCGCGAAGTTCCTCAGGTTGATGAAGGCGTACTGCGGGTGGCGATTACCCTGCTTGTCCACCGGTGCCTGGCCCGGCAGCATCACCACGATGCCCTGGTCTTTGACGTTCTGCGGCACGTCTTTGTAGTCCCTGGCCCGCTGTGGATCCGAACGATTCCAGGCTTCGGCGGCGATCGTCGGCGCACCGATGAGCGAGAGCATCGTCTTGGCAAACGCCTGGGGGTTGCCCCTGAAGCTACGCGCGACCTGCGTCGGACCCTGGATGCCGACGTTGAAAAACGGGATGAGCTGGTTGATCAGCTTGGCCGCCTGGCCGCCCTGGTTGAAGTCCATGGTCACGTCGCGGCCCTCGAGGACGGACTGCACCGGGTTCTCTCCGCGCCGCTCGGCCAGGCGCATCGCTGCCACGCGCGGCCCGTACTCGACGCGCTCGCCGAGGGATTCGACCGGCTTGAGCGTGAGCAGGTTCTTGACCATGTTCAGCGCATCCGACTTGTTGTTGATCTGGAAGACGTGCGACTTCGAGAGCTCGGCCGCGGTCTTCGCCCGCTGCTCCGCGGTCGCCGCCGAGAATGCGCCTGAGGCGCCGCCGCCACCTCTGATGAAGCGCTGCGTATTGGGTCCGAACTCGCCGCGGGCGATAGCCGCCGGGTTGAAGCCGGCGAAGGCGTCGGCGTAGCCCCTGCCCAGCTCGGCGAGCACGCGCGGCAGCGCCAGCGGGCCGCCCTCGCGCACGGTGGAGCGCAGGGTGTACTCGGGCACATCCAGCGCGGCGTTGCCCGCCAGGAAGACCGGGTTACGCGACGTAGCCAGGGCGCGGAAGGTCTTGCTCCACGACTGGGCCCAGTCCGGCAGCTGCGTCACGCCGGTGCCGTTGATCGCCTGCGCCAGGGCTTTGTTGTCCGTGACGTACTTCTGCTTCTGGCCGTTGACGAAGCCCGTCACGGTTTCCTGGCCTTTCGTCGGGGTGTACGAATCGGCCACCGGGCGCAGCATGCGCTGACCTGGCGGCGCAGCCTGATCGAGCTCGAGCATGGCGTTGAACGTCTCGTTCTTGCGCGCCATGCGCTCCACCTGGTGGGTGTAACCGATCGTGGAGCCGATCGGATCTTCCCGTCCACGGACGGTGCCTTCAGGGTTATAGGCATGCACGTCGCGCGAGGTCAGGCCAATCTTCGTGCCGGTACCCTGGCCGCCAGCGGCGCCATCCTTTTCCATGTAGTCGAGGATGTGCGTCTTGACCCAGTCGGGGTACTTGGCCTCCATCTCCTGAGCTTGCTCCTGGCTGAGCACGCCGCTGTCGACCAGCCGATTGCGCAGGTCGCGCGAGTGCTGGTAGACCTGATCGGCCGCGTTCTGCACCTTCGCGAAACGCTGCGGTCCGAGCTGTTGCTCGATAGCCTGGAGTGCCTTGCGGCTATCCTCGGCGGTGAGGCCACCCGAGAACAGACGCTCGCGGTTCCCGAGCGCGGCGCTCACCTTGGTGTTGCTGTCAGCCACCAGGTAATCCCTGAGTGCCTGGGTGTCGCGGCCGACCTGACGCACCGCCGGACCGAGTCCGTTTTCGACCATCAAACGTGCCGCCGGATCGGCCGCCAGACGGGCGTGGCCAGCCACCATTTCGTCAGACGTGAGCGGCCGCCCGAGGCGCTTGGCGGCTTCTTTCTGGAAGATATTCAGGTCGACGCCGCGGTCGGTGAGCTGGCGCACCACGGCGCGGCGCGCGGACTCGAGAGCGCTTGGCGCATTCGCAGCGGCCGTCGGCTTCGTAGGTTGGTACACCCCCTCGGGCATGACCGAGGTGTAGTCGGGTCCAGAACCGCCTGGCGGCGCTCTGCGGCCTCCACCACCTGAACCGTCGCCACCACCTCCACCAACTTCAACTGGTTGCGCCGCGGCAGGTTCGGCTCCAACTGGCGCCGCTCGCGCGCCCTCAGGTGCTTGTGCTGCAGCAGTGGGCGCTGAAGTCTCGACAGGATCAGTAGTGACTGAAGTGGTGACATGTTCCTGACCATCCGGGGTGCGGATACGAAAGTGATTGATGTCCGGCTGGTCAATGACCGTGCCCTGCACTGTGTCGCCTGTCGATAGACTCGTACCTCTGACCTCGTCGCCAAGCTGGATCTCCTGCAGTTGTTTGATGCGGATGGTCTGCAGGCCCGAAGTGTCCTTGGGTACGCGCTCCAGTCCGGTACCGGTACTGACCACCCAGGCGTCGCCTCGTTCGCCGAGGATGGTGCCGAAGCCATGTGAACCGTCAGCCCGCGTCCAGCCGACATCTGCACCAGTAGACACTGGTGCCTCAGTTGCTGCGGCAGCAGGAGCCGCTTCTACCGAGGGCTGGTATGGTCCACGCTCGAGCTCCGCGCGCGACCGCGCGCTCCACGGTATGTCGGCAATGCTCGTGCGCTCGGCAGGCGCCGCCGCTGCAGTTCCAATTCGTGCGGCATACGCTTCGGCGGTCTCGCCTGGCAGACGCGTCGAGGCATACGCCACCTCCGGTGGACGCACCACGTCGAGTGCTCCCAGTGCTCGCCCACCCAGCTCACCCGCAGCTTCGCCGGCGACTCGGGTGGCCGCGCGTACCGCCGCTGGCCCACCCCGCTCGGCAGCCTCTACCGCGCTCGGCAGGAAACGCTCGAGGGCTGAGGGAGCCACGAAGTTGGCCGCCTGGCCGATGATGCGCGACGAATCGGGGTCCAGCCCAGCGGCGGTCAACGCGGCGGAGACCACCGGACTGATGTCGGCCTCCTTACCGCCCATAAACGGCTCAGTGGCGCGATTGGCCAGGTCAAGCGTGCCCGAAACAAAAGCGCCCCAGTCACGGTTGCGCACGGCGTCGACGTTGGCCTGCATCTGCTGGACTTCGGTCGGACGGCTGACCAGTTCCTGGCGCTGCTGTTCAAAAGTGTTGAGCGCCGCCTGACCGCCGCGCGCGACGTCGCCGATGGTGCCACCGACGTTCATGGGTAACGGCGCATTGGCGACCGTCTGAGCAGCGCTGCTGCCGCCGACCTGATCAATGAAGTCCGAGAACGCGCTCTTGAGTCGGTCAACAGGACTCTGTTGAACCTCTGGCGCAGCAGGCGACAGAGTACTCAGATCGGCAGACGTTGGTGTGACTGCCTGCGTCACCGCTGAGGCGGCCTGCGTGCCGGCGCTCGAGGCGCTCTGGACGGCCTGATCCAGACTGCTGACCGCCTGGTCCTTACCAATACCCAGCGTGCTCAGGATGTCCTGCCCGGTGGAGCCCAGGTTGCTGAACTGCTGCTGTGTCTGCGTTTTCCAGTCGTCGAACGTCGAGCCGATCGACTGCTTGGCGCGATCCAGGTAACTCGCTGGGCTCGAAGTCTGGTCGCTGGTGGAGGGCGCCGGAACCTGGGGGTTGTCGGCGAACAGCGCACCCTGGATAGGCCCCATGCGGGCCTGCATCTGCGCCGGCGTCATCCACTCTGAGCCGCCCTTCAGGTCCAGGCCCGACTGCCCAACGTGAAACGCGCCGCTGTTGGGGTCGTAGCCGTCAGCGGTGAAGTAGTGGCCCTGGGTGCTGATGGTCACCGGGTTGCCAGTCTGAGCTTCGGTGGCTATTGCCTGGATGTCCGGGCCGACGACTCTGGTCGGCACACCCAGCTTGTCCATGAGGGCCTTCTCGGAGCCCAGGCCGGCCATGCCATTGGCGCTCGTCCAGCCCACGCTGGCAGCCAGGTCGGTGGCCTCCCTGAGCGTCGGGTTGCGGCCGTACATCTGGGCGAATCTGACCGCGGCGGCCGGACCGCACGCGGCATACGCCTCGTCGTTAGACAGCTGCGGGTCGCCGAACTGCGAGACTTTGTCGGCAACCGCTCGAGCGGTGTCGGTGACGGCCTGTGCACCCTGGCTGACCAGGCCCTGAGCTCGCTGGCCGGCGCCCTGAATCGCCTGGCCGCCGGCCGCCAGCGTGCTCTGCACGTCGGGACCGACGCGGTTGCTGATGCCTTGCAGGATGCCGAGATACTCCGGCTCGGCAGCGGTGAAGTAGCCGCCCTGCTTCAAGCCATGCACGAAGGTCGGCAGGTCCTGTGCACCGACGGCGCCCTGATAGTGGTTCTTGATCAGGTTGACGTAGGCATCGACGGAATCCAGCGGCGTGTCATACGTGGCAAACGTCGCGTTCTGGGCCGTGCCGCCGTACTCGCCTTCATGGGTTGCCATCGACGTGCCTCTCTGACCAGGCAACGCCTTGATGCCGAACAACTCGTTGCCGCCAGCCTTGCCGTAGTTCGACTCGCTGGCCGCCATGGCTGTGATCCAGGTGGGGTCAATGCCCAGTTGCGCAGAGGCGTACTGCGCATACGGAGCAAATGTGCGAGCGAACGCTGCTGGAGACGAGGAATCGATCGGCCCCAGGTCTCCACCCTGCGGCGGGGGACCGGCTCCGGGAGGGGAGGTAGACGCCGCAGGGGGAGTCGGAAGCGGCGTGGGTGGTGGAGGCAGGTTACTGGCAAACTGCTGTACGTTGGCGCCAGCCTTGTCGGCTGCGTTCAACGCCGAACCGTACATGTCTCCCGCGCCAGTGCTGAAATTCGAAGCGAATTGCTGAACGTCACCGCCAGCCTGCTCCACGGCGCCCAGGGCATTGCCGAACCAGTCGGTGAAGCCACCTGACGGAGTCGGCTGTGGAGTCGGTTCCGGTGTTGGTGTTGGATCTGGAGTGGGCTCCGGGGCCGGCGTTGGTGTTGGTTCTGCTGCCGGAGCCGGAGCTGGAGCTGGTGCAGGTTCAGGAGACGGGGCTGGCTCCGGCGGTGGAGGCGGAGGCGGAGGCGGAGGCGGAGGTGGAGGCGGGGCAGGACCGCCACCCAGGCGTGCGGCCAGGTCTGGATCAGGTGGAGGTGGAGGCGCCAGGCTGGCGATCTGGGTATCGGCGGCGCTCTCGAAGCCAATCGTGCCGATACGGTTCGATGCAGTCTGCTGGAACTGGTCGGCCTGATACTGCCGGTAGTCGTCCTCCGGGACGTCCGGCAGTTGCATAGTCATGACTTACTGCAGTTTGAACGCGCCAGTCGTCGGGCTCGAGGCACCGTACTTCGGCAGACTCTGGTTGAACAGGTTCTGGGCGTCGTCCTTGTTGTAGCCTTGGGACTCCCAGATGCCGAGCAGCATCTGCTGCTGACTCGGCTGCAGGGCATTCCACGTCTGAGGCGCCATCTGGTTGGGCGCTACCAGCGTGCCCTGCATCTGCTGCAGTGCCTGCTGCTGCGAACCTGCGCCACCGGTCGCCTGCTGGTACAGGCTGTTCAGGTCGGCGGCCTGCGGCTGCACACCGGTGGTGGCTCCGCCGCCGGGGATGTACTGACCGGCTGCGGCGCGGACGAGGTCCTGCGTGCCACCCGGCGTGGCGCCCAGGACCTGCTGGTACTTGGCCCAGTCGGCTGGCCCGCGCAGGTTCGTCAGCATGGTCAGGTAGTTCTGGCTGGCGGTCTGCTGGGCGTTCCACTCGGCCAGGTTCTCCGCCCGGTTTTTCATGTACTGGTCGTAGTACTGCTGCTGCGCGGCGAGGGTCATCTGCGCGCCCTGGTTGCCAACTGGCCCGTACTGCTGACCCGTCGGGTAGCCACCCGCGCCACCCGACGTGAAGCCCTGGTAGCCACCCTGCGCCGACGGACCGGCCACCTGGCCAGGCTGCTGCTGCATCTGGGCCTGGTACTGCTGGGCGTACTGCTGCGCCGGCGTGCCGCCACCCTGCGTGTTCCAGAAGTTGGCCGCCGGCTGGCCGACGGACGTGCCCGCCCCGGCTGGCACACCGCCAGCCGCCTGGATCTGGGCCATCTGCTGCGGGCTCAGGTTCTGCGCCTGGCCACCGTTGAAGTTCTGGGCGCTCATGCCCGTCGCCTGCTGGAAGGCAGCCTTGGCCGCCGCGTCGTTGTAGTTCGCCCCGGCGGCTGCCTGCAACTGCTGCGACACCTGGTTCCAGGACAGGTTGCCGCCGCTGCTGCCGCCCCCGCCCGGAATAGCCTGGCCAATCGTCGCCGAGGCGGGCAGGTTGGCCTGGCTCATCGGCCGCGTGAGGATGTTCGGGTCGCTGACGGTGGTGCCCGCTGGCCAGCTGGGGTCGGCCGGCACGCCGTACTGCGAACCCCAGCCCTGCTGACCGGTGCCCTGTGGGTCGCCGACGTGGATGCGCCCGTCGCCGCCGACGAAGTAGCCCGAGCCGGCGTTGATCGGATACCCGTACTGGTTGGGGTTGCCCTGGCC
>Ga0207664_10000238_pt1 | contig 41749 bp, 40 predicted proteins | sample LARL83metaG_FD_184349 | JGI IMG/M metagenome (GOLD analysis project Ga0207664, IMG submission 184349) | Corn, switchgrass and miscanthus rhizosphere microbial communities from Kellogg Biological Station, Michigan, USA - LAR L8-3 metaG... | ecosystem: Host-associated > Plants > Roots >...
TACGTTGCCCTCGCCCAGAGCCTCGGGGTCGCGGACCGCGTAACCTTTCACGGCCTCCTGCCGAAGACCGAGGTCGCGAAGATGATGCGCCAGGCGGAGCTCTTCGTCCTCGCGAGCCGGTACGACAATAATCCCTGCGTGGTGATCGAGGCGATGGCGAGCGGATTGCCGGTCGTCGCAACTGCTGTTGGAGGCATCCCGGAGCTGATCGACCACTCGAACGGCCGACTCGCCGCGCCGAACGACGCTGAAGCGTTTGCGGCTGAGATGCGCGCCGCCGTCGAGACGATCGCGAGCTACGACCGGCAAGCGATCGCACGGGCAGCAGCCGAGCAGTACGGACTCGAGCCGATCGGCGCGCGGCTTGCCGAGATCTACGCGTCTCTCGTGCAATGAGTTCACGCGTCACGGTCCTTCTGGCCGTCCACAATGGGGGTGCATACCTGAGCGATGCCGTGACGAGCGTGCTCGCACAGACATTCGAGGATTTCGAGCTCCTTCTCGTGGACGACGCCAGCACCGACGAGGCAGTCGACTCCCTGCCGACCGACCCGCGGATCCGCGTTCTCCGCAACGACCGAAATCTCGGCCAGATCGCGTCACTGAACCGCGGCCTGGCCGAGGCGAAGGGCGAGTATGTCGCCCGACTCGACCACGACGATCTCTGCCTTCCGCGTCGGCTCGAGCGCCAGGTGGAGGCGCTCGATCGAGACCCCTCCGTCGCGCTCGTCTCGACCTGGGTCGACATCGTCGGAGAGGACGGCCGGCTGTGGTTTCCGATGCGCGGCAGCATCCATTCATATGTCGACTTCCTCGCACGCGTGCTCATCGACGACCTGCCGCTCGCGCACCCGGCGATCATGTTCCGCCGCGAGATCGTGCGCGAGCTCGGCGGCTACGACGAGAGCCTCGGCGCCGCCGAAGACAAGGATCTCTATCGACGGATCGCGCTTTCGGGCAAGAGCGCATATGTCGTCCCGGAGCTCCTGGTCATCTACCGCCGGCACGCGGCGCAGATGACGTTCGCGAAGGCGGAGATGGTGAACCGAAACGACGAGATCGGCCACGATCGGTTTCTCGCCGAGCTCGCACCAGGCCTTCCGAGCACGACGATTCGAATGCTCCTCACGAGTGACGAGCGCTTCTGGGAGCAGAAACCCCTCTCCGCCGATGCGCTCGACTGCTTGGTCACCGCAGCGGCCCAAAGGCAGAGCTTGTCCCCAGCGGACACGCTAGAGCTCCAGCGAACGATCGCCGCGCGCGCTGCGCGAACGCTGGTCGGCGGCTGGGCAAGCGGCACGCGCAACTACGCGAGAAGCGCACGGCAGATCGCGGCCTTCGTCGGCGCACGCGGATCGCGGATGTCAAAGGTGTCGCTCGCACTCCAGCCGCTGCTTCAATCGACCACCCCGCTCGGGCGGCGGGTTGGAGGCGCGCGCCGAGCCATGCGACGCGTGCTCAGGCACTCCGAGCTCGAACGGCTGCGGCGAGTTGCGCGCCGCTCGCGGACCCTACGGCGCATCTACACGAAGACGCTGGGCTTCAGGCTAACCGACGATTGAGCCGACTCCCGACTGGAGGTCGGTCCTCCACGGAAGCTGCGGACGCAGGTAGGCGTTGCCCCGGTTGTTCAGCCCGAGCCCTGCAAAGCGCACCTCGATCGTCGCGACGCCGGAGTAGTCGAGCGTCTGGTTGACCTCCGAGATGAGACTGACGTTCAGATCGAGCAGCGCGTCGCCGAGAAGGTCGCGCGGAAACGTGACCTGCGAACGGTAGACGCCGGGCTCGAGACGCGGGACGGTCTCCAACCGATCGTCGTCGATCGACTCTGTCCGCAGGATGGTCGCTTGCTCGGCGTCGGTCAGGGTCACGAGTACGCGGAAGCTCGGCACCGGTCGATGGACAGTGAAATCGATCGCGACCGTTATTTCTTCGTCGGACCGGAAGGTCGTCGTCGGGAGGCCACGCTCGTCGAGGACGCTGACTCGGTTGCACTCGAAGAGCGGCGCATCGGCATAGACTTTCGCCTTCGCCAGACGAAGAGCTAGCTCGCTAGCCTCCACGACGCCGGTGGTTCCGCGCCGTCCGTGGCCGAGATACCTCTCCACGGCGCCCCCTGTCGACCCGTCGAACACGAGTCGCCCTTGCTCCAACACAAGCGCTCGCGTGCAGAGAGACTGAACTGCCGCCAGGTTGTGACTGACGAACACGATCGTCCGTCCCTCGTTGGTGACGTCTTTCATCTTTCCGAGACACTTCTGCTGGAACTCAGCGTCTCCGACCGCGAGGACTTCGTCGACGAGCAAGATCTGCGTCTCCAAATGCGCCGCGACTGCAAACGCAAGGCGAACCTGCATGCCGCTCGAGTATCGCTTGACCGGGGTATCGAGGAAGCGCTCGAGGTTCGAGAAGGCGACGATCTCATCAAAGCGCCGGTCGATCTCCGCCTTGCGCATACCGAGGATCGTCCCGTTGAGATAGATGTTCTCGCGTCCGGTGAGCTCCGGGTGGAACCCCGTCCCCACCTCGAGCAGCGACCCCACCCGACCCCCAATCAGGATTCGCCCGACGGTCGGCTCCGTGATGCGCGAGAGGAGCTTCAGCAACGTGCTCTTCCCGGCTCCATTCGCACCTATCAGGCCGACGACCTCTCCGCGCCGAACGTCGAACGAGACATCCTCGATCGCCCAAATCCAATCGCGCGTCGCCTTCGTGCGGCGCCCGAGCGCGGCGCGTGCGGGCAGCCGCATCGCCTCGGCGAGCACGTCGCGGAGAGCGCGGTAAGGCTCGCGCTGGCCGACGCGGTAGCGCTTACCGATACCCTCGGAGCGGAGAACGAGCGGCTCAGATGACATCGGCGAAGCCCCGCTCGACACGGCGGAAGTACTCGATCCCTCCGAGCAGAAGGAGCAACACGACACCGAAGGAAAGGAGTTCGAGGTGGGCGATGCGTGCGGCCTGGTGCCCGACGATGCACCAGCGGAATCCCTGCACGACGCCCGCCATCGGATTGATGCCGATCAAGGTGCGCCAACGGATCGGAAACACGAGCCATGAGTAGGCGACAGGCGTCGCGAAGAACCACGCCTGCGACAGAAACGGGATCGTGTACTGAACGTCGCGATACTTCACGTTCAACGCCGAGAGCCAGAGCGTCACCGCAAACGCGGCGGCGACGAGGAACACGACGAAGAACGGAAGGGTGATGATCTGCAGCGGTGGCACGACGTGGTACCACGCCATCAGTCCGATCAGGGGAATCGCACCGATCGTGGTGTCGACGAGGCCGGCCAACACGGGCGCAATCGGAATGAAGATCCTTGGGACGTAGACCTTCGTGATCAGCGCCTGGTTCTCGACCATGCTCTTGGTGGAGCTCGTCAAGGCGTTCGCGAAGAGGAGCCAGGGGAGCAACCCGGTGTAGGCGAGCACCAGGTATGGCGTGCCGTTCGTCGGCAGCTTGGCGAAGCGGCCGAGGATGATGGCAAAGATCCCCGCCGTCAGCAGAGGCTGGAGAACCACCCAGGCGGCACCGATCGCTGTTTGCTTGTAGCGGATCTTGATGTCGCGCCAGACGAGGAAGTAGAGAAGCTCCCGGTAGTGCCAGAGCTCGCGGAAGTCGAGCGATGCCCAACCGCGACGCGGCGCGACGACGGTCACACGGCCAACGTCGAATTCGCTGAGATCGGGCGTTGTGACGATTGCCATGCGAGCGGCCAGGATAGCCGTGGGCGCGGCGGCATCACCCTGATACAAGCCTCTCGAACAGCTCGCGGTGGCGCGCCACCCATGTCCGGGCGTCGAACTGCTCGGCTCTCGCGCGTGCTGCTACGCGGAGCTCGTCGAGCCGGGCCGTGACCGAACGCACCGCTGACGCAAGCGCTTCGGGGGCGGGCGGATGGTCCCGCTCCCAATCGAGCGGTGCGGGGACGCCCACGCCGGCCTCGGGGCCGACGAGCTCTGGCGTACCTCCACTCGCGGAGTAGACGACCGGGAGTCCGCTCGCCATCGACTCGAGCACGATGGTCGGGCACGGATCGTTGTACTTCGTGTGGAGGAGGACGTCAGCGCGCCACATGAGCTCGGGAGCCTGACGCTGCGTATACGGGCCCGTGAACTCCACATGCTCCTCGATCCCGAGCTTGGCAATCGTCTCGACGGCATCGAAGGCGACGAACCCGGTGACGAGAAGACGAGCTTCCTGTTCGCGCCGGAGGATCGCCAAGGTCTCGAGGGCGGCCTCGAGCCGGTAGCGCTGGTACTGGTTGCCCCCGAGAAGGAGTGTCAATGGGCGCCGACGAGGTTGTTGCGACGGCGGAGTGAAGCGATCGGTGTCGACGGGGTTGTACAGCACCTCGGACGGCCCCGCCCGCTCGCCGTAGTAGCGGTCGGCTCCGAGCCGGCAGAAGTCGCTCTGGAAGATCACGTGATCGGCCTCGTGGAAGAGGCGCGCGCGGGGCGCGTTCACGAGCTCCCAGCCCGGCCCGTGCCAGCCGGGGTACGCGACGCCGTTCTGGTTCCACACGAACGCGGCCCCGCGCCTGCGGGCAAGACGAACAAGCATCCTGGCCTCGATGGGCATCGTCGTCGATCCGAGGTAGAGGAGGTTGAAGTCGCGCGGCGCGTTTGGCAGCACCTCTGCGAGCAACTGGAACTTCACGCCCCCGCCGTACACGACCTCATCGAGGTTCGGAATTCGCTCGACTCCGTAGCTCACGGCAAGGCGGTCCCGGCTCGGAGCTGCCGCAGCGATGGCGCGCCACCGGGGGAGTTGGCGAACGATGAGGCGCGTACGCGCAAGCGCGTTCCGGGCCCCCCGTATGGGAATGCGAACCACCCAGGGAATCCTCATCGCAACTCGACGAATCCGTCCAGAAAGGCACGCCAGAGCGGATGTTGTGCCTCGTAGCTGTTCGCAGCGGCGGTCGCGATCCCCTCTGCGCGTATCGACGGCAACTCTGCGGGACGCCCGGCGAGGTGCAGAAGCCAATGTGCGAGCCCGTCGACATCGCCGGGCTCGACCATGTAGGCGTTCGTACGATGCTGCACGAGGTCCATCGCCTGCCCGACGCGCGTCGTCACCAACGGGACGCCCGTCGCCATCGACTCCAAGACTGCCTTGGGGCCTCCCTCTTGCCGCGACGAGACGAGGTACGCATCGAGGGCGTGGTAGAGCGTTCCGACGTCGGCATGGAAAGAAACCGGCCGGTAGAGGTCGGGAATGCCGGCCGCAGCCAGCCGTCGACGAACATAACCGCGCGCCGGACCCGACAGGAGGACGTGGAGCTCGGGAATCTCCCGATGCACGCGCTCGAGGACGTCGACGAGGACATCTGGCCCTTTGACGAGCTTCGGCTCGTCGCCGTCGCCCCACCCGACGCCGTCCTTCTGGAAGGAGCCGACGACGAAGGCAGACTCCGGAATCCCGAATCTCCGCCGCGCCGTCCGTCGAAGCTCGTCGGACACAGGCGTGAAGTAGGCCGGCTCGATCCCGATCGGAATTCGGTGAACCTTGTCGGCGTCCATTCCGGTCTCGAGCACGAGCTGCTCGATCTCGCTGTGCGAGACCTGGAGTCGTGAGAGCTCGTGGTGATGGTCGACGAGCACGCCGTACGCGTCGTCGAACTCCGGCATTCCCGGCGTCCCCGGGCGGCCGTGGAAGTACGCGGCTGCGAGCCGGTGAGGAGGCGGCTTCCAGGGCTCGCGCAGGAGGGAGAAATGGCTGCCCCAAAAGGCCGCCTGCTCTCGTGAGCCGTTGAGCAGACGAACATCCGCGACCCGCGCGCCGAGCTTCCCGGCGATACGACCAAGGGCGGCAAGATCCTCGTCGATCGACCACGCCGCCCCCTCGCCGACGAGAAACAGCCGCGATCCCGGCGCCCACCACCACCCCGTGACGACCGGAGCCACACGGCGGCCCGCAGACCTAAGCATCGATCTCGCCTCCCGCACGGACATAGTCGCGGAGCCCAAGAACGTCGAGATACCGGTCGACGATCTCTTCGAGACTCGGAAGCGAGATGGCAGCTTGGCGGGCCTCGTATTCGTCGACCAGGCGTTCGAGGAGATCTGGGATCTCCTCCCGGGTCCTGAACGCGAAACCGGCATCCTTCACGGCTTCGCCGCTGCCGCCGCTATCGAGGTAAAGAGCCGGCAATCCACACGAGAGAGCCTCGACGAGCGCGTTCGAGTAGGCGTCGTTCTCGGTCGCGGTCACGAAGATGTCGTGGTCGCGAAGTAGCGAAGCGAGCTCGGTCGACGTCACCGGGGGGATGTGGCGCGCCCGCTCGAACGGGACGGGTGAGTTCCCGACGAAGGTGAGCTCGAACCGAGCCGGATCGAGCTCCTTATCGAGCCACGCGAAGACGGGAGCGCCCTTTTTCGGGTTGTCCGACCATGCAGTCGAGATCAGTCTCGTTCTCCGATCGCGCCGGAGCGGGACCCTCCCATCCGGGTGAAAGATCCGTCGATCGCACGGGTTGTGGATGACCTGAGGCTCAATCAGCTCAATCCCTATCTGCGTGTACATGTCGATCGTTGCCTGCGAGATCGCGATCGTTGCGTCTGCGAGCTTGCGGTTGATCTCGCCGACGAACGCATCCGTGCCATCGTCGAATCCTCGGTAGAGGCTCGTGACCGCGCCGACTCGGTGCACCATGCGAATCGCGCCGCCTGCCCGCGCTGCCATCAGCTCGAGCCGTTCATGATCGAAGTTGAACGAGTTGAACAAACACGATCGCGTCCGCGCCGAGATCGTCTGTAGCTCGACGACCACGCCGCGGCGCTCCAGCTCGTTCACCAGCGCCCGCAGCGCCTGATGCCCTCCTCCGGCCGGCGGCGGCGCGAACTCGTGAAAGATCCCGACGTCGACCGCATGACGCCGCCCTCGCCAGATGTCGCGTTCGACTCCGGCGCGCCACGCGACCCGCTTCAACCTTCGCCGGATCGTCACCCGGCGGCGTTGAGGGCTGAGCCGGCATCGATTGCGTCCGCCGGGGACACAGCCGACCACGCGAGCACCGGAGCGACCACCCCCGACCTTCCCTCCGCCACCATGAAGAGCGATTCACCGTGATCCGCGACGACGTCGAAGTGAAGGACCGCATCCTCGTGCACGAGCCACCTTCGGCGGTGCAACGAGAAGCGAAGGTTCACGAGATATCGGCCCGAGTTCAAGAGTCCCGGCGGAATCTCGCACCTAAGTGCGTTCCTGCCCGGAACGAGACGGGGATAGGCGTCGTCGGGCAGATGACGGAAGCTCGAATCCAGGACGATCACGCCGTCCATCGTGGTGAGCTCGATACGAGGATTGAACCCCGGATTGACCTCCGGGATCTCGAACTCGACCGTGATGAAGATCGGTCTCGACGTGAAGAGCGTCGTTGTCGGAATGCCACTTTCGTCCGTGACGCGGACCTCGGTCACGCGGCACTCCTCATCCCCGAGCGGCTGATCGTCCCAGCGGCGGAAGCCGACGTCGTCCGTCTCGATCGAGGCGAGGTAGGTCCGCACAACGTCCTCGGCCGTGCCCTCGGCCGTCAGGCGCCCTTGCTCGAGCAGGATGGCTCGACGGCAGAGACGTCGAACGATTTGCGCGTTGTGACTGACGAAAAGGAGCGTGCGTCCCTCTTTGGCCACCTGCGACATGCGTGCGAGACATCGCTTCTGGAACTCCGTGTCGCCGACCGCGAGTACCTCGTCGACGATGAGGATCTCCGGTTCGAGGTGCGCCGCTACGGCGAAGGCGAGCCGCACGTACATCCCACTCGAGTACCACTTGACCGGTGTGTCGATGTGCTTGCTGACACCGGAGAAGTCGACGATCTCCTCGAGCCTACGATCGATCTCCGCCCGGGTCATGCCGAGAATCGAGCCGTTGAGGTACACGTTTTCGCGTCCGGTCAGCTCAGTGCTGAAGCCTGTGCCCACTTCGAGCAGCGCACCGACGCGTCCCGCGACATCGACATATCCGGCCGTCGGCTCGGTGACGCGCGACAAGACCTTCAGCAAGGTCGACTTGCCGGCTCCGTTGCGGCCGACGATTGCGACGGCGTTGCCCTCGGCGATCTCGAAGTCGAGGTCCTTGATCGCCCAGATGTGCCCCGGTCCCGGATCCCCGGACAGCCGTCGTCGCGTTCGTTTGAAGACGTTCTCGACCTGGCCGAGCCGATACCGCTTACCCAGACCGACCGATCGGACAGCGATGTCGGTCATCAGATCAGATCCACGATCGTTCGCTCGGTCCGTCGAAAGTAGTAGAGGCCGGCGATTGCGACGAGGACCGCGAGGCCGGCGCTCACCCCGAGAACGGTGATGCCCGGAGGAGGTCCGCCGAGCAGCGACCAGCGAAAACCTGTTATGACGGACGTCATTGGGTTCAGCAGGATCAGAGACCGATACGGCTCGGGAAGCTTGCTGACCGGATAGAGGATCGGTGTCGCGTAGAACCAGATCTGAATGATGAACGGCAGCGCGAACGGAACGTCCCTGTACCGGACGACGGCCCCGCAGAGCCACAACCCGATACCGAGTCCTGCCACCAATGCCAGGGCGACGAACGCGGGCAAGAAGAGAACCTGCCAGCTCGGCCACGTCCCGAACCACGCGAAGAGGCCAAGGGCGATCACGAGCGAGAGTACGAAATCGACAAGAGGCGTCATGACCGACGAGATGGGCGCGTAGATGCGTGGGAAATACGCCTTCCCGAGGATGGACGCATTGGCGATGATGCTCGACGCCGTGCCGGTGAGCGCGGACGAGAAATACGTCCAGACGAGAAGCCCAGTGTACAGGAACAGGGGGTAGGGAACCCCCGAGCCCGACTTAAAGTTCGCGAGCCCGCCGAACACCGCGGCCATGATCACCATCGACACCAGCGGGCGACCCACGGCCCACACTGGGCCGAGGAACGTCTGCTTATAGCGGGACTTGATGTCACGCCAGAGGAAGCGGTACAGAAGCTCTCGGTACCGCCAGACCTCTCGGAAATCGATCGGGACGAAGCCCCGCGACGGCTGCAGCCTGCGGACGACGCGTCGAGCGGCAAGCTCGGCCCCTGACGAGACCGTCGCGGCTTGATGGAGCGCCATGGAGCGAAAGGTTAGCCACCCTCTCCGCGCGAGCCGATGCCGTCCAGCGCCGCGTCGAGTCGGGCGAGATAGCGAGCGAGCCTCAGCGACTCGGGACGCCACTCGCCGATCGTCCGGTCGTAGAGATCCGAGGAGAAGTCGATCTCTGCGAACTGCGACCAGTCGTCGAGGACGATCATCGGCAGATCCGCGTGCTGATCGGTGAGGATGCTGCGAGTGACGATGGGGATCGTCCGCAGGTACAGCGACTCCCAGGTGCGGTGGCAGTCGATCCCGTTTCCGCGAGGGGAAATGCAGAAGTACGCCTGCGAGAGATCGTGCAGATACGCCTCGTATGGTTTCGGGGCGGTCGGCCGGAGCCCCGTCTGCTCGACGCAGTACGACCGCTCGTCGACATTGGAGGTGAGCGAGAAGCTCACGTCGAAGAGGCGCGACTTTCGACTCGCGGTCTCCTGGACGCGGCCGAGTGTCTGCTGGTCCCCGTGCGGCCAATGCGGGTTCGCAATCCCGACTGGAATGGCGCGGAGACGTGGATCGTCGAACTCGAGATTCGACGCGAACCATGCGCGAATGGAAATCGAGTCGAGGTACCCCGCCAGCTTCTCGTCGATGGAGAGGTCGCTGTTGTGCGTGACGAGAACGATCTCGGAATCCGGCGCATGCTCGGCGAAGAGCTCGTCCAGCCGGTCGGCCTTGCAGAACCACCATTCCGGTCGCCCCGATCGGTTCACGCGCGGCGGCCCGTAGTTGAGCGTCACACCGCAACAGGCCGCGAACCCATTCCCAGTCAGGAAGCGATTGTCCGCCGGCGGCCGATTGAGGCGGGCGAATTCGCGACGGTTTCCACCCCGAAGGAGCTTTCGCAACGACGATCGCGGCATCGACGTCAGCGTAACCCGGCTTTCGTGATCGGCCGCACGCGGGCTAGCCTGTCGCGTGAACCCCGTTCCGCATCGGTGGCTGCTCGGTACGGCTCGCCTCGGCGTTCTCAGGCGGCTCCGTGATCTGCAGAGCGCGACTCTCCGGGCGTTGTCACTCGGGCCACCGAGACCACGGATCGTTCCCCAACCGGCCAGGCGCAGCACGGGGGGGCGCGCGCTTCGGCTCACGCATGTTCTCGTCTCGAGCGATCTGAACCGGCGCTATCTCGACGTCTGGCCGCTCGCCAACCGGGCATGGAAGGCGATCGCAGGCCTGGAACCCGTCCTCGTGCTCGTCGCCGACGATGCAGATGTTCCATCGGAGCTCCGCAGTGATCCGAACGTTCGCGTCTTTCCGCCGGTCGCTGGGGTTCACACCGCGTTCCAGGCGCAGTGCATCCGCCTGCTCTACCCGGCATTGCTCGACGGGGCGGGCGGCGTCGTCGTCGCGGACATCGACATGGTGCCGTTGAACAGGCGCTACTTCCATCGACCTGCCGGCCATGTCGCCGAGACCGACTTCGTCGCCTATCGGGATCTCATGCTCTCGGACGGAGAGGTCCCGATCTGTTACAACGCCGCCCTTCCCCGAACCTGGCAGGAGCTCTTCGGGGCGGCAACCGCCGAGGAGGCGACCTCGCGGCTCGGCGAATGGTCCGAGAACGTCAGGTACGACGGTGTGCCCGGCGGCTCCGGCTGGGCCACCGACCAGCGCAAGCTCTACGAGGCGCTGATCGGATTCGCGACCCGCACTCGGAGAGTCTGGATACTCGACGATCGTTACGCAGGCTTCAGGCGGCTCAGCCACACGTCGCTGGCGGCGGGTGGCCCGACCCGGGCAGAGGAGCGGGCGATCGCACGCGGCGGTTATTCGGACTTCCACTGCCTATTGCCGTACACGGAGTTTCGCGACGTGAACGACCGCGTCGTCGAGCTGGCAATGGAGGGGACCGCCTAGCTGCGAACGAGGCGCACGGCTCGTCGACTGGCGCGCGCCAGCCGCCAGTCGAGCAGCAACGGGCGCGGCCGCGGCTGGTTGCGAGCGCGACAGAACGCCTCGTGCAACCGGAGCAGGATCTCGACGTCGTCGAGTCGTGCTCGGGAAGCGGTCTTGCATCGGAAGTGGAACTGCGTGACGTCGACGTCCGCCACCTCTCGTGGAGTCGCGTAGCCGACTCGCGGCACGGGGATGGGAAAATGGCCTGCCGTCGAGAGCAGGAGGCCGAGCGCAACGTCGTCGAGGAGCGCATGGTTCCACGAATCGCGCTCACGAACCACCAACTCGACGAGATCCCGGCTCAGGAAGTATCCCGAGCCGCTGGCGAAGGAGATGCCGTCGTGCGTGCTCGGCGTTCCGGCGTAGAACCCTCGCGCCTGCGCATGCTCGCCCACGTAACGACTGAGATTCATGAGGTCGACGTAGCTGCTGCAGTTCGTCCTGAAGACCAGGTCGAACTCGCGATTCTCGAGGACGTAATCGAAGCAGGCAAGCGTCTTCGCGCCGATGTGGGGGAAGTCGTCCGGAACCGGGAGGGTGAGGTGCCTGCGCGCCATACGTGGCCCGCCGCCGCCGAAGTAGAAGATCACCTCCACGTCCGGTACGGGGACAGAAGCCCACGTCGCCGCGGCCGCGCGAATGAGCATGGGGTACGGACGGACTCTCGTCCCGAGGACGAGCACGAGCGTCCTAGGCATCAGCGGACGCGCATTCGTCTCAAGATCCGCCGGCGGAGCGCATCGTGTTCCGGCGGTAACAGCCCACGCCCGTCGTAGTAGACGAGCGGTTCGTTCAGGTGCAGGCAGTCGGTGCGCTCCAAGCAGCGAAGCCAGAGCTCGGCGTCCTCTTCGCCGCGGGGGAGACACTCGAAGTCGCCTGTCTCGTCGAGAAGCTCCCGATCGACGACCACGGACGAGGTGATGATGAAGTTGTGCTCGAGGATGAAATCTCGCGTGAACACGTCTGGAAGCCGGCCGGGCCATCGCCTGCCCGTCTTCCGATAGTGATCGACGCAGAAGCTGCGAAAGAATTCGCGGTGATAGATCGGGTAGCGCCTCCCGGGAACCATCGAACCTTCCACGACGAGCGCCTCCGTGCAGCTCATCCTCCGGCCCGACGTCGCCATCGCATCGAGTTGCTTCGAGAGCTTGGTCGGCAGCCACGCATCGTCGTCGTCGAGGAACGCGACGAAGTCGCCTGACGCGCGAGCCAGGCCGGCATTGCGAACGTGCCCGGGGCACGGTCGCCCACACGAGACCGAGGTCGGTACAGGTAGATCGAGCCACGTCACGTCTTCCGGCCGCCCGGATTCGTAGGCGGTGTCCGACGATCCGTCGTTCACGACGATCAGCTCGATCCTGCGGTGTGTTTGACTCCGCACACTGGCGATAGCCACCAGGAGACTCTCGAACCTGTCGTGCGTCGGGATGATGACTGAGACGGAAGGCGTCACGGATTCTCCCTGGACTCTCCGCGACTATTCGTGACGCGGTGATTGCCCATACGGTACTGCGAGCCGGATAAGCTCGACCGACTTGTCGTACAAGGCCGTTCACCTGCCGGGGGGGAACTTCTTCGACGACGTCCGGCTTGATCTGCGAGCGTCATATGCCACGCAGTCGGAATGGCTGCTTGAGGTCGAGAAGGTCAGCGCACGTGCGTCCAACCGAAGCACAGCGCTGCGAAGAAGCATCTGCCGGCGCGAGCCATATCGGCTTCGCGAGGCCCGCGTGAATACAGGCCTGAGACGGCAATGGTTCGAGGAATTCCGGCAGTACTGGGAGGACGTGCTGGACGGGCGTCCGCTGACAGTCTTGGACTTCCACAACCTACGATTCGACTACCGTAGGCGCCACCAGAACGTCGAGCAGATGGCGTGGCCCGACCAGGAACACCACATCGCCAACTGGCAGAGCCCCCCGAACCTCTATCAAACGTTCGACTCCGTGTATCGAACAGCGCTGCATCCAATGTGGCACGGCCGCCTGCTGCGCAAGCACCTCCGGCGTGGCTTCCGAGTTCTCGAGTATGGCTGCGGAGTTGCGCCGATGTATCGCACGTGGCGCACCTTCCTGAGCGCGACTAGCTCCCGTTGGGTGCTTGCTGACATCGCAAGCTTTTCCTTCCATTACGCGCGGCACACGCTCGGCAGAGACGCCGAGGCGGAGCTGCTCGTGATCGATGACTTCTCCGAGCCCCTGCGCTCCGACGCCGGTGGATTCGACCTCATCGTCGTCCAGACTGTCTTCGAGCATCTCGATCGCCCACGGCACATCGCCGAGTACCTGGTCGACCGTCTGAAGCCCGGCGGTCTGCTTTGGTTCGCCTACATCCGGAGCGCGGGCGTAGGTCTCGACACACCCAGCAGCTTGTCCGAACGGCGCGCCACTCTGGAGTACCTCGGCGAGCACCTCGCGATGATCCACGGCGAGCTTCGCATTGACGACGCCTCCCTGGGCACCTGCATCGGCCGAAAGGTCGACTAACCAACGTCAGTTGGTTACCCCAGAATCCGTTTGACGCGTGCGAGATAACGGTCGAGGAGCAGCTCGTCGGGGTCCCAATCGTTCCACACTCGCTCGTACAACTCCGGAGAAAACTCGATCGACCGAAACTCCGACCAGTCGTCGAGGACGATCATCGGATAATCGGGATGGTGTTCGGTCACCAGACTGCGACGCACGACCGGAACGGTCCCGACGAGCAGGGCCTCCCACGTGCGCACGCAGTCGATGCCGATCCCGTTCGGTGAGATGCAGAAGTAGGAGGATGCCAGTTCTTCGAGGTAGTCCGGCCACGGGAGCGCCGGGCCAAGTGGGATGCCTGTCTGCTCGAGGCAATAACTGCGCTCGAACGGATTGCGGCTGATCTCGAACTGGCAGTGGAATAGGTGCCGCTTGGGTAGACGACGCTCTTGGACGGAATGCAGGATCGTCGTGTGCTCGGGCATCGCGAGGGCGCCGAGGCCGAATGGCCGCGCCTTCACCTTCGGGTGCTCGAGCAGAGCATTCATGGCAAACCACGCCTTCAGCTCCGGCCTCCGCACGTACCGGCGGTGCGTCCTATCGACCGGGAGATCGGTATGACCGGTGAAGAGCACGAACTCGTCCTGCGGCGCGACGCTCGCGAAGAACTCGTGAACGTCGACCGTCCTGCAGAACCACCAATTGTTGTCGTTGTCTTCGTGCACGATCACCGACCCGCCCTGCCGATAGACGTAGTGGCACCGCCCAGCAAGACGGCTCGAGCTGAGAATCGGCCTGTCCTCGTGTATCCGCGTGACCAGAATCGCCACATCCTGATCGGTCCAAGGCCAACCAGGCGCACCGCGCCGGGCGCGGAAGGCTGCCGCCGGATGGCGAGCCAACCGGGCTGCGTAGCGGGTAGCGCGGAGGACGCTCCGGAGCCAGCTGAGGAGCAAAGCGCCTTTCGGCATCGAGAGCACGGCGCTCACGACGCGGCCGCGAAGCTTCGTCGCCCAAGAACTCACCGACGCTGCACCCTGTACACGACGAGCGCACATAGCGGCGCGTCGTGATCCGAACGGCCCCACAAACCGCCGGACGACATAGCGTCGCTGCTGGAATCTGGCCAAGCGGGGTCGCGTGCAGATCGCGTCCAGCAACTCTGCGACGAATCCGACACAGGAGGACAAACCGACCGCAGCCAGCTGCTCAGTCGAGCCATGGAAGCTCGACCAAGCCGCTGTCGAGCACGAGCTCGCAGAGCCGTAGGTCATCCTCGGTGTCGATGTGGAAAGCTCGCAGCTCTGGGATCTCGAGCGGAACGTGCCGTCCGTTCAACCATGTCTCCTTCTCGCGCAAGAGGAATTCCGTGCGCCATAGATAGAGCGCAGCGTTGATTCTGAGGACCCGCGGGACGTCCTGCCGCCTGCCGTATCCGCGACCTTCGGCGAGCAGCTGCTCGATCAACCCGTTCCGTTCGACAACCGCGTGCCAGATCGGGTTGAAGCCGGGCTCGGAAACCGAGACGACGCCGTCTGCGTCTGGCCGGGCGTCGAGGACCTCTTGGGCACGCGCGACGTCTTCGGGAAGCCGGCCGGGACTCGTCGGGTCGAGCAAGAGCAAGAACCGGTAGCTATCACCGGCAGCATCGAGCTGCTCGAGCACGTGGTGGAGCACCGGAAGCATCGGCGTGTCGTCCTGGGCGAGCTCGACCGGCCGATCGAGGACATCGGCGCCCGCCGCGCGGGCCACACGGGCGATCGACTCGGAGTCGGTGGAGACGACCGTGCGCGCGATCCCCGGACAGAGCGCCGCGAGCCGCAACGAGTGCTCGATGAGCGGGATGCCGACGAGCGTGCGCAGGTTCTTGCCCGGCAGACCCTTCGATCCGCGCCGCGCGGGAACGACGGCGAGCGTGTCACTCATAGCCGAAGATCTTTCCAGCCAGCTCCAGGCGCGCCCGCGCCTGCGAGAGCGTGCACAACGCGGGGTCTGCCTCCTCGCCGCGCGCTGCGGCGATGAACGCACGCCACTGTCCTGACAAGCCGGGCTTGACGCCTTCCGGCTCCGGGTCGATCTCGACGAGATCGAGCTCGAACGAGCCACGCCGCTGCTCGTGAAGCGTCTCGAGCGGCTTCAACACCAGCTTGCGCTTGCTCGTCGTGATCTCGACGCCCCAGCGCCCGGCACCACTCCACGTCGCGACGTAGGAGAAGAGCCCACCACCGTGGAGCGAGCCCGCGCCGGCGAACACCGCGCCCGACGGGTGCCACGGAAGCGCTCCCGACCTGAGTGTTTCGACCGCGAGCGGGTCGCCCGAGAGGTGGAATGCGAGATCGATCACGTGCAGCGAGTTCGCGAGCCCCCACCGAGCGAGGATCGCGGAGGCAAGTCCACGCCGCTTCGCATCTCGAAGGACGCGCTCTTCGAGCTCGGTGAAGTCGAACGAGGCCGAGAGGACGGCTCCGTCTTCTGCGATGAGCGCGCGCGCTCGGGACACGGAGGCGTAGAACCGTCGGTTATAGGCCACGAAGACCTGGTCGTCTGCGATCCCGTCGAGCTCACTCGGGTCGAGGGCACCGGGCTTCTCCAAGAGAACGTGCGTCGCGCCGCGCTCGAGGAGCCTGCACGTCACGGGCGCGAGCTCGGTCTCGGGAACGGCGACGATCGCGATGCGCGGAACGTCGCGCAGCCCTTCGAGCCCACCCCAGGATGCGCGGACCCCGTATCGCTGCGCGAGCTGCTCCGCCCGCTCACTCCCGCGGCCGACCACGAGTATGGCCTCCGCAGAGAGACCGGCGGCGAGCAGCACACGCACGTGCTCCTCCGCCATCTGGCCGGCGCCCACGACGAGGACAGCGTCCTCAGGTGATGGGGAATTCACGCTCGCCGCTCGTTTCGAGGACGTCGAAGAGAAGGTCGTGGGCTGCCACCGACGTCGCCACGTCCGGAAGGCGATCGTCACCACGCGCCCAGCGCTCGGTCGAGCGCCAGAGATCGTCGGCGACGAGAGCAGCCTCCTCCCGACGCGTGTACTCGGCGCCGTAGCGGTACGCGGGCAAGGTGCCCGCGGGCGCGCGCTCGAAGCGCAAGGCGAGTGCTTCGCCGGGAAAGAACACGGTCTGGGCCGACGGCTGCTCCAGCACCGCGTGCATCGGAGCCGAGCTCGTCGCGGCCGACGCGAGGTAGAGCCGACTGCCGTTGGCAAGCCCGAATAGTGCCCGTCCGCCGTAATCGCGGAATGCAGGCCCCCTGCCACTGGCGATCGACTGGTTGTCGAGCTCGGCCTGGAGCAGCTCGCCGCCGCGGTCCCCGCTCAGGAAGAGCGAGAGATCGATCCAGTGGATGCCGTTGCAGGCCAGCCCGAAAGCTCCACCGGTGACCGCGAGATGGAACGGCGCTCCTCCGGCGCGAAGTTGCCGAAAGACGTCCAGCGCGCGGAAGAAGTGGTTGACTCGCGCCACCACGCCGTGCGCACGCGCGGCTGTTGCCAGCGCGTGCGTGCGCGCGCGCGACTGCTCGAGGGGCTTCTCGATCAGGATGCGCTCGATCCCCGCCTCGGCGAGCAGCGCGAAGCGCTCGAGCCGGCCCGCGGCCGTCTCCGCGAGGATCGCTGCGTCGTACCTCCCTGCCGCGAGCGCCGCCTCGACCGAGGCGAACGACGCCGAAGCTTCCGGGCGCGGGTCTACAGTCGTCGTCGCCACCCCGGCGGCCGCGAGACCGCGCAGGTGCCGCTCACCCATGCGACCAGCACCGACCACGAGCACGTTCACGGGCGCGACAGACCCGCGACGATCTCGACCACGCGGAGGGCGTCCGAGCCCGCGTCGCCCGGGAACGGCCGCCCGGCGAGGAAGGTCTCGAGCTCGGCGACGTACGTCCAAACGAGGTCGTAGCCCGCATCGGCCCAAAGCGTCTCGCGTCGTCCGTCCACCGCGAGAGTCACCGGTCCGCCCGTCCACTCGATCGTGCCCCGGCTTCCCACCCAACGACAGGCGCGGTGATGCACGCGATCGACGAGATCCACGTGCACCGAGCTGATCGCGCCCGATGCGTGACGCAGCACGAGCTCCGCAACGTCCTCCGCGTCCAGTTCCAGCTCCGAAACGTGGGCGGCGAACCCGACCGACTCGACGACGTCGCCTGCGATCCAGAGGACGTAGTCGAGCTCATGCGAGAGCGTCAACAACGCGCCGCCGCCGAGATCCCTGCGAGCGGCCGAGCCGACGCGATAGTCGAGATCGGGGTGCCAGTCGGGGAGATAACTGCCGACCTCTGCCCGTACGGCGAGCAGACGGCCGAGCCGGCCGGAGGCTATCGCCTCCTCGATCGCTGCGAGCGCAGGATGGAAGCGAAGGTTGTAGCCCACGGCGACGACGAGCTCACGCGCGTCGGCCGCTTCGACCAACTCGAGGACGCCGTCCGGAGTGGGCGCGAGGGGCTTCTCGATCAGGACGGAGCAACCGCGCTCGACGGCCCAGCGAGCCGTGCCGAGATGCTCGGCCGGGGGGTTCGCGACAATGACGGCGTCGGCGCTCCAGCCGGCGGCGTCCTCGAGGCCGGAGAAGACGGGGACGCCGAGCTCGGCCGCCAACGCGTCGGTCGGCTGTCCGACTCGACGAGCGAGCGCGACCGGATGGCCGAGCTCGAGAGCGTTGCGAACGTGACGGCGCCCGGCGGGGCCCGAGCCGACGACGAGGACCTTCAGTTGGAGCTCCTCGCCGCGCGCCACTCGCGCGCTGCCGTCGCGAATGCATCCCCGAGGATCTCCTCCTCGGTCGGGCGCGCCGCAACCCGTTCGGCCACGAGAAACTCGTAGGGGATCTCGATCCCGCCGACGCTCTCGGGGCTTCCTGCGAACTGGTCGCGCTGTCGCGCATCCTCGATCCACTCGACGCGAAACCCTTCACCTTCCAGAAACGCCTGCACATCGACCCGGCCGTAGACGTTCAGGTAGCCGCGAAGCGACTGGAAGCCGTTCTCGAGAAGGACATCGGGTACGTATCGCGTCTCGGGCGTCTCGCCGAAGCTCGCCCGAACGACGAGCCAGCGGTCCGCCGCTCTCGCCATCGCCTCGAGCGGCAGCTCGAAAGCCGCAAAATATGGAAGCGTGCTGAGGCTGACGACGACGTCGTGTCGCTCGTCCGAGGGCAGGTTCTCGAGCGGCAGCGCGCGCAGTGACCTCGCCGGCACACCGCGTTCCTCGCCGTAGATGCGCCCGATCTCGATCGCGCGGTCGCAGAGATCGATGCCGTGGTACTCGACTCCGAGCGCCGCCAGCGGCCGCTGCAGATGCCCTGCGGCGCAGCCGACGTCGAGAACGGTCATCCCCGGTTCGAGCCATGGGGCGAGCAGATCGACCGCCTGTCTCACGGCGTCCATCTCGGGCGCCTCTCCGGAGGCCCGGGCGACGCACAGCTCAACGAAGTACTTCGAGTGGTCCCAGATCGACCGGGGCCGGACCGAGCTTTCCTTCGTCGTCCTGCGCAGGAAGAGCGCGCCCGGCCCGTCCCGCGGTCCGATGACGGAGACCGCCGTTTCGCCGAGATCGGTCGAGCCGGCCACCGCCAGCTCCTCCCAGTCCAGCCCAGGCGGCGGTGTGAACCGCCACCGGTTGGGATCGAGACGGACGACGTCGCGCTCGATGTGGACCACCTGGTCGTCGGCGGTGCGGGCTGCGAGCCACGGGATCGATTGGAACAGCGGAGCGCTCGTGCGGACGTGGACGACGCCACCGTGATGCGCGACGTCGAGCTCGAGGCGCTGCGGTGCCGGCACGTCGAGGTAGCGGCGGACGGCTTCGACTGGGGCGGAGTAGCGCCAGCGGACGTTCGGGAAGCGGGACGCGACGGAGGCTACGAGCTCCCGGAAGTCGTCGACGCGGTCGGCGATGTCCCGGTAATCGTGATCGAAGCAGGCAAGCAGCGCAGGCTTTCCCGATCGAGCGCGCTCGAACGCCTCGGCGACGTCCGGTTCCCCCAGCGAATGGAGATCGGTCTGCAGGTCGAGGCAGCGCGCCATGCGTCGCCGCCCCGCACCTGGTGTCCGGAATCCCTCCGGCGACGGGTGATAGAGGCCCCACTCTGCGACGCCCGGGCTCCAATCGACGAGGTCGGGCACCTGGAGTGGCGCGCGGTTCGAGTAGTCGACGGGAAACCATGCGTCCACCCAGCGTGACGAACGTTCGTCCATGATCGTTCCCCCCGCCCGGTAACAGGCGGGAAACCACCGCCGCTCGAGCGCCTGGCGCGAGAGGATGCGGGCGTACTCGCCGCCGACGCGCCAGTCGAGCCCCCACTCGTTGCCCGCGCCGTTCGCGGGCGGATGGTGATAGTGCCAGTGCTGCTCGTCGCCGAAGTCGCGCAGCGCCTCGCCCCAGCGCTCGAGATAGTGGTCGCGGACAGCGTGATAGCCGAACGCGCGCGCACGTGGATTCGTCGTGAACCCGGTCCACGTGAGGAAGAACCAGCCGATCTTCAGCGCGCCTCCCGACGGATCCGCATGACGAGCACGGAACGACGGGTCGAAGAGCTTGCCCATTGCCGCATCGACTGCGTCCCAGGTCGGAAGGAGATCGGACTTCTGCGGGTCCGCGCAGGGTCCCTCCGTGTCCATGCATAAGACAACCTGGACTTCAGGCAGCATCGGCCGACCTCCCGTAGACGGGCAGGCGCTCGGCGAGCCGCGAGCGGGGATTGAGCACGAGCAGCTCGACGCCTTCTGACGCGAGGAGGTCGTGCCAGTCGCCCATCATCTCAGTGATCGGCTCGGCGCCGATGAACGGATCCTCCGCGCGGAGCGGCGTCTTCTCGTACGTCCGCGTTTCGCCTGCAGAGAGCCAGAAGTACTCCTTGTTGTAGAGATCGACTCCGGCGAGCACGATCCGGCGAAAGCCGAGCAGGTAGGCGAAATTGACGCCGTCGAAAATGGAGCTGTAGCCGTGCACGAGACCACGCGAGAAGCCCCGGCTCGGCGGAATGTTGATGCCGCGTCCGGATCTGTGGAACCGGAAGATCCGGCTGCCCGGACGCAGGAGCCGCTGCCCTACGAGCTCGTTGCCGCGGATGGCCCGAAAGCCACCCTGGACGACGAAGACAGTATCGGCGTAGAGCGGGTTTGTCCGTAGACGCCGCGCGTATTCCTCCAGGAAGTCGACTTCGCTCGTCAGGTGGTAGTCCACCCGCACCCACTGCTGCCGAGGGAACTCGCGCAGGCTGATCGTGTTGCACTCGGCGATGCGTTGCCATTCGTCATCGGTGATATCAACCAGCGAACGACCGCTGCCGAACACGAATGCCGTATCCGACGTGCGTGTGGCGCGGAGCTCCTCCTCGGAGAGCGAGTCATAGTGTCGGCGACCCAGCCGGTCCGCGAACCAAAGTCGGGCCTGCATCTTCACAGCGAGCGGCCGCGCATACGGAGGCACCCGCGCGAGCAAGGAGGCAAGATCCATCTCGCTCAGCGTACGTAGTCGCCGAAGCGGTAGCGCACGAGGTTCTGTACGAGCCACGCAGCAGTCGTGGCGAGACCCTCGTCGAGATCGACGTGCGGCTCCCAACCCAACAGCGCGCGCGCAGCGCCGGCATCCGCGCATAGCCGTTCGACTTCGCTTCCAGCCGGCCGAACACGCTCGTCTTCATGGACGATGGACGCACTTCGCCGCAAGAGCTCGGCGATCTTCTCGACGAGATTGGCGATCGAGATCTCGCGGCCCGTCCCGACATTGAGCACGCGGCCCACCGCCGCGTCGCAGTCCGCGACGCGCACGAATGCATCGACCGTGTCGGCCACGAACGTGAAATCGCGAGTCGGCGTCACGTTCCCCAGGCGGACCGCATCTCCGGCGAGGAGCTGCGTCATCACCGTTGGGATCACGGCGCGTGCCGACTGCCGCGGACCGTAGGTGTTGAACGGGCGCAACGTCGCGACTGGGATTCCGTAGGCGAAATGAAATGACTCGGCCAACTTGTCTGCGCCGATCTTGCTCGCAGCGTACGGCGACTGTGCCTGCAGTGGGTGTGCCTCGTCGATCGGAACGAAACGCGCGGTGCCGTAAACCTCGCTCGTCGATGTGTGCACGACCAAGCGTGCGTCGGCGGCCCGTGCCGCTCGAAGCACGTTCATCGCTCCGGTGACGTTCGTGTCGACATAGGACTGCGGTGCCTCGTACGAGTACGGGATCGCGATAAGGCTTGCGAGGTGGAACACCGTGTCGATGCCACGAGATGCGCGGAGGACGCTGTCGTGGTCGCGCACGTCTCCGGCCACGATCTCCATCTCGGCGGCCGACACCGATTCGTCCAACCACTGCCGCGATCCAAGGGAGTCGTACTCGACGAAGGCCCGGACGTCGGCGCCGAGCTCGACGAGGCGTTCTGCGAGATGGCTACCGATGAACCCGCCGGCGCCCGTGACGAGGACGGAGCGTCCGGCCCAGCTCACGACAACCTCGCCTCTCCGAGTGCGCGCTCGTAATCCTCGAGGTGGCCGATGTCGAGCCAGTACTCACGGAGCGGGAAGCCCACGACACGGCGGCCGCCGGCTATGAGACGCTCGATGAGCTCCGGCATCTCGAGCGCCTGCCCCGGCTCGACGAGTTGCAGCGCGTCGGAGGCGAGGAGGTAGATCCCAGCGTTGACGTAGCCCCGCACGAGCGGCTTCTCGGAGATCGAAGTCACGTCCAGGTCCTGCAGCTCGATCAACCCATATGGCACCCGCGCTTCGTATGGGCGCACCGCGACGGTCATGTCGGCGTCGCACTCGTCGTGGAAGTGATGCATCGCGTTGAAGTCGACCTCCGTCAGGATATCGCCGTTCATCACCAGGATCGGCCCCTCTGCCCGTACGAGGCCGAGCGCGCCGGCGGTGCCGAGCGGACGCTCCTCGGACACGTACTCGATCTCAACGCCGAACTGGCTGCCATCTCCGAAATGTTCCGCGATGACGTCCGCGCGGTAGTGCGTCGTGAGATTCACGTGGCGGATGCCGGCTTCGCGAAGCTGGTCGATGATGCGCTCGAGCAGCGGCCGATCTCCGACCGGCAGCATCGGCTTCGGTGTCTCCGCAGTCAACGGTCCGAGCCGTTTGCCGAAGCCGCCGGCCATCACGACGGCGCGTAACGGCGAGCCCTCGACCTCGATCAGCTCGTCGAGCAACGCGAGCTCGCTCAGCTTGCCGTCCTCGTGGACGAGCGGGATGTGCCGAACGTCGTATCGGCGCATGAGCGCGAGGAGCTCCACCGTGGATGTGCCCTCCGGCGCAGTAAGAGGCAGCGGCCGCGGCTCGTGCAGCGCCTGTTGCCGTTCGAGCAGCACGTTCACCGAGTCACCGAGATCGACGTCGGCGAGCATCGCCCGCCGGATGTCGCCGTCCGTGACCGTGCCGAGGAGCTTCCGGTGGGGAGTGGTCACGAGCGCGATGCCGACCCGGCTTGCGTCGATACAGCCGATCGCGTCGCGGATGGTCGCGCTCTCGGACAGCATGAGCACGTCGAGATCGCGCACGGTCAGCTTTCGACGCGGCGCAATACGCGCGCGGGGACGCCGACGACGACTGTGCCGGGCTGAACGTCGGCGACGACCACGGCGCCGGCGCCGACGACAGCACCATCGCCTATCTCGACGCCCTGGATCACCGTCGCCCCGGCGCCGACGTGCACTCCGTCGCCGATGCGGACGCCGCTTGCGACCACGGCGCCGCTCGCGACATGGACGTGACTCCCGATGCGACAGTCGTGCTCGACGACGGCATTGGAGTTGACGATCACGTTGTCGCCGAGCTCCGCGTTCGTGTTCACGACTGTGCCCGCGAGGATGGTCGCGCCCGAGCCAATCTGGGCCGACGGAGAAACCGATGCGGAAGGATGGACAGCTGAGACGACGCCGAAGCCCTCTTCACCCGCCCGTGCGTACAACCGCCTGCGGGGGCGTGTGTCCGACGCGCTACCGAGGCCGATGAACACATGTGACACGCCGGCATCGTAGTGAACAGGTAGGAGCGAGTCGTCGCCGAGGACCGGTACGCCCAGAACGGTCGTTTCCCACAGCTCTCGCCGCGGGTCGAGCAGACCGACGACCTCGACACCACCGCCGCGGCCGAGGATCTCGAGCACGACCTTCGCGTGACCACCGGCGCCGAGGCCGAGGACGCGCACTCGCTCAGTCATCCGCGTCTTGGAAGCGCTTGACGAGCAACGACGGACCGAGGTCGACCGTCGCGAGCGTCTGGACGATCCGCTCCGACGCATGCCCGTCGCCGTACGGGTTGACGAGATCGGCGAGCCCGGCACGGAAATCCCGTGAGACGGCGCGCCTGATCGCCGCAGCTATCGCCTCGCGATCGACGGGGGCGTCGATGACGTTCCGGGCTCGGAGCCTGCCGTCCTGGCGACCCCCGACATTCACGACGGGAAGCTGAAAGGAAGGCGCCTCGACGATCCCGGACGAGGAGTTCCCAACCATCGCTGCCGCTCGTTGCATGAGCGAGTAGTACGCGTGCCCACCGAGGCTCGCAACCGTCACGGCGTCGTCGTGGACGCTCGCGTATTCCTCGATACGCCGTCGAATCGAGGCAGCGCCGGGATCCGGACCTGGATACGTGAAGACCACGGGGAGGGCGACGTCGTCGAGAGCGCCGAGCAGCTCGCGGATCCGGTCGTCCGTCGATGCAGCATCGAGCGTGGCTGCGTGGTATGAGACGAGCAGGGGTGGCGATTGCAGGCCGAGCCCGAGTCGCTGCGAGAGCTCCGTCTCCGAAAGCGCATCGACTCGCATAGCCTCGTCGAGCGCCGGAGCACCCGTGACGACGACTCGCCACGGCTCCTCGCCGAGCTGGAGAATGCGCCGCGCATGCGCGTCCGCGGACGCGAAATGGAGGTGGCTGAGCTTGGTCAACGCATGCCTGATCGAGTCGTCGAAGGCGCCCTCGGTCAGCTCGCCGCCGTGAAGGTGTGCGAGTGGAATGCCCATCGGCACTGCTGCAGCGGCGACTGCGAGCAGTTCGAAACGGTCTCCGACGATGAGCAGGATGCTCGGGCGAATGGCGGCGAAGACACGAGCGAGCGCCTCGACGCCGACCGCGATCGCCGTCGCGACCGCCTGTCGGTCGTCAATCGACGGCGCGTATGGAACGCGCGCGGCGATCGGAAGACCGTCGGCCTCGATCTCCGAGACGGTCGCGCCGTATTCCAGCGCGAAGTGGTTTCCCGCGACGATGAGTGCGAGCTCGAGCCGATCGTCCGCTTCGATGCGATGGAGCACCGGCCGGAGGATGCTGTAGTCGGAGCGGCCGACTGTGACGATGCCGATGGTTCTCACTCGAGATCGCTCAGAGCGAGGAGCTCGCTGTGCGCAATATCCCGTCTCAAGCGTCGGCCGATCACGGCCTCGATGCGTACCGGCGGGATCCCGCTGCCGGGCCGAAGCGCGATGAGCATCTCGCGCGTGAGCACGGTCCCGGCGTAGAGATCTTCTGCCGCGGCAAGGCTGCGCCTGACGGCGATCGCATTTCTCCGCTCCGCCTCGGTCGGCTCCTTGATCCCGGTTCCGAGCGATGACTCGACGCGGCGGACCGCCGTCACCAGGCGGGCAAGCTCGTCCGGCTCCACGGAAGCACGGTGGTCCGGTCCCGGCAGCGTCCGATCGAGCGTGAAGTGTTTCTCGAGCACACAGGCACCGAGCGCGACGGCCGCGAGCGCGACCTCCGAGCCCTCGGTGTGGTCCGAGTAGCCGATCGGACAGCCTAGCCGAGCGCCCATCGTCGCCATGGCGCGCAGGTTCGCGTCCTCGGCCGCGGCCGGGTAAACCGACACGCAATGGAGCACGACGACGTCGGCGGCGCCCGCGGCATGGAGCACCGTGAGAGCACGCTCCACCTCCTCGAGATCCGCCAGACCGGTCGAGAGAAGCACCGGTCGGCCCCGCCCGCCGATCTCCTCGAGCAGCGGCTCATTCGTAAGATCGGGCGAGGCGACCTTGAACGCGTCGACGCCGAGCCGGTCGAGCAGGTCGACACTCGAGACATCGAACGGCGTGGAGAGGAAGACGAGCCCACGCTCCTCTGCGAGTGACTTCAGTGCGACATGGGCTTCCCCGTCGAGCTCGAGCCGCCGCAGCATCTCGAGCTGTGTCTCGGTCCGCGAGGTGGTCTCCAGCTGATAGCCGGCCTTCGGTGCCGAGGGGCTGGCAACGCCCTCGGCGCGGAAGGTCTGGAACTTCACCGCATCTGCCCCGGCGACGGCGGCCGCCTCGACGAGCCTCGCGGCGAGTTCTGGATCGCCGTTGTGGTTGACGCCCGCCTCGGCGATCACGAAGCAGGGCGCGCCCGGACCAACCGCACGAGCGCCGAATCTCACCAGGCCGTCCAGCCGCCGTCGACAACGAGGTTGTGTCCGGTGACGTAAGCGGAGAGGTCGCTTGCGAGGAAGGCGACTGCGCCCTTGATGTCCTCCTCGCGCGCCATTCGACGCATGGGGGTCCTCGCCCGGTAGCGGCCCTGGAACGACTCCGGCTGCCCGCGCTCGACTCCGCCCGGGGTGATCGCATTCACACGAATCTCCGGCGCAAGGGTAGTCGCGAGCGTGCGCACGAGCTGGAGGACACCTCCCTTCGACGCGGCGTAAGCCGCCGGGTTGGCCATCTCGGTGCCCTCGTAGAGGGAGAAGTCGGGGCCGACGACGCCGTACGTCGACCCGAAGAGGATCACCGAGCCGTGTCCGGATGCCGCAAGCGCGCTCCGCCCTGCCTGGACGAGCACGAAGGCGGACGTCAGGTTGATCCGCAGCGCTGCGTCCCAGGCGGCGACCGTCTGCTCCTCGAATGGCACCGCCCAGCCCTCGAGCTCCGTCGTCCCGACGAGCGCCGCGGCATGCACGAGGATGTCCAGGCCTCCGAGGAGCTCGACAACGTCGTGAACCAGCTCGCGAGTGGAGCTCTCGTAGGCCAGATCGCACGCGAGCGAGACGATGCGCCCCGGTGCCACAGCCGCGAGCTCCGCCGCACGAGTCGCAGCCCCATCGGCATCGAGATCGCAGATGCAGACGTCGGCACCCTGCTCTGCGAGCGCCTGTCCTACCGCCGCGCCGATGTGCCCGGCGGCTCCACAAACAAGGGCGCGTCGCCCTCTGAGGTTGCCGAGATCGCGCAGCGTGCGCATCTTTCCCGACATGACCCGAATCGTACTTCCAGACCACCCGGACACGGGTCGCAAGCATCTTCGGGCGAACCGTTTTCGGGGACACCTTTGACGATCACGACGATGCCAGGCACTCCTTGGCACTTGTGATCCGAAGGAGCATTGGCGTTCACGCGCGGCCTGGAACGGCGGACCCTTCGGGAACCCGCTGGCCCCGCCAGGTAGTGTGTGCGTTGAGTGTGGTTGCCATGACGCCTCCGTCCGGGCTACGCGCGCACACTTCCCGATCCAGCCTGCATTTCGGTCGGATAGGTTCGCCGATCGTTGCAAACCCGTGAGCGATGTGCGGCCAACTTTCTCCGTGATCGTGCCCACATCGGGACGCACAACCCTAGGCGCTTCGCTCGCAAGCGCCGCACATCAGCTCGAGCCTGGCGACGAGCTCATAGTCCTCCGCAATCGTGACTACGACTTCGGAACGAAGGCGCGAAACGATGGGATGGCACGTGCGAAGGGGACTCATCTGCTTTTCCTCGATGACGATGACGAATACATGGCCGGCGCGCTCGAGAAGATGCGTCGCTTCGCGGCGGACAACCCCGAACGCATCGGAATCTTCCGCGAGGAGTTGGCGAGCGGCGCGCTCCACTGGGGAAGTCCGGAGTTCGCGCTTGGCAATGTCGGGAGCGTCCTATTCTGCGTGCCCAACCTTCCGGAGAAGCTTGGCATTTGGGACAAGCTCGGAGACGACTGGCGCCCGTCGGACTGGGTCTTCATCTCCCAAACCGCGGAGCTTATGGGCGACCCACTCTTTGTCGACGAAGTAGTCGTCAGGCAGCGACCGGGCGGCACATTCGCAACTCCGTTGGATCGCATCCGGTACCGCCTTCGTGCACGGACACGGGTGAGAAAGGCACTCGATCGCATCTAGATCATTCCGCTCTGCCCTAAGGCGGTATGACAGGTGTCCAGGGCAAGCCTCCCCCGGGCACTCGCACTTGCGTCTGGCCACAGCTGATACTCAGTCATCCTGCGTTCGGCCTCGCAGCAGATCGAGCCGCCGGCACACGCGCCGAGCAAGCTCGCTGATGTCCCATGCGCGCAGAAGCCGGAGCGCCACGACGAGCCGATAGAGAAACGGACGATGGCGCGGTAGGTACCAGTCGACATACATCGGCGAGAAGAAGCGGCCGCCGTGCCGGCGACTCGCCCGGATGGTCTCCGGCGAGAAGCCGGCCGGCTCGGCCACCGTCTTCGACTCAGGGTGATAGCGATACGCGGCGAGGACGCGGTCGACGTGTCGGACCCGGAAACGCTTGCCGAGCTTGAGCCAGAGCTCGTAGTCCATCGCGTACCGGAAGCGAGCGTCGAGGCCGCCGACGGCTTCGAACGCCGTCCGCGTGAAGAAGGCGCCGGGCTGGGCGACGGCATTTCGCTCTTCGAGCTGGCGACGGAAGTCGAACGGGACCGGCTCGACGTCGCGGATCGTGTTGCCGCGCTCGTCGATCTGGCGCCAGCCGCCGTGAACGAGATCCGCTCCGCTCTCCCGGAGCGCGTGGACGGCGGTCGAGATCGCCCCGGCCAGGTAGAGGTCGTCGGCGTTGAGCCAGGCGAAGATCTCGCCCTCCGCCATCGCGAACCCCTTGTTGAGAGCATCGGCCTGGCCCTCGTCCGGCTCGGAGACCCAGCGCAGATGCGGGTACCGCCCGAGGATCTCGATCGTCTCGTCGGTCGAGCATCCGTCGACGACGATGTGCTCCACCCGTGGATAGTCCTGATCGGCGACGCTTCGAATCGTCTCCTCGATGAAGCGCCCTTGATTGAACGACGGCGTCACGATCGAGACCAGAGGTAGCTCGTTCATCGCGCCGACCGGAGCTCGCGCAGCAAAGCAAGCTCTCCGCTCGTTCGAAATGCCGCCCAGAAGAGCGAGAGCAGAAGGCCCCTCAGTCCGTCGCGATATCCGTGCTTCACGATGAAGCTTTCGCGAAATGCGCGCACCGGCGTCGTCGCGACGGCCTTCACCCCCGTGATCTCCCCCGCCGTCGCGCGGTCGACCCGTTCGAGCCGGAGATACCGCCTGTGCCGGCCGATGAGCTCGCGATAGCCGCTCGCCCAGTTGTGCACGATCGCCGTCTTCGGCGTGAACGGGAGCTCCAGGACGCGAAAACCGTCCCTGATCAGCATCCCGCCCCAGATCGTCGGCGTCAGCTCGACCGCCGTTCGCCGAACGAGGAGGCGCCGCTTGTTCGGCCCGCCCCAGACCGTTCCGCGAAGCGCTCGACCGGCGAAGAAGTACTGACGCGGTGCATCGACGGCCGCGACGTCGTCCGCGAGAGTCGGAAGCATCGCCGCCACCTCTGCTGCGAGCGGGGCCGGGACCTCCTCGTCGGGGTCGACGACGAGCAGCCAGTCGTGCCGCGCCTGCGGGGCAACCGTGACCCGGGCCCACTCGGCGATCGGGACATAGTCGTGCCGGACGACGCGAGCTCCGTTGGCCTCGGCGACTGCCCGCGTGTCGTCGTGCGAATCGATGTCGATGACGATCACCTCATCGCAAAACGCGATATGCGGCAGGCATCGGCGAAGGAGGTGGCCTTCGTTTCGACTCGATACGAGGGCAGTTACCGGGAGAGATTTCATAGCGGCCACGCGACGAACTCCGTGCTCGTGAGCTCTTCGAGCACGTATCCGAGTCCCTCAATGTGCCTGAACACGTCCTCCGGCGCGTACGGATACGGGGCGATGTTCTGTGGATGGACCTCGACCACGAGCGTCGGCCGGCAGCGCGCGATCGCCTCCTCGGCCCCTCTCAGCACGAGCAGCTCGGATCCCTCGGTGTCGAGCTTGAGCACGCCGATCCGAGGGGCGAAGGCTCTTCGCCACCAGTCATCCAGGGTGTCCACATCGACGGTCTCGAAGCGAGCGCGTCCGCCGCGACCGGTGTCGAGGAAACCGTCGCCCGCGGCGTGCCTCGTCGCGTGCACGGCGAACGTCGCGACTCCCGGCGCGTCGGAGAGCGCGAGCGCCGAAAGCTCGACCTTGCCGGAGAGCCCGTTGCGACGAATCGTCTCGGCGAAGAGCTCGCGCTGGTGGCGACCGGGCTCGAACGCGTAGACGCGAGCATCGGGAAGCGCGTCGAGGACCAGTAGGCTAACGAGCCCGACGTTCGCGCCGACGTCGACGAACACGCGATCTTCGGAGTCGCGGAGAGCCGCTACGATCGCGCTCGTCACTTCGGGCTCGTACGTCCCGGTGGTGAGCAGACGCTCGACGATGCTCGTCCGCCGGCTGTAGACCAGCCCGAACCCCTGATACGTCATCGTCCTGCGACCGTGGGGTAGACGGGCGTCGACTTCGTCCCACAAATGCCGAAGACGACGCGAGACGCCTGCCCAGCTCGGAACCCTCACCGGCTTGATGGTACGGCCATTCCCGAGAAGCTCAGGGCCTGTCCCGCGGCTCGCCGAGAAGCTACCCTCGGCCCGGATGACCGCGATACTCGGACTGAACGCATACCACGGCGACGCAGCCGCCGCCCTCGTCGTCGACGGCGAGCTCGTCGCGGCGGCCGAAGAGGAGCGCTTCAGCCGGGTCAAGCACGTCGCCGGGTTCCCGGGTCTCGCAGCCCGGTGGTGCCTCGAGGAAGGCGGAATCGCGCCGGACGAGCTCGACCACCTCGCCGTCTCGCGCGACCCGCGCGCGAACATCGGCCAGAAGCTTCTTCGCACCATCAGGCACGGCGCGAGCGCGCGCTACCTCAAGGCCCGACTGCAGAACGCAGCGCGAGTCCGCGACGTGAAGGCCGCGCTGGCGGAGTCGCTCGGGCTCGATCCGGGTGCGGTCCGCGCCCAGGTCCACAACGTCGAGCATCACCAGGCTCACGTCGCCTCTGCGTTCTTCGTGTCCCCCTTCGACGAAGCCGCTGTCCTCTCAGTCGACGGATTCGGCGACTTCTGCTCGACGATGACCGCAGTTGGCAGCGGCAACTCCTTCCGGGTGCTCGACCGCGTCCTGTTCCCGCACTCACTCGGGATTTTCTACGCCGCGATGACGCAGTGGCTCGGATTCCCCGAGTACGGCGACGAGGGCAAGGTCATGGGCCTCGCCCCATATGGCAACCCAGCGAAGCATCTCAAGGCGATGCGCGACGTCCTCAAGATCGACGGAGATCTCTTCGAGCTCAATCTCGACTACTTCACGCACGACAAAGAAGGCGTCGACATGACCTGGGACGAGGGCTCACCGACGATCGGGCGCATCTACTCGGACCAGCTCATCGAGACGTTCGGTCCGGCACGTCCACGCCACGGCGAGATGACGAGTCACTACGAGGACGTCGCGGCAGCGACGCAGAAGCGCCTGGAGGAGGTCTATCTCAGCATCGTCTCCCGGCTCCAGGAGACCACAGGGCTGACGAATCTCTGCCTCGCGGGCGGCGTCGCCCTCAACGCGGTCGCGAACGGCCGGATCCGTACCGAGACCGGCTTCGACGGTCTCTATATCCAGCCGGCCGCCGGCGACTCGGGCACTGCAGTCGGCTCCGCGTACTTCGTGTGGAATCAAGCGCTGCGCCGACCGAGAGGCTTTGTCATGCGGCACGCATACACGGGTCCCGAGTATCCGGACGACGACGTCGCATACGTCCTCGGCGCCGCCGGCCTGACGGCCGAACGGTTGAGCGACGATGCGCTCTTCCCGCTCGTCGCGGAGCGAATCGCCGCAGGCGATGTCGTCGGGTGGTTCCAGGAGCGGATGGAGTTCGGGCCTCGTGCGCTAGGGCACCGCTCCATCGTCGCCGATCCGCGCCGGGCGGAGATGAAGGACGTCCTCAATGCGAGGATCAAGCACCGCGAGCCGTTTCGCCCATTCGCGCCGTCAATCCTCGCCGAGGCCGCCGGTGACTGGTTCGAGCAGGACTACGACTCACCCTTCATGGTGCTCGTCTACAAGACGAGACCCGACAAGCGGTCGCTCATTCCAGCGGTCAACCACATCGACGACACGGGCCGTGTGCAGACGGTCGAGCGTGACGTGGAACCGCGCTACTACCGGCTTATCGAAGAGTTCGCGCGCTTGACGAGCGTGCCGGTGCTTCTAAACACGTCCTTCAACGAGAACGAGCCCATTGTCATGACGCCGGCCGAGGCTGTGGACACCTTCCTGAAGACGCGAATGGATCTGCTTGTCCTGGGCAACTACGTGGTGCGCCGGAACGGCTCTCGCGAGAGCTGAAACGATCTCAGACTCGGCCGCCGCGCCGGCGTAGAATCGCATGCTCGCTGAGTCCGAGGATGCTCAGGAAGAACGACCCGAAAGCGCCTTGTAAGGCGCCGGTTACGAGCGCGAGCCCGAGTATTCCCAGCCGCGGGTCCTTCACTCCGTCGAAGAAGGAAACCAGTGTGATCGTCGTTCCGACGACAAGCGTGAGCCCAGCGAGGGCAAGCCCATGCTCGAGCCGGAAGCGGCGCCAGCCGCGCTCCAGCTTCTCGTCGTGCTCGCCGAGATAGATGACGGCATACGTGCGCGCGAAGAGCCCGAGCTGGATCAGTCCGACCCCGAGCAACGTGAGCATCGCAAAGGCGACGGACACGCCGGTCCAGTGGTCGCCGAGATGCGGTATCGCGCCGAGTGCGACAAGCCCGGTCAATCCTGACATCGCCGCCGCGCCTCCCGGAAGCAAGAAGAGGAAGGCCGGGCTGTACACGAGCATGAACCGGATGTGGCGCCAGGCATCCCCGAAGCGCGACAGCTTGGACTCTCCGACTCGCACGCGGTAGGCGATCGGCACCTCGTCGATCTGAAGCCTCTGCTTGCCCGCCTTGATCACCATCTCTGAGGCGAATTCCATCCCGAGCGCCGACAATTTCAGCGTCGGTATGGCGTCGCGCCGCAGCGCGCGGAGGCCGCAATGCGCGTCCGACACGCGACTGCGGAAGAGAACGTTGAGCATCCCCGTGAGCAGAGGATTGCCGATGAAGCGATTGGGCCACGGCATTGCTCCGCGCTCGATCGTCCCCTTGAAACGCGAGCCGATGACGATGTCCGCTCCTCCACGAAGCCGGTCGACGAAGTCGCCGATCCGGTCGAGTGGATACGTACCGTCGGCGTCGGCCATGACGATGTATCGGCCTTGGGCCGCCGCGAGGCCGGCGAGATAGGCGCTTCCGTATCCACGGCGCAGCTCCTCGATCACGGTCGCACCCGCTTCCCGCGCGAGCGTGGCCGAGGCGTCCTCCGACCCGTTGTCGACGACGAGCACCTCCCCGTGGATTCCGGCATCTTCGAGGGCGGCCCGAGCCTCGGTTACGACGCCTGCGATGCCGTCCGCCTCGTTCAGGCACGGGATGACGACGGAAACCTCGAGTCCGGCTCGACGACTCGCGGCATCGGGCGTCGTCGCAGCCGCTGCTTCGCCGTCGGGCATCGGTCGATGATATTCCGCACCGCTTCGCGTCAGGCGGTGGCGTCTGCGTACGTCCGCATGAGCGCAGCAGCCGCCGTGTCCCAGGACCAGTCCCTCTGGGCTTTCTCACGGGCGGCCGTGCCCAGGCGCGTCCGGAGCTCACGGTCGCCGAGCAGCCGCTCGATCGTCACACGCAGGCTGCCCGCAGAGGCGAAGATCCCGGTCACTCCGTCGTCGACGGCGTCCAACAGTCCACCGACCGGAGAAGCGACGACCGGACGACCGTGTGCCATCGCTTCTCGCGCCACCATGCCGTAGCCCTCGCGGCGCGAGGGGACGCAGACAACGGCCGCACGGTCGTAGTACGTCCCGAGCTCGGACGGCGCGACAGCGCCCAGGCTCTCGGGAACGGAGATCGGCCCTGCGCCGACGATCACCCTTGGTAGCCCCTCCGTCGACCGCACGAACTCCTCGATCCCCTTCTCGGGCGAGAGGCGTCCTGCGTAGAGGACATGCGGGGGCTCGTCCGGCTCGCTGATCGTCTCTGGGATGGCGACGCCCGTTGGAACCACGCGTACGTCCCGCCCGCCGAGCGCGCGCGCCTCGTCGGCGAGGTGGGCCGATGCGGCGAGGACGAGCCGCGCGCGACGGAAGATCCAGCCGACGAGCCATGGCGCGCGCCTTGCCAATTCGACGTCCGTCCCCCACACCTGGACCACGAAGGGCCTCCCGAGGGTGGCGGCGACGGCGCCTGCAGCGAGCCAGTGCGCATGCACGAGGTCGGCGTCGCGTCCAAGCGCGGCGCGACGAAACCGCCAGAGGAAGAGCGGCACGCTGAGAGCCAGCCACGGCCGGGAACGCAGATTGCCGACAATCCCGCTTCCGTACGCGAGCCCGTGGTGGCGGAAATTCGCCGGCGAGACAACGTCGACTTCCACCCCGCGGGCCGCGACCGCGCTAACCGCATCCGCAACGAAACGACCCGCCGGGTCGTCCGGGCCTTGCGGATATGACGTCGTGAGAACCAGGACCTTCAAGCGACGAAGTATGATCGTCGCGTGCGAGGGCGGCTCCCGTCGACGTTTCCGGTCGTCGCCCTGTGGATCCTCGTCACGGCGCTCGTCGTCATGCTCCTCGCCCGACTGCCGGGGGCATTCCATTCGCTGGACGACGCAGCGAAGGCCGCGGCGGGACGGAACCAGCTCGGAGGCGCGCTCGCGACGGCGGACGCGCTCGGCCTGAACGACGATTTCGTCAGGGAGACCTTCCAGCTCGTCCCGAAGGATGCGAACTACGTCGTTGTCCTCCCCAAGGACGAAGCGGCAGTCGAAACCTCGGACAACGTCAACCCGACCACGTTCTCCGGCGTCTCGGAGTTCTTCGGCGACTACCTCTTGCCGCGCCGGCAGCTGCCGACACCGGCGGCGGGCACCTACATCCTCTGCTTCTATTGCGACCAGGCCCGCCTCGGCCGGCGGGTGCGCTGGCTCACGCCATCGACGGGTGGCGGCCGGGTCGGCTACGTCCGCCGATGAGCGTTCTCGGCGTGCTCGTCCTCAATCTGCTCTTCCTGCTCGCGGGGAGCGGCATCCTCTGGGGTGTCCGCGGTTGGACGACGTGGCGGGAGTGGGCGAGCCTCGGTGGCATCGCCTACATGAGCGGGCTCGCGGCCGTCTCGGTGCTCGCCACGCTCATCCCCATCTACGGCGGCGGCCTCTCCGCCGGGGCGATCCTCGCGCTCGTGGCAGGCGTCGGCCTCGCGGGTGTCGCGATCGGAGTGGTGAAGCGTCGGCCTTTCCCGGTCCGCGCAGCGTCCTCCGCACCGATCGACATCGTCGCGCTCGTGCCGATGGCGGTGACGGCCGTGCTTCTCGTGCTCTTCTTCCGCGTCGCACGTCTCCAGCCGATGACGTCGTGGGATGCGTGGAGTTTCTGGATGACAAAGGCGAAGGCGATCTACTACTTCGGCGGTATCGACACGTCGATCTTTCGACAAACCTGGCCGAGCTACCCGTTGCTCGTTCCGGTCCTGGCGGCGATGAACTTCCGCTTCATGGCGGCCGCAGACACGACCGCCCTTGGGGTCCAGTGGTGGCTGCTCGCGGTGGGCTTGGTCTGGGCGGTTCCCGGGTTGCTGCGCCGCCTCGCGCCGCCGCGCGTGACATGGCTCTTCCTCGCGCTCTTCGTGGCTCTGCCGCAATTCGACGACAAGCTCCTCTCGCGAACTGCAGACTGGCCGCTCGACGTGTTCTTCGCTCTGGCGGCCTGCGCTGCCCTGAGCTGGGTGGTCACGCAGGAGGCGTGGCGACTCGCAGTCTTCGGTCTCGCCCTCTCCGCCTTGTTGGTGACCAAGCGGGAGGGGCAGTTGCTCGCGCTGTGCGTCGTCGTTGCGACGCTCGCTGCTGCCGGCCTGCGTAGACGCGCGACGTGGGCGTGGGTAGTCGGCGTCGCCGTACTCGCCTACCTTCCGGCGATTCCGTGGCGTATCTGGTGGACGTCGCGGCATCTGCCGACAGACGAACCGCCAGGCGGGATCCTGCATGCCACGTTCTCCAACCTCCACTACGCGCCACGGGCGTTCGGGCTTGTCGCGGGGCTCCTGTTCGACTACAGACTCTGGCTCGCAGCGACGCCGCTCGCGATCGCAGCGGCGGCCGTCTGTCTGGGCCTGCGCGATCGGCGAGTGGCGATCTTCTTCCTCGTGGCCTTCGTCATCGGCTTCGTCGGCTGGTCGTGGGAGAACTGGGCGTTCGTTACGGAGGGTTTCCCGATCACGCGCGATCCGTCGCTGAATCCGACCATCCGCACAGTCGCATCGCTCGTTCTGCTCTCGATCGTGACGGCGCCCGTCCTGCTTGGGCAACTCCTCGCGGAGCGGGCGGCCGTCGATCAAACGGAGGCGCTCATGAGCACGACGAGCGGCGCGAGCGCGACCGCGAGCACGACGAAGGCGTAGCCAGCACGGTCCGCGCACTACAATCCGCGCGGGTGGAGGGCGATTTGCAAGCGCTGACGAGCTATTGGGCGCGGCTCGCTCGGGAAACCGCGAGACTGCTGGTGCGGCACATAATGCACTCGGTCGGGCTGGAGCTGACGCGCTACCAACCGCATCAACGTCGGGCGACGAGTGGCAGGGACGCGATGGACGACATCGGCTTCCTGCTACACGACGTCCCTCGGCCGGTTGTCTTCGATGTCGGCGCCAACACGGGACAGTCGGTCGCGAACTTCAGACGGTTACTGCCTGACAGCACGTTGCACTCCTTCGAGCCCGGGCGCAGGGCCTTTCAGGAGCTCAGCTCCTCGAGCCGCGGATTGAGAAACGTGCACCTCGTCAACGCAGCCGTCGGCTCCGCACCCGGACGCCTGACACTGATCGAGAATGAATACACCGATATGAGCTCGTTTCTTCGCCCGTCCACCGCCGCATGGGGCGCAGTCGTGGCGGAGACAGAGGTCGAGGTCACGACAGTCGACGGCTACTGCGCAGAACATGGGATCGACCGAATCGATCTGCTCAAGATCGATACCCAAGGCTACGAGCTCGAAGTGCTCCGCGGTGCCGATGGGATGCTCGCTGCAGGAGGGATCGGCCTTGTCTACCTCGAGGTCACATTCATCGACATGTACGAAGGGCTGCCGCCGTTCGACGTCCTCTACCGTTTCCTCCTCGATAGAGGCTTCCGCTTGGTCACGCTCGACAACTTCCACATGCACTGGAGCCGCATCCTGGGCTGGTGCGACGCCCTCTTCGCTCACGAGACTTTTTACAGTGCCCCACGCGAAGACGAGGCGTAGCGCAAGCGCGAGGGCGAGGGCCGAGCAACGTGTAGAAGAGCACGTATGCTCGCTCGGTGCCCACTGACGAGGAGTCGCACAACCGCCGCTACGCGGATGCGATCAGCGCCGCTCGCGTGGGCGGCTCCGACAGATTCCAGAGCTGGTTCAACCAATCGAGCTCCGTCGACGAGTCGTTGCGGCGCGGCTACTGGGACTTCGCCGTCCATGTTGTGAAACCGGAAGTCGCCGCCCGCCTTGGCAACCCTGGGACGCTGACCGCGCTGGAGATCGGCTACGGCGGCGGCCGCTTGGTCAACGCCGCCGGATCATTCTTCGGCCGAGTCATCGGCATCGACGTCCACGGCGAAAAGGACGAAGCTGCCGCGCTGCTCGAGCGCGAAGGGAAGTCGAATGTCGAGCTCCACCAGACCGACGGCCGGACGATCCCGGTCGGCGATGGCGTTGTGGATTTCGTCTACTCCTTCATCGTGCTCCAGCACCTGCCGTCACTGGAGACGTTTCAGGCCTATCTCCGGGAGACCCACAGAGTGCTTCGGCGGGGCGGCGTCGCTCAGCTCTATTACGGCCTCCTTCGTAGTCGCAATCACATGCGCCGCTTCCGGGAGATTCCGGAGGCGGCTGTGAATCATGTTTCTCTCCAGATCTCGCCGCGTTTTGCGAGACGGCTATGTCAGCGCGTGGGCTTCGACGTCGTCGGACATGGCATCTCCTACAAGAACGTACCCGACGGCTACCCGTTGGTCGTCGGCGGACAGGCCTACGTCGCGCTCGTGAAGCGCTGAGCGAAGACCACGGGTAGCGCGAGCGCAAGCGCGACGAATGCGTAGAAGTAATAGAACTGCATCGTCAGGTAGAAGAAGTTCGCGGCCATCGTCCCTGCAAGCGCGGCGGTCATCCCCCATGCGAGCGGCAGGACGCGGCGGTCGTTGCGGATCCTCCCCAGCATGCGCGCCGCGCGCAGCCGCAGGAACACGTAGCGGAGGAACACGAGGAAGAGCAGCGCGCCGACGAGGCCCGTCTCCACGACGAGCGCCACCCAGTACGAATGCGGGCCCCAGTTCGTCTTGCCGGTGACGAACTCGTAGTACACCGAGAACGTGTTCAGCCCGAGGCCGAACAGCGGGTTCGAGTGCAGGACGTGCGGGATGAAGTCGTAGACGGCGAAGTGCGCGGAGGTCGACTTCCCCCCGGTCTGCAGCCGCGAGGCGATGACGACGGAGAAGAAGTGCCGCCGCGAGTGCACGACATACGCGAGCACCAGCGCGACGCCCGCCAGCGGCACGAGCAGGGCACGCGACCACACGAAGCGCCTGTACGGGATCGCCAGGATGAGCAGGCCGACGAGCAGCCCGAGCGCCCCGCTGCGCGAGAGCGTCGCGATGAGCACGAGCAACAGGAACCCGAGCGTGAGCCCGAGCGGCCAGCGCAGGCGATGCCCGCGCTCGAGCCGCAGATAGACGGGCGTGAGGGCGAGCAACGGGACGTCGAGCATGATCCCGAGGTGGTTCGGATCGCCGGTGAGGGCGTTCGGCCGGTACACCGACGCGCCGTTCACGGAGCCGTAGATGTTGATCGAGCTCGCGCCGCCCGTCAGTGGCGAGAGCACGAGGTGGTCGAGGTTGTGCCCGGCGCGGGCGGAGAGCAGCTGCAGGACGCCGTACACGCCGTTGGCGAGCAGCCCGGCCGCGAACCAGCCGACGGTGCGCAGATAGAAGCGCTGCCCGCGCCGCGCGAGATACGTCACCGCGCAGGCGAGGAACACGAAATGCAGGGCAAACTTGACCATTCCCTTCACGTACTGGTCGAGCGCCTGCTTCGTCTCCAGGTTGAAGAAGCCGAGCAGGTATGCCAGCAGGAAGGCGACGAAGAACACGACGAGGACGCCGGTCGTGCGCGGCGACGGCCCGCGGCTCTGCATCGCGAAGGCGACGAGGAACAGAATCGTGAGGACGTCGGCGATGCCGACCGTGCCCGCGACGTTCCAGTGCACCTTCTCGAACGTGACGCAGAAGAACGTCGCGAAGAAGAAGAAGTCCGTCACCCGCGTGCGGCTCACGACCCGCGGCATGGCGACTGCGACTGCGCTCACGCGAGACTCCGCAGCAGGTCGGCGAGCTGCTCGACACGCCGCCCGCGAGAGAGCCGCTCCCGCCACTCGTCCGACAGCGGCTCGCTGTCCAGACCGCCGGCACGCCAGCGCGCATGCAGGTCGGCGAGCGCCTCCCGGATGCCGTCGACGTCCTCGGGCGCGACGACGACGCCGGCGCCGGTGTCGCGCAGGAGGCGTGCCGCCGCACCGTCCGGCGGCACGAGGGCGAGGATGGGCCGCTGCGCGGCGATGTACTCGAACACCTTTCCGGAGAGCACCCCCCGGCCGCGGCCGCCGGCCTCCGGGATGAGCAGGAGCAGCGCCTCGCTCTCCCGCTGCAGCTCGAGCGAGCGGCGGCGCGGCACGTGGTCGATCAGCGCGACGCGGTCGGCGAGCCCGAGCCCGGTCATGAACTCGCGGTCGCCGGGACGGAAGTCGCCGACGAAGCGCACGTTCACGTCCTCGAGCGCCGCGTCGGCGAGCGCGCGGAGAAACGGCTTCGGGTCGCGCCGGCCGAAGAACGACCCGGTGTGCGTGATCCGGAACACGTCGGAGCGCGCGTACTCCATCCCGGCGAAGTCGTCGAAGTCGCAGCCGTTCTCGATCGTGACGACGCGCCCGCGCGGGTCGAGCGTGCGAGTCTCGTCGGCGATCGCGTCCGCAGCCGTGACGATCGCGTCCGCCCGGCGCGCGACGAGGGCGGCCACGCCGCGCGTCGCCTGGGCCTTCACGCGCGCCGGAACGCTGTCCGACCGCCGGTGCGGATGGGCGACGAGCGAGTCCCGGAGATCCGCCACCCACTTCGCCCCGGTCGCCCGTTGCACCGCGGCGCCGATCAGGTGGATGGAGCCGGGCGGCGACGTCGTCAGCACGACGTCGATGCCTTCGCTCCGAGCGATCGAGATCGCCTTCGGGATGGCGGTCGCGTTCCAGGTCACGTTCTCGTCCGGCAGAAGCAGCCGCCGGCCCAGGGTGGACGCGCGGCGAACCGCGAGGTCGACGCCCGAGCGTCCGTGCAGCTCGTCGGCGAGACGGCGCCCGCGCGGCCCGACGTAGCGGGCGCGGTGGACCCAGGCCTGCGTCGGCAACGGCAGGTCGGCGTCCTCGTGCAGCCACTTCGGGTCGTCCGGAGCGAGCACGTGCGTCTCGATCCCGAGCGCAGGAAGATGGCTCGCGAACTTCAGCGGACGCTGGACGCCTCCGCCTCCGGCAGGGGGGAAGTACAGCGTCACGAGTAGGAGTTTCACCGACACGATGCTACGGTCTGACCGGTCGTGGGTAGAGGGTTGGCGTTCGTTGCGGCAGTGGTCGCGGCGCTCGGTGCGCCTGCCTTCGCACGGGCGTACGGGTGGCCGGTTAAGCCGTTCGACAAGCAGCACGTGATCCGGGGCTCCTTCGACGATCCGCGCTTCGGCCGCTACTTCCACTTCGGCGTCGACATCGCCGTCCCCGACGGGACGCGCGTATACGCGGTCGCCTCCGGGACCGTCTTCCGCTACTCCGACGCGATCGCGGTGCGCGCGGCCGGCGGGCGCGAGTTCTCGTACTGGCACGTGCAGGGGACCGTGCCGGAGCATTCGTACGTGCAGGCCGGCACGAAGATCGGGGTCGTCCGTCCCGGGTTCGGCCACGTGCACTTCGCCGAGTTCAACGGGCACACGTACGTGAACCCGCTACGCCGGGGAGCGCTCACGCCGTTCCGCGACACGACGGCGCCCGTGGTCGGGCCGATCGACGTCCGCCAGTCGGACGGCACGTTCAGCGCGACCGTCGAGGCGTTCGACTTCCCGCCCATCCGGCCGGTCGGGTGGTGGAAGGACGCGATCTTCACTCCCGAGGTCGTGCGCTGGCGGCTGCTCGAGTTCGGCGCGCCGATCGTCCCGTGGACGACGGCCGTCGATTTCGACCGCTTTCTCCAGCCGTCCGAGTACACGTCGATCTACGCGCCCGGGACGCGTCAGAACCGCCCGGGCCGGCCCGGGAAATACGTCTTCTGGCTCACGCACCACCTGAGCCTGCTCGACGGGTCGTACGCGATCCAGGTGCAGGCGACCGACACGCGCGGGAACACCGGCTCGGCGGCGCTCGAGTTCGAGGTGGCGAGCGATCAGGTCCTGAGCACGACGAAGACCGCGTCGCGGTAGACGACGCGGGCGCCGTCGGCCTCGGCGCGTGCAGCCTGCTCGCGGCGGCGGAGGACGAGCCACCCTGCGTGGTACCGGCGCGGAATGGCGAGGTCGCCGGTCGCCAGGAACGCGAGCCACGAAGCGCGGCGTGCCTTCGGCCGATTCGCGGTCGTGTCCGCGACGTGCGCCGGCGGCGCGTTGCAGACGTAGACCGGCGCATACGCCGAGATGCGGTAGCTCGTCTCCAGGTCGGCGAAGACGACGCCGCCGCGCGGCACATCCGTTCGGAGGTAGTGCACGAGCCCGGGCGTGAGCGCGTACGCATCGCTCTTCACCGCGGTGTGCCAGTGCGCGAAGCCGTGCACGACGACGGGGAGCACGAACAGCGCGACGGCGGCCGCGGCGACCGGCCCCGCGCGCTCGACCGCGCCGCGCCGCAACGCTCCGACGCCGAGCGCGGCGAGGCCGCCGAAGAGCGCGATCCACGCGCCGGCCGACGGCGCGCGGTGGAACGCATGGCCGAAGTCGCCCGGATACTCGAGCTGGAGCACGATCCCCGCGGCGAGGGCGACCGGAAGCACGGCCCACCGCAGGAGACGAGTCGTGACCGCCGCCCCTCCGGCGAGGGCCACCGCAAAGGGCACGAAGCCCGCCGCGCGCCGAGACTGGGAGAGCGAGACGAGATCGGAGAAGTGCGGGAAGACGAGCGACCAGAGCTCGAGGAC
>Ga0207664_10000239_pt1 | contig 41739 bp, 41 predicted proteins | sample LARL83metaG_FD_184349 | JGI IMG/M metagenome (GOLD analysis project Ga0207664, IMG submission 184349) | Corn, switchgrass and miscanthus rhizosphere microbial communities from Kellogg Biological Station, Michigan, USA - LAR L8-3 metaG... | ecosystem: Host-associated > Plants > Roots >...
TACGCGCGGCAGTTCCTGTCGATGATGGAGAAGCCCGACGTCGACCACATCGAAGGCCTGTCGCCGGCGATCTCGATCGAGCAGAAATCCACCTCGCACAACCCGCGCTCCACCGTCGGCACGATCACCGAGGTGTACGACTACCTGCGCCTGCTGTACGCCCGCGTCGGCACGCCGCGCTGCCCCGACCACGGCATCCCGCTGGAAGCGCAGACGGTGAGCCAGATGGTCGACGCCACCCTGGCGCTGGACCCGGAGCAGCGCTACATGCTGCTGGCGCCGGTGATCCGCGAGCGCAAGGGCGAGCACGTGCAGGTGTTCGAGCAGCTGCGCGCGCAGGGCTTCGTGCGCGCCCGCGTCGACGGCGCCGTATACGACCTGGACGCGGTGCCGCCGCTGACGCTGCGCCAGAAGCACACCATCGAAGTGGTGATCGACCGCTTCCGCCCGCGCGAGGACATCAAGCAGCGCCTGGCCGAATCCTTCGAGACCGCGTTGCGGCTGGGCGACGGCCTGGTGATCGTCGCGAACATGGATGATCCGAAAGCACAAGAACAACTGCTGTCCTCGCGCTATTCCTGCCCGGTCTGCGACTACTCGCTGCCGGAGCTGGAGCCACGCCTGTTCTCGTTCAACTCGCCGGTCGGCGCCTGCCCGTCCTGCGACGGCCTGGGCGTGACCCAGGTATTCGATGCGGCGCGCGTGGTCGGCCATCCCGAACTGCCGTTGTCCAACGGCGCGGTGCGCGGCTGGGACCGGCGCAACGCGCATTACTTCCAGCTGATCCTGTCGCTGGCCGCGCACTACGGCTTCGACGTGGACACGCCGTGGCAGAAGCTTCCCGCGGACGTCCAGAAGGCCATCCTGTACGGCAGCGGCAAGGACAGGATCGCGTTCCGCTACATCACCGAGCGCGGTGGCAAGGTCACCCGCGAGCATGCGTTCGAGGGCATCCTGCCGAACCTGGAGCGGCGCTACAAGGAAACCGAATCCACCGCGATACGCGAGGAACTGGCCAAGTACATCAGCGACCAGCCTTGTCCTGCCTGCGAAGGCCAGCGGTTGAACCGCTCGGCGCGCAACGTGTTCGTCGCCGACCATGCGCTGCCCTCGCTCACCTCGCGTTCGATCGACGACGCACTGGCGTTCTTCGAGGAACTGAAGCTCGCCGGCTGGCGCGGCGAGATCGCGGTGAAGATCGTCAAGGAGATCCGCGAACGGCTGACCTTCCTCAACGACGTTGGCCTGAACTACCTCACCCTCGACCGCCAGGCCGACTCGCTGTCCGGCGGCGAGGCGCAGCGCATCCGTCTCGCTTCGCAGATCGGTGCCGGCCTGGTGGGCGTGATGTACGTGCTGGACGAGCCGTCGATCGGCCTGCACCAGCGCGACAACGAACGCCTGCTCGGCACGCTCACCCGGTTGCGCGATCTGGGTAACACGGTGATCGTGGTCGAGCACGACGAGGACGCGATCCGCATGGCCGACCACGTGCTCGACATTGGCCCTGGCGCCGGCGTGCACGGCGGCGAAATCGTGGCGCAGGGCACGGTGCAGGACATGCTCGACTCGCCGCGCTCGGTGACCGGCCAGTTCCTCTCCGGCGAACGTGCGATCGAAGTGCCGAAGGAACGCCGCCAGCCGATCGACGACGACTCGTGGCTGCGCCTGAAAGGCGCCAGCGGCAACAACCTGAAGCACGTCGACCTGGCCATCCCGGCCGGCCTGTTCACCTGCGTCACCGGCGTGTCCGGCTCGGGCAAGTCGACCCTGGTCAACGACACCCTGTTCCGCCTGGCCGCGGCCGAACTCAACGGCGCCGGCACCCAGTCGGCGCCCTACAAATCCGTCGACGGCATGGAGCTGTTCGACAAGGTGGTCGACATCGACCAGTCGCCGATCGGCCGCACGCCGCGTTCCAACCCGGCCACCTACACCGGCCTGTTCACCCCGCTGCGCGAGATGTTCGCGCAGGTGCCCGAGGCGCGTTCGCGCGGCTACACGCCGGGCCGCTTCAGCTTCAACGTGCGCGGCGGCCGCTGCGAGGCGTGCGAGGGCGACGGCATGATCAAGGTGGAGATGCATTTCCTGCCCGATGTCTACGTGCCTTGCGACGTCTGCCACGGCAAGCGCTACAACCGCGAGACGCTGGAGATCCTGTACAAGGGCCATACCATCGCCGACGTGCTCGACATGACGGTGGAGGACGCGCTGAAGCTGTTCGAGAACGTGCCGACCATCGCGCGCAAGCTCGACACGTTGCGTGCGGTGGGTCTGGACTACATCAAGCTGGGCCAGAGCGCGACTACGCTCTCGGGTGGCGAGGCGCAGCGCGTGAAACTGTCCAAGGAACTGTCCAAGCGCGACACCGGCCGCACCCTGTACATCCTCGACGAGCCCACCACCGGCCTGCACTTCCACGACATCGAGCAATTGCTCGACGTGCTGCACCAGCTGGTCGACCAGGGCAATACGGTGGTGGTGATCGAGCACAACCTCGACGTGATCAAGACCGCCGACTGGATCGTCGACCTCGGCCCCGAGGGCGGTGCCGGCGGCGGCCGCATCCTGGTTTCCGGCACGCCGGAAACCGTGGCGGCCACGCCCGAATCGCACACCGGCCACTTCCTCGCGCCGCATCTGAAGCCGACCAAGCCGAAGAAGCCGGGCGCCGCCACGCGGGTCAAGGCCGCCACCAAGCACATCGCCTCGGCCGACAAGTACAAGCCGATGCGCGGCAGCAAGAAGAAGCGTTCATGAGTCCACGCAAATCCACCACGGTCGTCGACGCCGCGAGCACTGCCGCGGCGGAAACCGGAACCGGCAAGCCGCTGTTCGTCGCCTCGATCGGCGTGCGCTGGCGTGACCTCGACGCGTTCAATCACGTCAACAATTCCAACTACCTCACCTACCTCGAAGAAGCCCGGCTGCAGTGGCTGAGCCACGTGCCCGGGCCGTGGTTCGACGACCACGCGATGCCGGTGATGGCCGCCAGCCAGGTCAACTATCGCCGCCCCATCGCATGGCCCGCACAGTTGCAGGTGCAGCTGTTCTGCGAGCGTGCGGGCAACAGCTCGATGACGCTCGCGCACCGGGTGATCGACGCCGAACATCCCGACCAGCTGTACTGCGACGGCCACGTGGTGATGGTGTGGATGGACCCGGCCAGCGGCAAGCCGGTGCCGGTGCCCGAGGCGATCCGCGCCGCCATCGCATAGCCGCCCATGCACGCCGCAGCCGCCCGCACTTCATTCACGGTCAGCCCGGGCGGAGCCGGCCGGGTCGAGACGATCGCGGGCGCGCGCCACGCCTGGCGCTTCCGGCCGCACTTCCACGCCGGCGACGAGATCGTGCAGGTGCTGGCAGGCCGGGCGCGGCTGCGCCTTCCCTCGACCTGCCGCGAAGTCGTCGCCGGCGACACCGTCGTGGTGCCGGCCGGCGTGATCCACCGCTTCGAGCCGGTGGACGGCAGTGGCTGGGCTTTCAGCTCGCGCTTCGTGCCTCCCGCCACGAAGAACGCCCCGGCCGACGGCCCTCACGATGCGCTCGGCGCGCAGGCCAGGGCCTTGCTGAGCGGGCGCCCCTCGCTGCACACCGACGTGGAAGCGATCGCGCAAGCCTGCGCGGTTTCCGCCGGCTACCTGGCACGCGCGTTCCGCCGCGAGACCGGCACCAGCCTGCACAACTTCCACGTCCTGCTGGCCCTGCACAAGGCCAAGGCGTCGTTGCGTGATCGCGCACCGGTCATCGAGGCGGCGCTCGACGCGGGTTTCTACGACCAGGCCCATCTCAACCGCGAATTCGTGAAGACATTCGGCATGACTCCCGCCGTTTTCCGCGCGGGCTGGGCGGCGGCGTAGCTCAGGCCGTTCCCGGCTCGAGTTCCAGCGCCATGTACAACGTGCCCGGCACCGGGTTGTCGTAATACGCCGCCACCGGACGAAACCCCAGCGCGGCATAGAGTTGCCGGGCCGCCTGCATCGAGGCCAGCGTGTCCAGCAGCACGCGCACGTAGCCGGCACGGGCCGCCCAGGCGATCACCGCCTCGGCCAGCCGCCGTCCCAGCGCCTGTCCGCGCGCCGCGGGTCGCACATAGAGACGCTTGATCTCGCATACGCTCGGCTGCGACCAGGGCCGCAGCGCCACGCAACCCAGGGCCGCTCCCGCGCCGTCGCGCGCGATCAGGATCGCGCCCCGCGGCGGCGCGTACGTGCCGGGCAACTGCGCCAGCTCCGCACCCACGTCCTGGAAGGAAAGATCGATGCCGAGGCTGTCGACGTACTCCGCGAACAGCCCGCGCACGGTCTCGATGTCGTCCGGCAGGCGGGCGGGTGAGATATCGATCGTCGAAGTTGCAGCCATGGTCGGGGCGTCCACAAGGAATCCGCACACCACGATAGTGAATCCGCGCCATCCACGCTTGGACAATCCAGACCAACAGCATGGGAACCGGCACAAATATCGGCATCCCTCGGCACGCAGCGACGCAGTCGACGCACGCATGCACGTGCCGTCGCTATGATGGCGATCCGGTCCCCACGATGGAATGCGCCTCATGACGACAGCACATCGCTCCGCCCTCGCCTTCGCCTGCATCACTGCCCTGGCCGGCGCATGGCCGGCATATGCCGCTGACACCACCGCGCTCACCCTGTATCGCAGCGACAGTGCCGCCCTGTACGCCAGCCATGGAGGCGGCGACGTCGGGGACGGCTATGCGGTGGTGCGCGAACAGCGCTCGCTGAATCTCGCGGCCGGCACGCACGATGTGATGGTCGGAGACCTGCCGAATTCGCTCGACGCCGAGGCGCTGGCACTGGGCTTCCCCGACGGCAGCGCGAAGGTGATTTCGCAGCGTCTGTTGCTGGCGCAGGGAACCGGCGCCGCGTTGACCGGACTGATCGGCCACAGCGTGGACGTCCTCGGTGCCGGCGGTCTGCCGCTGGCCAGCGGCACCTTGCTGCGGGCGGGCGACGCCCTGTTGGTGCGCGACAACAACGGCCATACCACCCTGGTCAGCAACTATGCCGCCGTACGCAGCAGTGGCGCGGATTTTCCCACCGGCTCCAGCCTCAGCCTGCGCGTGGACGCCGCGCGCGCCGGAGCTACCCGCGCCGTGCTCAGCTACCCCACCTCCGGCATCGGCTGGCGGGCCGCCTACGTGGCGACGCTGCAACCCGGTGCGGCCTGTCGCATGCAGTTCGAATCGCGCGCGAGCATCGCCAACCGCAGCGGTCGCGACTGGCGCGATGCCCAGGTCACCCTGATCGCCGGCGAACCGAACATGGCCAAGGCTTCGGCACCGCGGCCGATGATGGCGATGGCGCGCGACTACAGCGCCAAGGCCGAGAGCGCCGACATGCCGCAGCAGGACAGCGTGGGCGACTACCGCAGCTACGCCTTGCCCGCCGCGGTCGAGCTGCCCGACGGCAGCGTCAGCCAGGTGCCGCTGTATGCCGTGCGCACGCTGGATTGCGTGCGCACCGCGCTGTACGAGAACGGCAACAGCTTCCAGCCGCAACAGCCGATCCTCAGCCGCGACTTCAACCAGGGCGGCGGCAGCGCCATCGTCAGCACGCTGAAGCTGAAGGCGTTCGACAGCCTGCCGGCCGGCTTTCTGCGCGTGCTCACCGCCGACAGGAACGGCACGCCGCAATTCATCGGCGAGGGCCGCATCGACGACACCCCGAAAGGCAGCGACGCGTCCATCACCCTGGGCACCGCGTTCGACCTGCGCGCCGAGCGCGAGCGCACCGCCTTCAGCACCGACAAGGCCGGCCGCACGCTGGACGAGGCATTCCGCATCAGCCTCAGCAATGCTGGCGACAGCGCCCGCACGGTGACCGTGCGCGAGCATCCCAGCCGCTGGCGCCAGTGGACGCTGGTTTCGTCCAGCAGCAAGCCGAGCGAACAGACGCCGGACACGCTGGAGTTCCGCGTCGACGTGCCGGCCAACGGCAAGGCCGTGCTGGACTACGCGGTGCGCTACAGCTGGACCGCCGACGAACAGCCGCAATAATCCCGACCGGAGTTCTCCATGCTCAACATCACCAACCATGACAACGGGATCCGCGAGATCCAGCTCGCCCGCCCGCCGGTCAACGCACTGAACCTGGAGTTGCTGCGCGCGTTGCACGCTGCCCTCGACGATGCCGTGCAGGGCGGCGTGCGCGGCATCGTGCTGTCCGGCGCGCAGGGGCTGTTCTCCGCCGGCGTCGATGTGCCGGCCCTGCTCGGCCGCGACCGCGCCGGCGTGCGCGAATACTGGCGCGAGTTCTTCGCGCTGTGCGCCACCCTGGCGCACGCACCGATCCCGCTGGTGGCGGCGATCACCGGCCACAGCCCGGCCGGCGGCGCGGTGTTGGCGCTGTTCTGCGACTACCGGGTGATGGCCGAAGGTCCGTACCGGATCGGCCTGAACGAAGTCCAGGTCGGGCTGATCGTGCCCGAGTCGATCCAGCTGGCGCTGCGCCGCGTGGTCGGTACCTACCGCGCCGAGCGGCTGCTGGTCGCCGGCGCCATGATCGAGGCCGGCGAAGCACTGGCCTGCGGCTTCGTCGACGAACTCACCGGCGTCGATCAGGTCAGTACACGCGCCCTGCACTGGCTGGGCGAACTGCTGGCCTTGCCGTCACACGCGATGCTCGCCACCCGCACGCTGGCCCGCGCCGACCTCGCCGCCGCCTATGCCGACCTGGACGCGTTGCCGCTGGATGATTTCGTCGACGAGTTCTTCCACCCGCAGACGCAGGCGGTGCTGCAGCAGTTGGTAGCTCGGTTGAAGAGCAAGAGCGAAAAGTGAGTGGCGAGGAGTGAGAAACGAGAGCGCGCCGCCACTCGTTTCTCACTCCTGTTTTCCGCTCACTCCTCGCCTTTCGCCACCGGCCGCGACGGGTCGCTGACCCAGCCGCTCCACGACGGTGCGTAAAGCCGCGAGCCGTGCAGGCCGGCGTGTTCCATGGCCAGCAGGTTGTAGCAGGCCGTGACGCCGGAGCCGCACATGTGTACGACCTGATCAGGCGCTGCGTCGCCCAGCACCGCGGCGAATTCCTCGCGCAGTTGCGCCGGCGGCTTGAAGTGCCCGTCGGCAAGCAGGTTGTCGGCGTACGGCCGGTTGCGCGCCCCCGGCACATGGCCGGCAGCGCGGTCCAGCGGCTCGACCTCGCCGCGGTAGCGCACGGCGGCGCGGGCGTCGAGCAGCAGCGGCGACGGCGCGGCATGCAAGGCCGCGTGGTCGACGATCACCTGCCGCGCATCGTAGGCCAGCGTCACCTGAGTGGGTATGCGGGGACGGACGACGGTTTCCACCGGCTGTCCGGCCGCCTGCCACGCGGCGAAACCGCCGTCCAGCACCGCCACCGCACGCACGCCGGCCAACCGCAGCAGCCACCACAGCCGCGCCGCCGCCAACGCACCCGGCCCGGTGTCGTAGCACACCACCTGCAGGTTCGGCGCCCAACCCCAGCGGCCGAGCACGGCACTGAACGCTGCCGCCGACGGCAGCGGATGCCGGCCCAACCCCTCGGGCACGCGCGACATGTCGGAAAGGTCGCGTTCGAGGTCGGCGAACACGGCACCGGGAATATGCCCGGCCAGGTAGCTGCGCTCGCCCTGCGCGCGGTCGGCCAGGTCGACGCGGCAGTCGACGACCAGTACCTCGTCTGCCGGCAACGCGGCCAGCGCGGCGACATCGATCAGGGTGGTTTTCAGCGTCATGTGCGTCCCATCCTCTGCAACAGGTTGTACAGCATCGCGGCGGTGGCGCCCCAGATGCGGTGGCCGCCGTGGATGAATTCCACCATCGGCCGCTGGTGGCCGCGGAATTCCATCGTATAGCGGCGCAGGTTGGCCGGCTCCAGCAGGAACGCCAGCGGCACCTCGAACACTTCGGCCACCTCGTCCGGCGCGGGATACAGCTGCGCCTCGGCCGCAATCTTCGCCACCACCGGCGTGACGCAGAAGCCGCTGATCGTTTCGAAGCGATCGAGATAGCCCAGCGGCGTCACCAGCGTGCGATCGAGACCGATCTCCTCCTCGCTTTCACGCAATGCGGTAGCGAGCGCATCGCCATCGTCCGGATCACTGCGCCCGCCGGGAAAGGCCACCTGGCCGGCATGCGCCTGCAAGCTATCGGTGCGCACGGTAAGCACCAGCCGCGGCTGCACGCCTTCGCGAAAGCCCACCAGCACCGCGGCGGGCAAGCGCCGGCTGCTGCCGAGCAGCCGAGACATGTCCGCGTGGTTCCAGCCCGGCCCGGTCGGCGGCGCCGACAACGGCAGCAGCGCCTTGACCAACTCGTCGATCATGAGGTCCGGCGCAGCGGCAGGATATCGCGCATCACGTGCAGCCGTTCGGCATCGCTCATCGTGCGCCAGCGGCCGATTTCGTCGCCGTTGCGCTGGCAGCCGATGCAATAGCCGCGCGCATCCAGCCGGCAGGTGCCGATGCAGGGTGTCAGTGGCGGCGTTTCGGCGGGGATCGGGGCGTTCGGCATGCCTCGCCATGCTACCACCGCAGGGGCATCGAGCAGGTTCTCAGGGCTTGCCTGGATCCGGCTTGATCGCGAGCAACTCGATCTCGAACACCAGCGCCTCGTTCGGGCCGATCCGCGGCAATGCGCCGGTCTCGCCGTAGGCCAGCTGCGGCGGGATCACCACTTTCCAGCGGTCGCCCACGTGCATGCGCGGGATCACGTCCTGCCAGCCGCGAATCACCTTGTCGACGGTGAAGCTGACCGGCGCGCCATGCGCCCAGGTGCTGTCGAACTCGGTGCCGTCCACCAGCATGCCGCGGTAGTTCACGGTGACCGTGCTGGTGACCGTGGGGCTGGTCTTGCCGCTGCCCGCGCTGAGCACGGCGTACTGGATGCCCGACGGCAGCTGCACCACGCCGGGCCGCTGCCGGTTCTGCGCCATGTACTGCGCGCTCTTGCGCGCGTTGGCAGCGGCGACCCGCTTGAACTCGGCCAGCGCATCGGCATGCATCTGCTGGTCGAGCCGCTGCAATTGCTCATGCATGTCCTGCATCGACACGCTGGGATGGCGCCTGGCGTAGGCGTCCTGGATCGCCCGCACCAGCACCGGGATTTCCACGTCCGGCTTGCCGTCGGCAAACTGGCTGCCGATCTGGTAGCCGATCGCGTACGACAACTTCGCCTTGTCGGGCTTCGTCGTCGGCACGGCACTTTGCGCATGCGCCACGCCGCCCAGCAACAGCACTGCGCCCAGCAACCCGCAACGCAGATGTGTCATGCCTTTCTCCACCGGGCCTTTCCCTATCGCGACAGTCGATCCTGACGGTTCATCCTAAGCGGTTCGCGCGATTCGTGCAGCGCTGGCGCTCGTGGCTTGAGAAACCCCGCGGCGGCAAAGGTTCCCGCTGCTACCATCGCCGTTCTGCATCCACCGGGAATCGCTCATGGCCTATCGCAATCTGGAAATCAGCAACCGCGGCGCAGTGCGCACGATCGTGGTCAACCGCCCGGACAAGCTCAACGCGTTGAACCGCGACACCCTCAACGAGCTGGGCCTGGTGTTTGCGCAGGCCGCGCAGGACGACGCTGTGCGCGTGGTGGTGTTGACCGGCGCCGGCGAGAAGGCGTTCGTCGCCGGCGCCGACATCGCCGAAATGAACGGCTACACGCCGGTGCAGGCGCAGGGCTTCTCGCGCGCCGGCCAGCGCCTGATGACGTCGATCGAGCGGCTCGGCAAGCCGGTGATCGCGCGCGTCCAGGGGTTCGCGCTCGGCGGCGGCATGGAACTGGCGATGGCCTGCCACCTGCGCGTGGCCAGCGAGAAGGCGAAGTTCGGCCAGCCGGAAATCAACCTCGGCCTGATCCCTGGTTTCGGCGGCACCCAGCGCCTGCTGCGCCTGGCCGGTCGCGGCGCGGCGCTGGAGCTGTGCCTGACCGGCGCGCCGATCAACGCGCAGCGTGCGTACGAGCTTGGCATCGTCACCCGCGTGGTCGCGCCCGAGGCGCTGGACGAAGCCGTGAACACGCTGGCCGACCAGCTCGCCGCGGCTGCACCGCTGGCCGCCGCCGGCATCCTCGACGCCATGTTACAAGGTGGCGAGACCGCGATCGACCAGGGCCTGGAGTTCGAGACGCAGGGTTTCGCGCTGGCGTTCTCCACCGAGGACATGCGCGAAGGCACCACGGCATTCCTGGAAAAACGCAAGCCGCAGTTCACCGGGCGTTGAGCCGAGCCATCGCGTCGCGGCGGCTCAGTGCCCACCGCCAAGAAACTTCATCTCGCCCGCGGTGACCGGCAGCTTCAACCGATTTTCCGGCGGCGCCAGCGGGCAGACCACATGCGGGGTGATCGCGCATGGCGGGTTTTCGGCCAGGTTGAAGTCCAGCAGCACCTTGCCGTTCTTCGGCGCCGCGGCGTACAGGAAGCGCGCGCCGCCGTAGGTCAGCTTCCCGGCCGTGCGGTCGCTGAACACGAAAAACAGCCGGCCGTCCTCGTCGATCGGCAACAACTCGTAAGTGTGGCCGTCGCGCCGGAACACCGCCTTGCCCGCGATCGGCGTATCGCTCACGGTGCCGGTGACGTAGGCGATCTTCAGCATGTGCGGCGTGGGGAACGGTACCCAGTCCGCCTCGATCCGCCAGGACGGGTCGATCGGGAAATAGTCGAAGCCGGGGAAATGCGTGCGCAACGGCGCGGCATTGTTCTTCGCCCGCAGGCCGCGCTGCGTGCCGTTCTCGATCACGTACAGGTAGCTGCTGCCGAAGCCCACACGGGTCGGCTGCTGCTTGCCGTCAGGGCCTTGCGTACGCAACACGTTGACGGCCGCCGCGGGCTGGCCGTCGACCGTGATCCCGCGGGTTTCCGCCAGGTGCAGGCTGACCTGTCCGTCCGCCGCCAGCTGCAGCGTGCCCAGGTGCGCGGGTGCACCGGGAACCTCGAAGCGATTGTCTGCCGCGCTGCCCACGCTGTTCGCGCCGGGTTGCAGCCAGCCCGAGGCGGTGAGTGCCAGATAGCCGTCCACTTGCTTCAGCTGCTCGACGCGCTCGATGCGCGCCCTGGCCACCGCAGCGGAGTAATGCTCCGGCGTCGCGGCCGGCGCGGAAAGCGGAAGCAGCAACATCAGCGCGGCGACCGCGCACCACTCAGTGATTCGAGCCACGGTAGTTCTTCTCGCCGGCAGTGACGCGCAGGTCCAGCCGGTTTTCCGGCGGCGCCAGCGGACAGGTGGCGAACGGGGTGAATGCGCACGGCGGGTTGTACGCCTTGTTGAAGTCCAGCACGACCTTGCCGTCTTTCGGCGGGTCGATGTACAGGAAACGCGCGGCGCCGTAGGTCTCCTTGCCGCTGGTGCGGTCGGCGAACACGATGAAGTACTGCGCGTCGCCGGGCACCTCGATCACCGGCAGGATCTCGAAGTGCTTGCCGTCACGGGTGAACTCCAGCTTGCCCGGCACCGGGTACTTGTCGATGGTGCCGATCACCGAACCCATCTCCAGCGTCTCGCCGGGCTGCGCCGGCACCCAGGCCGCCTCGATCCGCCACGACGGGTCGATCGGGAACGTGTCGATGCCGAGGAAATGCTGGCGCGTCGGCGCCTGCGTGTCCTTCACCCGCAGTCCCTTGCGGCCGTCGCGGTCGATCACGTAGAAGCTCGCACTGCCGAAAGCCACCTTGGTCGGCGCAGCGTCCGCGCCGGCGTGCAGGTCATCCACCAGCGCGGCTTCCGTCACGGCCTTGCCGTCGATCGTGGCGCCGCTGCCATTGTCCAGCACGATGCGCATGCCACCATCGCGGGCCAGCGTGACCACGCCCAGATGCGCGGGGCCGGCGCTCAGCACGATGTCGTTGTCGGCCGCGCTGCCGACACGGTTCGTACCGTCCTTCAGCCATTCCAGCCCGATCAGGCTCAGCCAGCCGTCCGGCGCGGTCAGCCGTTCGACCCGGCCGGCCTGCCACTGCTCGATGCTGTGCTTGTAACTATCGATGTCGGCGGCTTGCACGGTAGCGACTCCCAGGATGGCGGCGGCAACAAACAGGCTGGTACGTATCATCAATATCTCCAGCGGAACGTTTCTTGAAGGCGCGTCAACGGCCGCGCATGAACAACTTGTCGAGCTCGGCCAGGCTCAACTGGACCCAGGTCGGACGCCCATGATTGCACTGTCCGGAGCGTTCGGTCGCCTCCATCTCGCGCAGCAACGCGTTCATCTCGGGAATCGTCAGGCGTCGGCCCGCACGCACCGAGCCGTGGCAGGCCATCGTCGAGAGCAGTTCGTTCTCCAGCTCCAGCAGGCGACGCGAGCTGCCGTGCTGGGCCAGTTCGGACAACACGTCACGGCTGAGCTGGCCCACGTCGGCGCCTTCCAGCAGCGCGGGAATGCGCCGCACCACGATCGTCGCCGGGCCGCTGCGCGACAGCTCCAGTCCCCATTCGGCCAGCGCCTCGGCATGTTCCTCGGCAGCGGCGGCTTCCTTCGCGCTGACCGCGACGGAAAGCGGCACCAGCAGCACCTGCGAGCGCAAGTTGCTGGTGACGCGGCCGGACTTCAGCTTTTCATAGGTGATCCGCTCGTGCGCCGCGTGCATGTCGACCAGCACCATGCCGTGCGCATTCTCGGCCAGCACGAAGATGTTCTTCAGCTGGGCGATCGCGAAACCGAGCGGCGGTGCCTCGCCTTCCGCCGCTTCCGGCAACGGCGCGGGTGCACTGGCGATGGATGGCGAGGCACCGAGCAAGGCCGCGTATTCCGCCAGCGGCGCCTCGCGCGTGCCCAGGCTCAGCCGGCTCTGGCTGGACGGGCTGGGCCAGGCCACCGGAGCAGGCGATGCATACGCGTAACTGGCCACCGGCATCGGCTCGGTCGTCGGCAGTGTGCCCAGTCCCGCGCGTGTCTGCGCCAGCGCCTCGTGCAAGGTGCGGAACAGGAAGTCGTGCACCAGCCGCTGTTCGCGGAAACGCACTTCGTGCTTGGCCGGATGCACGTTCACGTCGACGCCCGCCGGATCGAGTTCCAGGTACAGCACGAACGCGGCGTGGCGGCCGTGGAACAGTACGTCGGCATACGCCTGGCGCACCGCGTGGGCGACGATGCGGTCGCGCACCAGTCGTCCGTTGACGTAGAAATACTGCGAATCGGCTTGCGCGCGCGATGCGGTCGGCAGGCCGACCCAGCCGGACAGGTGCAGGCCGGCCGCGGCGTGGTCGATGCGCAGGCTCTGCGCCGGAAACTCGTCGCCAAGCACTTCCGCCACCCGCTGCAACTGCGCCTGCTCGTCGCGTGCGGCTTTCCAGATGCGCACCGGCTTGCCGTTGTGGCTGAGCCGGAACTCAACCGAGCCGCGCGCCAGCGCCAGCGATTTCAGCAGGTCGTCGATGTGCGCGAATTCGGTGCGCTCGGCGCGCATGAACTTCTTGCGCGCTGGCACGTTGTAGAACAGGTCGCGCACCTCGACGCTGGTGCCCTGCGGATGCTGCGCCGGACGCGCCGCCTGCAGCTTGCCGCCGTCGACCTCGATGCGGAACGCGGCGTCCTGGTCACGCACGCGCGAGGTCAGGGCAAAGCGCGCCACCGACGATACCGACGCCAGCGCCTCGCCGCGGAAGCCCATGCTGGCGACGTGCTCCAGGTCGTCGAAACTGCCGATCTTGCTGGTGGCGTGCGAGGCCACCGCCAGCGGCAGCTCGTCGACATGGATGCCGCCGCCGTCGTCGCGCACGCGGATAAGGCGCGCGCCGCCGGCCTCGATATCCACTTCGATGCGCGTGGCGCCCGCATCGAGGCTGTTTTCGACCAGTTCCTTGACCACCGAGGACGGGCGCTCGATGACTTCGCCGGCAGCGATCTGGTTGATGAGTTCGGGGGGAAGCAGGCGGATGACGGTCATCCGCGAACTTTAGCAGCGAACGCGCGCGAAGCCGTCGGCGCGCGAACCAGCCAGGGTCAACCGGCCGGGATGGTCAGCGTCGTACCGGCACGGACCGTGTTGCTGTTGATCTGGTTCGCGTTCTTCAGTGCACCGACGCTCACGCCGTACTGCCGCGCGATGCTGCTCAGGCTTTCGCCACGGCCGACCTTGTGCACGTCGCGCGCAGGTGTCCCCGTAGCGACAGCCTTGCCGGCGCCGGAATCCGAACTGGATGCCAGTTGGACGCCGTTGCGACGCGCAGCCTCGGCGGCAAACCAGGTACCGGGCGGCGGCGTGGATTCGAAATAATTGCGCACGCCGCCCATCACCGCTTCGGCGAGCTTCTTCTGGTGCGCGGGATCGCGCAGCCTGCGCTCTTCGGCCGGATTGCTGATGAATGCGGTCTCGACCAGGATCGACGGCACGTCCGGCGAACGCAGCACCACGAAGTTCGCGCGCTCGACATAGCCGCGATGGGTCGGACCCAGCTGGGCCAGCGCCTTGAGCACGTTGCCGGCGACCACATCGCTGGCCTGCATCGCCCAGCCCTGCTGCAGGTCCAGCAGGACCTTGGCCAGGCTGTCGTCCTTGTCGTCGAGCGTGGTCCCACCGATCAGGTCGGCGCGGTTTTCACGATCGGCCAGCCAGCGCGCGGCCTCGCTGGTCTTGCCGCGCGGCGACAGCACCCACACCGACGAGCCGCGGGCGTCGTCGCTGGTGAAGGCATCGGCGTGGATCGAGACGAACAGGTCGGCGTTGTGCTCGCGGGCAATCTGGTAACGCTGCTTCAGCGGGATGTAGAAATCGCTGTCGCGGGTCAGTACCGCCTTCATGCCGGGCTGGCGATTGATCTGCGCCGCCAGATCGCGGGCCACCGCCAGCGTGACGTTCTTTTCCAGGGTGCCGCCGGGGCCGTGCGCGCCCTGGTCCTTGCCGCCGTGGCCGGCGTCGATCGCCACCACCACCTGGCGCTGGCCGTTGAGCATCGCCGCCGCCTGCTCGGCTGCCACCCGGCGGCTGTGCGTGGGGTTGCTGTACGACGGAACCGCCGCGGGTGCCTGGACGACAGGCGCAGGCGCGGCCTCGGCCGGCGCGGCCGTAGCGATGCTGGCGCTGGCGGGATACAGGTCCAGCACCAGCCGGTAGTCCGTGCCGCTGGCCGGCTTCAGCACGAAACTTTTCAGGCGGCTGGCCGGAGCGACCTTCGCGGTCAGCTGCATGCCGTCGCCGATCCGGGCGTGGCTCATGCCGCGATACAGGCCTTGCGCGGATGGACTGGAAAAACTGCTGATCGTACGGCTACCCGGCAAGTCGACCACGACCTGACCATCCTTCTGGCTGATCGTGTAGCGCAGCGGGCCGGAGGCGTCGAGCACCACGCGGGTGTATTCGGGGCCGGCCCAGACCCGCGCGCCCTTCAATTCCGCCGCCTGCGCCGCATACAGCGGCATCGCCGCCAGAATCGCGACGACAACCCACCCACCCCAGTTGTTCAGGTAACCCCTCATGAGCCGCATTGAAACGCAGCGATGTGCGGAATGCAAGAGTTTTTCCTTTGAATATCCATAACCTGCACACCATTCATCAGGCTGCGTCAAGTTATGGACCGCAAGTCGCACATTCCGAACAGATCCTTGCCAGAATCGCCGGATCGTATTTTTTCAAGAAGAGTCAGTACTTAGCCAGCCGTGCCTGCAGCCGCTCGCCCCGTGCGGTGAACGCATGCAGCGACGCCCGGCGGCCTTGGCCGGCATAGTCCAGCTGCAGTTCGATATCCGCTGCCGGCAGCGCGCCGGCGCCACGCTCGGGCCACTCCACCAGCACCAGCGCCGCCGGGTCGGCCAGCGCGTCCAGGCCCAGCCACTCCAGTTCGCCGGGATCGGCGATCCGGTACAGGTCCAGATGCCAGGCCGGCCGGTCCCGCGCCATATAACCCTCGACCAGGCTGTAGGTGGGGCTCTTGACCCGCTCGCCCACGCCCAGCGCGGTCAGCAGGGCGCGCGCGAAACTGGTCTTGCCGGCGCCCAGCGGACCATGCAGGTACAGCACCAGGCCGTCGTCCAAGGCGCGGGCCACGCGCGCGGCCAGCGCCGCGGTGGCGGCTTCGTCGGGCAGCGCCCACGCCAGATCGATATCGGCCGGCTCAGTCATGTTCACGTTCGTAACCCGTCATGCCGTTGCCCAGCGCGCGCAAGGGGGCCAGCAGGTCGCTGGCCAGCAACCCGCGCTCGCCCTGCTGGGCGGCGCGATCACCTGCCCGCGCATGCAATCCGACGCCGAGGCAGGCGGCCTGCCACGCGCTGCAACCCTGCGCCAGCAAGGCCGCCACGATGCCGGTGAGCAAGTCGCCCATGCCGCCGGCCGCCATCCCGGGGTTGCCCCACGGACAGACGTCCAGACGTCCATCCGGATCGGCGACAAGACTGCCAGCGCCCTTCAGCACGACGACCGCGGCGTAACGCCGGGCCAGTTCGCGCACCGCCGTGAAACGATCCTCCTCGACAGCGGCGGTGGCCACCCCGAGCAGCCGCGCCGCCTCGCCCGGGTGCGGTGTCAGCACGGTCGGTGCCCCAAACCGGCGTGGCTCAACTGCCAGCAGGTTCAGGCCGTCGGCATCGAGCACCAGCGGTTTGTCCGCGTCCAGTGCGGTCAGCCACAACGCATGGCCCCAGGCGGCTTGGCCCAGGCCCGGCCCCAGCGCCAGAACGCTGGCCCGCTCCAGCAGCGGCGCCAGCGCCTGCGGCCCGTCGACGCCATGCGCCATCAGTTCCGGCCGCGCGGTGTTCAGTGCGTACACGTGTCCGGCGCGCGTCGCCACGCTGACCAGGCCGGCGCCGGCACGCAGCGCCGACTCGCCGGCCAGGCGCGCCGCGCCGGCCATGCCCTGCTCGCCGCCGATCACCAGCACGTGGCCGTAGTTGCCCTTGTTCGCGTAGCGCGCGCGCGGCGGCAACGCCTCGGCAACCAGCAAGCGCGCGTCGGGCAGCGTGTCGACATAGACGCCGTCCGGCACGCCCAGGGTCGCCAGTTCGAGCACGCCAACCTGATCGACAGCACGTCCGGTGTGCAATCCGCGCTTGCCGGCGATGAAGGTCACCGTGACATCCGCGCGGATCGCCGTGCCGGGACAGTGGCCGGTGTCGGTATCCAGACCGCTGGGCACGTCCAGCGCCAGCACCGGCCGGCCGCTGCGGTTGATCGCTCCGATCAGCCGGGCCGGCACCGGCTCGGGCGCGCGGTTGAGACCGATGCCGTACAACGCATCGACGTGCAACTCGGCTTCGGGCAGCGTCGCTTGCGCGTCCCACAAGCGCACCCGGCCACCGCCTGCTTCCCACGCCACGCGTGCCGCCGCGGCGTCGCCGTGCGAGGCCGCCGTCAGCGCCACCAACTCGACCTGCAGGCCTGCCTCGCGTGCCAGCACGCCGAGCAGGAAACCGTCGCCGCCGTTGTTGCCGGGGCCGCAGTGAATGCAGACCTGCTGCAGTTGCGGCCAGTGCCGGCGCAAGCTGTTCAGTGCGGCACTGGCCGCGCGACGCATCAGTTCGGGGCCGGAAATGCCCAGCGCCGACAGCGCCGCGCGCTCCATCACGCGCAACTGTTCGACGGTATGCAGATTGCGGCTGTACGGGTGGGCAGGCATGCGCGGATTATAGGCATGGGCCGCATCTACAATAGGCGGATGTCCAGCATCACCCCGTCCGGTTCACCCGATTACACCGTGCTCGCGCGCGACATCAAGCGCTGGGCGATCGAACTGGGCTTCGCCGACGCCGGCATCAGCGGCACCGACCTGGGCGAAGACGAGCAGCACCTGCAGCGCTGGCTTGCCGACGGCCATCACGGCGAGATGGAGTACATGGCCCGGCATGGCACCAAACGCACCCGCCCGGCCGAACTGGAGCCGGGCACGCAACGGGTGATCTCGGTGCGCATGGACTACATTCCGCCCGGCACCGCGAACGCCTGGGACGTGCTGGGCGACACCGAAGCCGGCTACGTGTCGCGTTATGCGCTGGGACGCGACTACCACAAGCTGATGCGCAACCGTTTGCAGAAGCTGGCCGAGCGCATCCACGGCGTGGTCGGCGATTTCGGCTATCGCGCCTACGTGGACTCCGCGCCGGTGCTGGAGAAGGCGCTGGCGCGCAACGCGGGGCTGGGCTGGATCGGCAAGCACACGGTCTTGATCAACCGCCACGCCGGCTCGTACTTCTTCCTCGGCGAGCTGTACACCGACCTGCCGCTGCCGGTCGACGCACCGGCCAGCGCGCACTGCGGCAGTTGCGCGCGCTGCATCGAGGTGTGCCCGACCCAGGCGATCCTGGGGCCGTATCGGCTCGACGCGAAGCGCTGCATCTCGTACCTCACGATCGAGCTGAAAGGCAGCATCCCGGAAGAACTGCGCACGCCGATGGGCAACCGCATCTTCGGCTGCGACGACTGCCAGCTGGTGTGCCCGTGGAACAAGTTCGCGCAGGCCACTGCCGAGCCGGATTTCGCGGCGCGGCACAGCCTCGACGGTGCGAAGCTGGTCGAGCTGTTCGCGTGGAGCGAGGACGAGTTCCTCAAGCGCACCGAAGGCATGGCGATCCGCCGTGCCGGCTACGAGGGCTGGCTGCGCAACATCGCGGTGGCGCTAGGCAATGCGCCGAAGTCAGCGGCAGCGATCGAGGCGCTCAACGCCCGCGCCGATCACCCGTCGGCGGTCGTGCGCGAGCACGTGGCGTGGGCGCTGGCGAAGCAGCAGGGCTGAGGACTCAGGCCGCGGCCATCTGCTTGGGGATGGAGCGGTTGGTGTGGCTGATGCGGTTGCCCGGACCCGGCGCGATGTAGACGCAGGTGGGCTGGTACTGCTCCAGTTCCGCCTCGCTCAACTGCACGAAGGCCGCGATGATGACGACATCGCCCGCTTGCGCGCTGCGTGCAGCGCTGCCGTTGACCGAGATGATGCCCGAGCCTTCCTCGGCGCGCAGCGCGTAGGTGACGAAGCGCTGGCCGCTGTTGACGTTCCAGGCGTGGATCTGCTCGTACTCGCGGATGCCCGAGGCATCCAGCAACAGACCGTCGATCGCGATCGAGCCCTCGTAATGCAGCTCGGCGTGGGTCACCGTGGCGCGGTGGATCTTGGCCTTGAGCATGTTCAGGTGCATGACATTCTTTCCAGCAGGGACATCCTGCAAAGTCGGCAATTATCGAACCGATGACGTTGCACCGCAACATCAGCGGCAACGCCCCCGATATGCGGGCAGCTCAGTCGAACAGCAAGTTGTCGATCAGGCGGGTGTTGCCCAGGCGGGCCGCGACCAGCGCCACCAGCCCCTCGTGCTCGCCTTCGGCCGGTTCGGCCAGGTCCTCGGCGCGGCGTATCGCCACGTAATCGGGTACGAAGCCCGCCCGCTCGAGGCGCGCGGCGGCGGTCTGCTCGATGGCTTGCCACGGATGCCCTTGCGCCAGCAGTTCGCGCATCTTCTGCAAGGTGTCGTGGATCAGCGGCGCGCGTGCGCGCTCCTCCGCGCTCAGGTACTGGTTGCGCGAACTCAGCGCCAGGCCGTCGTCGGCGCGCAGGATCGGCGCCGCCACCACCTTCACCGGCAGCCCCAGGTCGCGCACCATCCGCTCGACCACCTTCAACTGCTGGAAATCCTTCTGGCCGAACACCGCCACGTCCGGCTGCACCAGGTTGAACAGCTTGCACACCACGGTGGCCATGCCGTCGAAATGCCCCGGCCGGTGCGCGCCCTCCAGCGTATCGGTGATCCGCGGCACGCGCACGCTGACGCTGTGTTCGGGACCGAACGGGTACATCGTGGCCACGTCCGGCGCGAACAGCAGGTCGCAATCCTGTTCGGCCAGCGCCGCCTGATCCTGTGCCAGGGTGCGCGGGTAGCGGTCGTAATCCTCGTTCGGGCCGAACTGGGTGGGGTTGACGAACACGCTGGCGACCACCTTTTCGGTGCGCGCTCGCGCCAGCCTGATCAGCGACTGGTGACCCGCGTGCAGGTTGCCCATGGTCGGCACGAAGCCCACGGTCTGGCCCTGCGTGCGCCAGCCGCGGATAGCGGCACGCAATGCCGGGACGTCTTGTACGGTCTGCATGGGACGTCGACTCGCCAGGTCAGTTGAAACAATGCTCGGGAGCCGGGAACGCGCCGCTGCGCACGTCCTCGGCATAGGCGGCGATCGCCGCGGCGACAGAATCGCGCCCGATCAGGAAATCCTTGCTGAACTTCGGCCGCTTGCCCGGGGTGATGCCGAGCATGTCGTGGATCACCAGCACCTGGCCATCGCAATGCGGCCCTGCACCGATGCCGATCACCGGTATCGTCAGCGCCGCGGTCACCCGCTGGCCAAGCTCCACCGGCACGCCCTCCATCACCAGCAGGTCCGCCCCGGCCGACTGCACCGCCAGTGCCTCGGCCAGCACGCGGTCGGCCGCCGCCTGCTCGCGGCCCTGGATGCGGAAACCGCCGAACTTGTGCACCGACTGCGGGGTGAGCCCCAGGTGCGCGCAGACCGGGATCGCGCGCTCGTTCAGCGCCGCGATCACTTCGAGGATATGCGGTGCGGCGCCCTCGATCTTCACCATCGCCGCGCCGGCTTCGCCGACCAGCCGCGCAGCGGCCTCCAATGCATGCGCCACGTCGCGGTCGGCCATGAACGGCAGGTCGGCCACCAGCAGGGTCGCCGACAGTCCGCGCGCCACCGCGGCGGTGTGATAGACCATGTGCTCCAGCGTCACCGGCAGCGTGCTGCCGTGCCCCTGTACCACCATGCCGAGCGAATCGCCGACCAGCGCCACATCGACACCGGCCGCCTCCAGCTGCCAGGCGAAGCTGGCGTCGTAGGCGGTGAGCATCACGATGCGCCGTCCCTGCGCCTTCATCGCAAGCAGGCCTGGCACGGTCACCGGCTTGCGGTCGGGGACACTGGCGTTCTGCACGTACACGGCAATTCCTGGGATGGGGTGGCCGCCGATTATCCGGCGCGCCACGGTGATGGCTCAAGCCACGCGTTCGCAGCCGGCCAGATCGAGGCGGGCGAGCAGTTCCGCCACCGTAGCCTGCCCGGGCAACCGAAGCGTGGGCGCAATGTCGTGCAAGGGCAACAGCACGAACGCGCGTTCAGCCATGCGCGGGTGCGGCAGGGTCAGTTGCGGATCGTCCAACTGCACGCCGTCGACGTGCAGCAGGTCCAGGTCCAGGGTGCGCGGCCCATTGCGTTCGGCGCGCACGCGGCCGGCGCGCTGCTCGATCGCCAGCATGGCGTCCAGCAAGGCGTGCGGCGACAGCGCGGTATCCAGTTCCACCGCGGCGTTGATGAACGGCGGCTGCTCCAGCATGCCCCACGGCGGCGTGCGATACAGCCGCGAACGCTGCAGCAGGCGGGTATCGGGCAGGTTCGCCAGCGCCGCCATGGCGTCGAGCAACTGTTGCCGCGGATCGCCGAGATTGCTGCCCAGCGCGACGTAAGCCAGGGTCACGCGGAATCTGATTTGTCGCCCGGCCGGCGTCGCCGACGGCGCGGACGCGGCGGCTTGGCGGCTACCGGGGCCGCCACGTAATCACCGGTACTGCCGCCACCGGCCGGCAGCGCGGCCGCCAGCACGTCTTGCGGCAGCTGTTGCGCATGCGCCCACCATTCGCCCAGTTCGCGCATCGCCGGCGACTCGCCGGCGCGCAGCAGCAGGAAGTCGAACGCGGCACGAAAGCGCGGATGCGCCATCAGGCGGAACACCCGCTTGCGCTGGATCTGCTCGAAACGCGGCTGCAGCGACCAGATCTCCTCCATGGTGAAGGTGAACCGGCGTGGGATCGCGACCCGCTGGCACTGCTCACCGACCACCTGGCCGGCGGCGCGCGCCCACGCCTCGTTGCCTTCGACACCCCGGCCGATCAGCTGGTGCGCCACGTCGCGCACCTCGCCCCACAGCAACACCGCGAACAGGAACGCCGGGGTCACCGACTTGTCCTCGGCGATCCGCGCATCGGTATTCGCCAGGCCACGCTCGACCAGTGCACGCAGCGCCTCGTCGCCGCGCCTGAGCGCGCGCGCGGTGGCGGGGAATAGGAATTTCAGCAGGCCGCACTGCTCCAGCATGCGAAAGCTCTTCAGGCCGTTGCCGGCCAGGAACATTTTCAGCGACTCGTCGAACAGCCGCGCCGGCGCGGCATCGGCCAGCAGCGGCCCGAGCGTCTCGAACGGCGCCATCGCGGCGGCGTCGATGTGCATGCCCAGCTTCGCCGCCAGCCGCGCCGCGCGCAGCATGCGCACCGGGTCCTCGTGATAGCGGGTGTCCGGGTCGCCGATCAGGCGCAGCACGCGATCCTCGAGATCCTGCATGCCGCCGACGTAGTCGCGCACCGAGAAGTCGCTGATGTCGTAGTACATCGCGTTGACGCGGAAATCGCGGCGCACCGCGTCTTCCTCGATCGTGCCCCAGATATTGTCGCGCACGATGCGGCCGTCGATGATGTGGCGATCGCCCTCGCCGCCCTCCTCGCCGGTGCCGCGGAAGGTGGCCACCTCGATGATCTCCGGGCCGAACACCACGTGAGCCAGCCGGAAGCGGCGGCCGATCAGGCGACAGTTGCGGAACAGCTTCTTCACCTCGTCCGGCGTGGCGTCAGTGGCCACGTCGAAGTCCTTCGGCCGCAACCCCAACAGCAGGTCGCGTACCGCGCCACCCACCAGGTACGCCGTGTAGCCGGCTTCGTTCAGGCGGTACAGCACGCGCAACGCCGCCTTGCTGATGTTCTTGCGCGAGATGATGTGCTGGTCGCGCGGAATGACCCGCAGCGTCGGCGTGGCGTCGGTCCTCGATTCGAGATTCAAGCGGTCGGAATCCTTGCGGGCGAAGCTGCCCTTGGGTTGTGCAATATATCGCGGCGCGCGAGGCCGCGGACCGTCCCGCGGGGACGCGGGACGCGTGCACCGGCGGGGTCTGCTTCGAACGGTGCAGGCCGATGCGTGCCAAGCATTGCCGGGCGAAACAATTCCGCTATACTAGCGCGCCTCACAGGATAACGCTCCCTTCGTCTAGTGGCCTAGGACACTGCCCTCTCAAGGCGGGAACACGAGTTCGAGTCTCGTAGGGAGCACCATCTGCTTGTGCAATCGTCCATGATTGCCGTTGTCTGGAAGGGTCTCGACAACCCGCGGCTCCTGGCCATTGGCCAGACCAGAGGCGGCCATCCATGGCCGCACTCTTCACAAGAGCTTCCGACCGGTTCCTCACACAGCTGAATTGCCGCCCATGACCTTTGTTGTCATCGACAACTGCATCAAGTGCAAGTACACCGATTGTGTCGAGGTCTGCCCGGTCGACGCCTTCCACGAAGGCCCCAATTTCCTGGTGATCGATCCGGACGAGTGTATCGACTGCACCCTGTGCGAACCGGAGTGCCCGATCAACGCGATCTATCCGGAAGACGACGTGCCGGCCGGCCAGGAAGCGTTCGTGGCGCTGAACGCCGAACTGGCGAAGGACTGGCCGGTGATCACCGAACGCAAGGACGCCCTGCCCGACGCCAAGGCATGGGAAGGCAAGCCGGACAAGCTCGAGCTGCTGCAGCGCTGAGTTCACTCGCCAGACAAAAAAGAACGCCGCCTTGAAGGCGGCGTTTTTCTTGGTGGTGCCGTCCGGGGTCAGCCGCCCAGGCGCGACTTCAACGCGTCGATCACCTTGCCTACGGCCGCGGCATTGCCTTGGGCGCGTATTTCGCTGGCCGCCGTGCCGCTGCCGTTGACGCTGATCTGCACTTGGTGCGAGCCGGCGCCCGGAGCACGCACGGAGCTGCCCTTGTCGCGCCCGAACAGGCGGCCGAAGAAGCCTTTCTTCTTCTGCTGAGCCAGCGCGTCGGAAACATTCAGCGTGTAGCTGTGCGTGGCGTCGTCATGGCCGGCCACCTCGCCCAGGCTGCCGCTTTCCAGCACCTGGCCGACCCGGCGGTAGGCATTGTCCACGCTGTCGGCCAACACGAAGCCATCGGTGATCTGCCCGCCGGCCGAGCCGACGCTTGCGGTGGCGCCATTGGCGGTCGGCTGGTTCGCACCCGGCGGCGGAATCACCAGTGCGTCGCTGGTCGACGGCCGGTCGAGGCTCGGCGGGATCTCCAGCGGGGCTTCCTGCACGGCGGTATCCCACGCCTTGTGCGAGCGGAACGCGCCGCAGCCGGAAAGCAGCAGGCCACTGAGGGCCACGGCCGGCAGGGCCACGAGGAGCGAAGTTTTCTTCATGTAATCGGATTCCGTGAGTAAGTCAGGCAACCGTCAACCGGCCGCAGTCGCCAAGGATGCCAGACTGGACAGCGCTTGGTGCAATCGGGCGCGATCCGGACCGTCGTTCAGTTCCACCAGCGGCAATCTCGGCACGGCCAACCCCAGCCCCAGTACGGGCAGACCGGCCTTGACCGCGATCGGATTCGGCGCGCAGTTGAGCGCCTGCACCAACGGCTCCAGGGCGGCCTGGCAACGCGCCGTCGCCGCCTGGTCGCCGCCGGTAGCTGCGTCGCACAGGGCGCGGAACGCCTGCGGCACCAGGTTGGCCACCACCGAGATGGTGCCGGCCGCCCCGGCCAGCATCGCCTCGCCGGCGCTGCCGTCGTCGCCGGACAGATAGACGAAATCCGTGCGTACAAGTTCCGCCAACGCCGAAATCCGCTCGCGATCGCCGCGCGCTTCCTTGATCCCGACGATCGCCGGATGTTCGCGCAGTGCGGCCACGGTCGACGGCAGCAGGTCGCAGCCGGTGCGGGTGGGCACGTTGTACAGCAGCACCGGCAGGCCACCGTGCTCGGCCACTTCCAGGAAATGCCGGCGCAGGCCTTCCTGGGTCGGGCGCACGTAGTACGGCGTCACCACCAGCGCCGCATCGGCGCCCAGTGTCTTGGCGCGGCGGGTCAGCGCCACCGTCTTGGCGGTACCGGCCTCGCCGGTGCCAGCGATCACCGGCACCCGCCCAGCCACGCGCTCGAGCGCGAACGCCAGCAGGCGGTCGAACTCGTCGTGCTCCAGCATGTGCGCCTCGCCGGTGGAGCCGGCCACCACCAGTGCCTGGGTACCGCCGGCCAATTGATGGTCGAGCAACCGACCGAAGGCATCCAGGTCGAGTGCGCCGTCCGCCCCGAACGGCGTGGCCAGCGCGCAGATGCTACCGCGAATGTTCAAGACTCGATTCCGCTACAAGGCAAGCCCTGCATGTTACTTGCCGCCTCGCGAGGCGGGCAAGTAAGCTCGACCGGAGTAGTCTCATGGCCTCCGCATCGCGCGGGCTGACGTCCACAGGCAGACCCTCTTGAAACCTTCCCCCGGCCCCTCTTCCGCTTCCACGCGTGCGGGCAATGACAACCAGTTGCTGATCCACGCGCTCACCCCGACGACCAAATCGCCGCTGCTGGCGCTGGCCAAGCGTATCGCCGACGCCGGCTGCAACCTGTCCGAGTCGCGCGTCTCCACCATCGGTACGGAAATTTCGCTGATGCTGCTGGCCACCGGCGCGTGGGACGCGCTGGCCAAGCTGGAAACCGCGCTGGCCAAGCTGACCCGCGACGAGGGCATGCGGCTGGTGCATTACCGTACCGGCCCGCGCCAGAACAGCTCGCATCTGCTGCCCTACCTGGTGGAAGTGGTGGCGGCCGACCGGCCCGGCATCGTGGCGCGCATCGTGGATTTCTTCAGCCAGCACGGGATCAGCGTGGAGCAGCTGAACTCCACCCGCTACCAGGCGATGCAGACCGGGGCAGAGATGTTCCAGGCCCAGTTCACCATCGGCATCCCGGCGGAAATCCATATCGCCGCGCTGCGCGACGACTTCCTGGAACTGTGCGACGGCCTGAACCTCGACGCGATCATGGACCCGGTCAAATTCTGAGGCCGGGCAGTCTCCCGAGCATCGCGCGATCACGCCCCTCTGACAAGGACTGTCATCCGCCGCCCCGCCCGCGCTAGTCTGTGGCCGTGAACTGCCGGAGGGACGTTGCATTGCAACCAGCGTATCGATTCATGCCGATCGCTCCGGGCGCCATGACGCCCCTCGTCCGAACCGCGTCACCCCCACTTTCCACCAACGATCACGGCGCCGCAGCGCCGTGCAGGATCCGTCATGCCCGAAATCGGCAAGAAGCTGCCCCCGCTGAAAGGCACCACCGGCGACGGCAGCGAACTGAAGCTGGCCAGCCTCAAGGGCCAGTGGCTCGTGGTGTATTTCTACCCGAAGGACTCGACGCCCGGCTGCACCAGCGAAGCCAGGGATTTCCGCGACCTCTACCCGGCCTTCCTTGAACGCCATGCGCAGGTCATCGGCGTGTCGCGCGATTCCCCGAAATCGCACGCCAACTTCGCCGCGAAGCAGGAGCTGCCGTTCCCGCTGGTGTCCGATGCCGACGAAACCTGGTGCCACGCGTTCGACGTGATCCACGAGAAGGTGCTCTATGGCAAGCGCCACCTGGGCATCGTGCGCAGCACCTTCCTGATCGACCCCGACGGGAAGCTGGCGCGCGAATGGCGCGGCGTGAAAGTCCCGGGCCACGCCCAGGCCGTGCTCGACGCCATCCCCGCCCAGTGACCACCCCACCGCTCATGGCTTTCATCCGCCCATTCCTTCCACCCACCAGCGAGGACACTTCCGCATGACCGGAAGCAAGCGCATCTACGCTCTCGACACCAACGTCCTGCTGCATGACCCGACCTCGCTGTTCCGCTTCGAGGAACACGACGTCTTCATCCCGATGACCGTGCTGGAGGAACTGGACGAAAAGAAGAAGGGCGCCTCGGAAGTCTCGCGCAACGGGCGCCAGGTCAGCCGCTTCCTCAACGAGTTGATCGAACTGGGCAAGCAGCACGACCTCGGCGACGGGCTCGAGCTCAGCAACCCGCAGGGCATCAAGCTCAAGCGCGGCACCTCCGTGGGCCGGCTGTATTTCCAGCACCGCACCAGCAGCAACGGCCACGCCAAGGCGGACAACCAGATCCTGTCGGCGGTGATCGAACTGCGCGACCAGAACCCCGGCCGCGACGTCATCCTGGTCACCAAGGACATCAACCTCCGGATCAAGGCCAGCATCAACGGCATCGTCGCCGAGGATTACGAGAACGATCGCGCGCTGGACGATTTTTCCCTGCTCTACACCGGTTCCGCCCAGCTGCCGGAAGACTTCTGGGAGCGGCACCCGGAAGTGCGCTCGTGGACCGAACGCGGCCGCACGTTCTACGAAATGAACCGGCGCGAGAGCGACGACTGGCATCCCAACCAGTGCCTGTACCTGCCCGGCGAGAACGCGGTCGAGCTGCGCGTGCTGCACGTCGACGACGCCAGCGCCACCCTGGTCCTGCTGGACGACCACTCGCACGCGAACCACCACGTGTGGGGCATCGGCGCGCGCAACCGCGAGCAGAACTTCGCGCTCAACGCGCTGATGGATCCGGACGTCGACTTCGTCACCCTGCTCGGCAACGCCGGCACCGGCAAGACCCTGCTGGCGCTGGCCGCCGGCCTGGCCCAGGTGATGGATCAGCAGCGCTACCGCGAGATCATCATGACCCGCGCCACCGTCTCGGTGGGCGAGGACATCGGCTTCCTGCCCGGCACCGAAGAGGAAAAAATGACGCCGTGGATGGGCGCGCTGACCGACAACCTCGAAGTGCTCACCAACCCCGAGGACGGCGGCAGCTGGGGCCGCCAGGCCACCAACGACCTGCTCGCCTCGCGCATCAAGATCCGCTCGCTGAACTTCATGCGCGGGCGCACTTTCCTCAACCGCTACCTGATCATCGACGAGGCGCAGAACCTCACCCCGAAACAGATGAAGACCCTGATCACCCGCGCCGGTCCCGGCACCAAGATCGTCTGCCTCGGCAACGTCGAACAGATCGACACGCCCTACCTCACTGAAACCACCTCCGGCCTCACCTACGCGGTGGACCGTTTCAAGAACTGGGCGCATTCGGCACACATCACCCTGCGCCGCGGCGAACGTTCGCGGCTGGCGGATTTCGCGGCGGAGACGCTGTAACGTCAGAAGCCGGAAGCGTGGGGCCTACCGCGCAACGGCAGGCCCCACGCTTCCGTGCCCTGTCCATTCCCTGCCATATCCGACCGATATCGCCTCCATGTCGCTGAAGAATTTCGCCTACCGCCACCGGCTGCCGGCCAAGCGCGCCATCGCGTTGCTGGCACGCTCGCTGCCCGCAACGGCTCGCCGCCGGCTGCTGGCCGTGGCCGAACGCATCGCGTTCAGCGTCACCCCCCAATACCAGGGCGACACGCTGCCGCCGATCTTCGCGTACTGGTCGGGGCGCTTCCTAGCGCCGGACGCGCAGCGGCTGGGCATCGGCTCGCCGGAAAGTTTCTTCCTCGACCACATCCGGCGCCGTGCCGCCGACTCAAACGCACCGGTGCGCGTGCTCAGCGTCGGCACCGGCTCATGCGGCATGGAGATCGCGCTTGCCGCACGACTGCAGGCGGACGGCAGTGCGGCGCACATCACCTGCATGGACTTCAACGCGGCGCTGATGCGCTGCGCCGCCGCCGCGGCACGGGAGCGCGGCGTCGATGCGTTGATGGCGTTCGAGGCACGCGACTGCAACCTGCCGTTCGAACTGCCCGGACAGGACGTCATCATCGTCAACCAGTTCTTCCACCACGTCACCGAACTGGAAACCCTCTGCGGATCGCTGCGCCGTTCGCTGGCCACGCAAGGCGTGCTGCTCAGCTCCGACATCATTGGCCGCAACGGCCACCAGCTGTGGCCCGACGTGGAAACCGTGGTGCAGGAAGCGTGGGCGACCCTGCCGGCGAACAAGCGCCACGACCGCCATTTCAATTCGGCATCGCCGCGTTACCGCCCGATCGACCATGCCGCGTATTCCAACGAGGGCGTGCGCGCGCAGGACATCGTGGCCTGCCTGCTGGCCGAGTTCGATTTCGAGCTGTTCTTCAGCTTCGGCGGCGCCATCATGCCGTTCGTCGAACGGCGGATCGGTTTCAATTTCGACCCGCAGCTGGCCGAGGACCGCGAATGGATCGATCGCATGCATGCGATCGACGTTGCCGCCCTCGCCGCCGGCCGCTACCCTGCCGCCAACATGATCGCCGCGCTGCGCCACAAGGGTGGCGCCGTGCAGCCGGTGTTCGAACCGATCAGCCCGCAGCGGCACGTCGAGCTGACCCGGGAACAGCAGGTGAAGGCCGCGACGGCCCCGCGCTAGCCGCGGCGGCCAAGCGAGTAGAATGCCTGCCTGACAGTCATTCCACGGTTGCAAGCGTCGACATGATCCTCACTCCCCGCCTCGTCCTGCTGGCCCTGTTCGCCTTCTTCGCGCTGTGCGTGCTGCTGGTGCACCTGCGCGGCCGCGTGCGGCTGCGTTTCGATCGCCAGCTGGTCGACCACTCGGCGGTGTTCGCGCCGTACAACCTGCTGATGTACGCGTTCTCGGCGGTGCCGGCCCGGCCTATCCTCGACCGCCGCGGCTTTCCGCAACTGGACCTGCTGCAGGCGAACTGGCAGGTCATCCGCGACGAGGCGACGCACCTGTTCGACGAGGGCTACATTCGTGCCGCCGCGAAGAACAACGACGCCAGCTTCAACAGCTTCTTCAAGCAGGGCTGGAAGCGCTTCTACCTGAAGTGGTACGGCGAGCCGCTGACCTCGGCCGAGGCGCTGTGCCCGCAGACGGTGGCCCTGCTGAAGTCGATCCCCAGCGTGAAGGCGGCGATGTTCGCGCTGCTGCCGCCGGGCAGCAAGCTCAACCCGCACCGCGACCCGTTCGCCGGCTCGCTGCGCTACCACCTGGGCCTGATCACGCCGAACTCGCCGGGCTGCCGCATCTTCGTCGACGGCGAGGAGCACGCCTGGGGCGACGGCAAGGACGTGGTGTTCGACGAGACCTACGTGCACTGGGCCGAGAACACCACCGACCAGACCCGGGTGATCCTGTTCGCCGACGTCGAACGCCCGCTGCGCACGCGCTGGATGAGCGCGATCAACCATCGGGTCGGCGCGTTCATGGGCAAGATCACCGCCTCGCCGAACACCGAGGGCGAAGCGGAGAAGACCGGTTTCGTGAACCGCCTGTTCGCGCTGAGCCAGCGCCGCAAGAATACCGGCGGCAACCGCTTCAAGGCCGAGTTCAAGCGGCGGCACAAGAAGCTGTACAAGGCCTGCAAGTATGTCGGCATCCTGCTGCTGATCTGGCTGGTCTTCCTGGCACCGTGGCCGCTGTTTCGATAAGTGACGCTCCGCTGAGCGGTCACATCGTGTGATCCCCGCGCGTCCTGTCTGGACGCCGCAATGGAGAACGCCATGGACCCGCACACCGCACTGTTCCAGCAACACCGCCCACGCCTGTTCGGCCTGGCCTACCGCATGCTCGGCACGCCCAGCGACGCCGAGGACGTGCTGCACGACGCTTGGCTGCGCTGGCACGCGCAGGATGCCGACGCGCTGGACGACCCGGAAGCCTGGCTGGTCACCGTGACCACGCGCATCGCACTCGACCGCCTGCGCCGGGCCAAGACCGAACGCGCGCACTATCCCGGCCCGTGGCTGCCGGAGCCGCTGGCCGCCGAATCCGAGCAGCCCGAGGCGCAACTGGAACGCGCCGAAAGCCTCACCCTCACCTTCCTGCTGTTGCTGGAGCGGCTGAGCGCGGAGGAGCGCGCCGCCTTCCTGCTGCGCGAGGTGTTCGATTACAGCCATGCCGAGACGGCCGCGATGCTGGAGATCAGCGAGGACGCCTGCCGCCAGCGCGTGCATCGGGCGAAGCAGCGATTGCGCGAGGATCGCCCGCGCCAGGCGATGCCGGACATCGACACCCAACGGCGCCTGCTCGAACGCTTCATGCAGGCGCTGCAGCAGCCCGACATGGCCACGCTGCGCGCCCTGTTTGCCGAAGATGCCATGAGCGTTTCCGACGGCGGCGGCCTGGCACGCGCCACCCTGCACCCGCTGCACGGCGCCGAGCGGCTGGCCCGGCTGTACATGCAGATCGCGCTGCAACAGCAGAAGCACGGCGGCGTGCGCCACGAGATCCGCCAGCTCAACGGCACGCCCGCGCTGCTCGGCTGGCATGGCGACACGTTGATCTCGGCCAGCTGGATCGACGACGACGGCGAGCGCATCACCGCAGTGCACGCCCTGCGTCACCCCGGCAAGCTCGCCCGGCTGGCGGCTGTCACGAAATCGACGCCGCCCGCGTCCTTGCATTGAACGGCCACTCCGGCCGCCCACCCCACGGAGAACCCCATGCCCCGCTTCAATGCCTACAAACGCCCCGACGCCCTGAAACCGCTGCTCGCCCTGGGCGACTACATCCGGAGCTGCGGCCTCGAGCAAAGCCTGATCGAACTGGTGCAGATGCGTGCCTCGCAGCTCAATGGCTGTGCCTACTGCCTGGACATGCACAGCAAGGACGCCCGCGCCGCAGGCGAGACCGAGCAGCGCCTGTACGTGCTGCAGGCCTGGCGCGAGGCGCCGTTCTACACTGCGCGTGAGCGTGCCGCGCTGGCCTGGTGCGAGGCGGTGACCCGGCTCGACCCGATCCACGGCGTGCCGGACGAGGTCTACGAGGAGGCCCGCGCCCAGTTCAGCGAGGAAGAGCTGATCGACCTCAACATGGTGGTGATCGTGATCAACGGCTGGAACCGCATCGCCATCCCTTCGCGCGCGGAGCCCGGCCACTACAAGCCAGGCAAGCACTGAACGGCCACCACCGTGGCCGCGATCAGGCTGTACCGCCACCCGGACTGCGCGAAATGCGCATGCTACGCGCGGCTGCACCGCCGACTCGACTGGCTGGGCCGTTTCGAGGATTCCACGGGCGTCCCGCCCGTGGGTCCGCTGCGCCTCGGTGAAGTCGTGGTGCAGGACCTTCGCCACGGCACGATACGGCGCGGCGCGGCCGGGTTCGCCCTGCTGTGCCGGCAGATCCCGGCGTACTGGCCACTGTTGCCGTTGCTGCGGATTCCCGCACTGCGCCGCCGCGTCGAACGCGAGTTCAACGGCTGCGCCGATGCCGGTTGCTCGCTGGACTGACGTCCGGGCCGGGCGGGTCGCACCCGTGCGACGCGTCGGCGCCGTACGATTCCGCCGGATCGGACGATCGTCACCCCCGCATTCGCCATGCTGGCCACCCGACAACCGACCCGGCGGACCGCCATGGCTTTGCGCCTCCTGAAGATCACCCTCGTCACCCTGCTCGTCTTCCTGCTTGCCGCCGCCCTCTGGATCGGGACCGCCGGCAAAGACCTGTTCCACACCGCCACCGGTTCGGTCAGCCGCTCGCTGTGCGCAGCCGCGTTCGTTTCGCGAGTCGATCCGCAACGGACATTCCGCGAGGAGCAACTGCCGCTGATGCGCAGCATCGGCTGGGCCATCCACTACGAGGTGGACCGCGCCAGGCGCGAAGTGCGCACCTCGGTATTCGGCGACTTCAGCGCGCGGGCGGTGTACCGCGAAGGCCTCGGCTGCCTGCTCGTGCACGACGATGCCGCCGTACCCGAGGCGGCCGGCTTCGAGCCCGCGCCGATCGCCGGCGCCTGGCCGGCGACCGTGGCCGAACCGGCCGACCCGGCCATCCGCCGCGCACTCGAGCAGGCCTTCGCCGAACCCGATCCGGCCCACCCGCGCCTGACCAAGGCGGTCGTCGTGTTGCACGACGGCCAACTGATCGCCGAGCGTTACGCCCCCGGCTACGGCCCGGACACGCCGATCTACGCCCATTCGCTGACGAAATCGGTGGTCAGCGCCCTGATCGGCATCCTGGTGCGCGAGGGCAAGTTGCGGCTGGACCAGCCCGCGCCGATTCCCGCCTGGCGCTCACCGGCCGACCCGCACCATGCGATCACCGTCGACCAGTTGCTGCGCATGGACAGCGGCCTGCCGTTCGACGAAACCGACGGCGCGATCAGCCCGATGACGCGCATGCTGTTCCTCGAGCGCGACATGGCCGGGTACGCGGCGCGGATGCCGCTGACCCATCCGCCCGGCACCACCTGGGGCTACAGCAACCTCGGCTACGTGCTGCTCGCGCGGGTGATCCGTGACGCGGCCGGCGGCAGCGCCGTCGACGCCGAGCGCTTCGTGCGACGCGAACTGTTCGCGCCGCTGGGCATGCGCAGCGCAGTGATCGAGACCGACGCCACCGGCACGCCGCTCGGTGCCAGCAACGTCTACGCCTCGGCGCGCGACTTCGCCCGCTTCGGTCAGCTCTATCTCGACGACGGCGTGGTCGACGGGCGGCGCATCCTGCCCGAAGGCTGGGTGGGGTACAGCCATTCGCAAACCCTGAAAACCGGTTATGGCGCCGGCTTCTGGACCAACCTGGTGAGCGAGGGCAGCGTGCCGGTGTGGAATGCGCCGTGGGGCATGCCGCGGTTGCCGAAGGACATGTACTACGCGCGCGGCGCGCTGGGGCAATACGTGGTGATCGTGCCGTCAGAACGGCTGGTGGTGGTGCGCATGGGCATCTCGATCGACTACGGCACCGGGACGGAAGACATGGTCGCCGCGATCATCGCCGCGCTGCATCATCGGCCGCCGCAGGCATGACCGCCGTCAGCTGCGATGCGGCCACCTTGCGGTAACTGCTCGGCGTCTCGCCCACCTGCCGCTTGAACGCGGCGTTGAAGGTCGACTTCGAGGTGAAGCCGCAGTCGTAGGCGATGTCGAGGATGGTGCGCGCGTCGCCGCGATCGGCCAGGTGCGCGCGCACCGCCTCGACCCGCAGGCGGTTGATGTAATCCCAGAACGTGCCGCCGAAGCGCCGGTTGATCACCGCCGACACCAGGTACTCGGGATAGCCGCTGCGCTTCGCCACCTGCCCGATGGTGAGCGCCGGCTCGCGATAGAGCGCCTCGTCGCCGTCCATCAGCTGCGCCAGGCGCGCCTCCACCGCGGGGAAGCGCGCGTCGTCGGGGCCCATCGTGTCCGGCGGCGCCGCCTCCCCGCCGACCGCGGCCGGCTCGCTCGCCACCGGCGGCTGGTTCAGGCTGAGCCAGCCGACCACGCACACCCACGCGGCGACCGCGCCGAACAGCAGGCGATAATCGATACCCGGCAGCGTCGCCAGCCATTGCGTGGTGGCGATGACCCAGATGACTACCTGGCAAGCCGCCATCACGTCGATCCAGCTCAGCGACATGCGGTCGGCATCCGAGCGCCGCTCGCGCAGCCGGCGGCGGTAGCCGCGCACGCGCATCAGTGCGGCCGCCACGTACGACAGGCTGTAGACGAACAAGGGAACGTCGAACCACGAACCGATGGTCTTTTCGCCCGCCACCCAGCGCGCGGACAACGCCTGCATCTGCTGGTCGCTCAGCAGTAGCACATGCGCATTCAGCACCAGCATCACGCCGAAACCGAGCAGGTGCACGCCGTCGCGCAGGCGAAAGCCGCGGGCCTCGATCAGCGCACGCGCATAGACGTAGAACAGGCTGCCGTAGAGGAACGGAAACAGCGCGACGAAGCGGTACGCCCTGAACCACTCCGGCGACAGCGAGTTCCAGTACACGGCCTTGACCAGCAGGTCCATGCCGGTCAGCGCGACCCACACTGCCAGCACCCGGTTCGCCCCGGTGTTGACGGGCCGCCACCACAGCGCCAGCGCCAGCAACGCCGCCTGCACGGCAGCGGCGATGTAGACGAATACCCAGAACGCGTAGGCCTGGTTGGGGATCACCTGGGATGGCATCGGGATTCCGGCGGTCGCATGAGACTGGCCGAAAGCCTAGCCGCTCGACCGGCGCGATCCAACAAAAAAGCCGCGGGGCGACCGCGGCTTTTTCGTTGGATCGTACCCACTCAGGCCGCGAGGCGTTTCACGATCGCGTCGGCGAAGCTGCTGGTGCTGCCCTTGCCGCCCAGGTCCGGCGTCACGCTGTCGCGGTCGGTCGTCATGGTGTCGCGGATCGCCTGGCGCAAGCGGTCGCCCTTGGCCACCATGTCCAGGTAGTCGAGCATGTCGGCCGCCGCCAGCAGCAGCGCGCACGGATTGGCGATGCCCTTGCCGGCGATGTCCGGCGCCGAGCCGTGCACCGCCTCGAAGATCGCCGCGTGCTCGCCGATGTTGTCGCCCGGCGCCAGGCCGAGGCCGCCGACCAGGCCGGCGCACAGGTCGGACAGGATGTCGCCGAACAGGTTGGTGGTGACGATCACGTCGAACTGCTCGGGCTTCATCACCAGCTGCATGCAGGTGTTGTCCACGATCATCTCGTTGAACTCGATCTGCGGGTATTCCTTCGCGATCTCGCGCGCCACGTTGAGGAACAGGCCCGAGCTGGTCTTCAGGATGTTCGCCTTGTGCACCGCGGTGACTTTCTTGCGGCCCTTCTTCACCGCCAGCTCGAACGCGTAGCGCACGATGCGGGTGCTGCCCTTGCGGGTGTTGCGCGCGACCGACTCGGCGATCTCGCCGTCCTCGGACAGTGTCTGCCCCTCGGAGCGGTAGGCGCCCTCGGTGTTCTCCCGCACGGTGATGATGTCGATGTTTTCGTAGCGCGACTTGGTGCCAGGGAAACTCACCGCCGGGCGCACGTTCGCGTACAGGTCGAACAGGCGGCGCAGGGTCACGTTGACCGAGGTGAAGCCGCCGCCGACCGGCGTGGTCAGCGGCCCCTTCAGCGCGACCTTGTGCTCGGCGATCTTGTCCAGCGTGGCCTTGGGCAACAGATCACCGTGCTTGTCCAGCGCCACCATGCCGGCGTCGACGAAGTCGTAGGTCAGGCCGCAATCCAGCGCGTCGAGCACGCGCAGCGTGGCGGTCATGATCTCCGGGCCGATGCCGTCGCCGGGGATCACGGCAATGGTTTTGTTCATGGGGATACTCCTGGGGGCTGATCGCATGCGCGCACGGAACGGCGCACGTCAAGACCGCCCATTATCGCCCATGCAGCCCTGCCCGGACAGCCGACAGGCGGCTTGAACCGTTGCAAATCCTCGCATGGAGCATTGCGAAAACCTGCACGATGCCCGATCTGCGCCCTCGCTCGCGGGCGACAACAGCAGGGCCCGCCAACCGGCGCCTACGCGTGGTCGGCGCACTCCGCCGCAGCGGGCTCGCCGGCTTCCAGCTTGTCCAGGAAATCCACCGCGCGGCGCAGGTGCGGGATCACGATCGAGCCGCCCACCACCAGGCCCACGCTGAACACCTCGAAGAACTCGTCGCGCTGCACGCCCGCTTCCTTGCACTGGGCCACGTGGTAGCTGATGCAATCGTCGCACCTCAACACCATCGAGGCGACCAGGCCGAGCATCTCCTTGGTCTTCACGTCGAGCGCGCCGGCCTTGTAGGTCTGCGTATCCAGCGCGAAGAAGCGCCGTACCACCTGGTTGTCCTCGGCCAGGATGCGCTCGTTCATGCGCTGGCGGAACGCGGTGAATTCGGCAAGCTTGTCGCTCATGCGCCCTGCTCCAGCATCTGCGTCAGCTTGCCGCTGCGGTCGGCTGCCACCAGCTCGTCATAACCGCCCACGAACTGGTCGTTGATGAAGATCTGCGGCACCGTGCGATGCCCGTTGCTGCGCGCCAGCATCGCCTCGCGCTGCGCCATGTCGGTGTCGACGCGCACTTCGGTCCACTCCAGCCCCTTGGACTTGAGCAGGTTCTTGGCGGCCACGCAGTAAGGGCAGACTGCCGTGGAATAGACCTCGATCTTGGACATCGCAACACTCCGCAACTCAAAAGAAAGATCACCAGCAAATGGGGACGAACGGCCTGCAGCGCAAGCTTCCGGACCGTGAACCGACGAGGCAAGACGCGGTCTGAATGCTATTGTCGCCCAACCTATGAACATGGCACCACAACGCATCGTCCCCCGCCTGCTGGCGGCGCTGATCGGCGCCGCGCTGACCTGTGCCGCCGGTGCGCAGAACGACGTGCGTCTGCCGGACCTGGGCAGCTCGGCGAATGCACTGATTTCGCCGCAGGAAGCACAGGATTACGGTGCCTCGATGCTGCGCCAGATGCGTGCGCTGGACATGGTGGTCGACGATCCGCTGCTGGACGATTACATCAACGACCTCGGCTACCGGCTGGTCGCCAGCAGCGACAAGCCGAAGGACCATTTCGCGTTCTTCGTGGTCAAGGATCCGGAGATCAATGCGTTCGCCGCGCCCGGCGGATACATCGCGGTGAACTCCGGCCTGCTCACGATTACTCGCAACGAGAGCGAACTGGCCGGCGTGATCGCCCACGAAATCGGCCACATCACGCAGAACCACCTGCAGCGCGCCTTCGAGGATTCCAAGAAGGATGCGCCGCTGATGGCACTGGTCCTGCTGGGCGCGATCGCCGCCGGCGCCGGCGGCCACAGCGGCGATGCACCGCTCGCCGTGCTGGCGGGCGGCCAGGGCCTGCTCGCGCAGAAGTCGATCAACTTCACCCGCAAGGACGAGATCGAAGCCGACCGCGTCGGCATCCAGACGCTGGCCAACGCCGGCTTCGATCCCAATGCCATGGCCGGGTTTTTCCAGCACATGGAGGACGTGCTGAGCGCCGGCGCGGGCGGGCTCGACGTGCCGGCCCTGCTGCAGACCCATCCGGTAACCACGATGCGGATCAGCGACGCCAAGGCCCGCGCCGCGGCCCTGGTCGCCGCACAGAAACTGCGCCCGTCCGGCGCCGGCATCGACCGGCTGCAATGGCAGCAGAGCACCGCGCCGATCGCCTTCGTGAAGGACCCCACCACACTGCTGCAGGGCCGCGCTCGCGCTGGCATCGAAACGTACGCGCTGATGCGCGAGCGCGTGCGGGTTCTGGCAGGCGATGCGCTCAAGCAGGCGATCTACTACGGCTCCGGCCTGAAGAACCAGCAAGGCTTCGACACGCCGGCCAATCGCTACGGCTACGCGCTGGCATTGACCCGCAGCGGCCGCGGCGCGCAGGCGATCGAACAGCTGCAGCCGTTGCTGCAATCGGCGCCGGACAACCTGGTCCTGAAGTTGGCGCTGGCCGACGCGCGCCTGCAGGCCGGCCAGCGCGCCGCTGCGCTGGCGATCTACGGCGCGCTCAACATCCAGTCGCCGCGCAATCGTGCCGTGGCGCTCGCCTATGCCAAGGCGCTCACCGCCGAGGGGGACAAGGACCAGGCGCGCGAGGCAGCCAACCTGTTGCGGCCGCTGCTGGACAACGCCAGCGAACCGGAGATCTACAGCGCCTACGCCCGCGCCAGCGACAAGGCCGGCGACAGCGTGCGGGCCGGTGAAGCCTTCGCCGACGCCAGCTATTACTCCGGCCGTCCATTCGACGCGATGGAACAGCTCAAGCGCCTGCTCAAGCGCGACGACCTCGACTACTACGCACGGGTGCGCATTCAGGCGCGCATCACCGAATTGACGCCGCTGGTACTGGAGCTGCACAAGCGCAAGATCCAGACCGAGGACAACCCGGACGGCCGCCAGCAACTGCAATCTGCCGATCGCTGCGACGGACGGCTGTGCTTCGGCATCGGCGCAAGCGCGGCCGAACCGACCACCCCGTGGCAGTGATCGGGCTCATGTCATCGACACGTAACATTCATCCGCTGCAATATGCCCGTCACAAGCATCGGCAGACCACGGCGTGCACAAACGCATCCTGATCGTTGAAGACGAAACCTCGATTCGCGAAATGATCGCCTTCGCCCTGCGCAAGGCGGGCATGGACGCGATGCAGGCGGCCGATGCGCGCGCGGCCCAGCTCGCCATCGCCGAGCAGGTCCCCGACCTGATCCTGCTGGACTGGATGCTGCCCGGCACCAGCGGGCTGGAGCTGGCCCGGCGCCTGCGCAAGGAAGAGCTCAGCCGCGAAATCCCGATCATCATGCTCACCGCGCGCGGCGAGGAGATGGATCGCGTCAACGGCCTGGAAGCCGGCGTCGACGACTACGTGGTGAAGCCGTTTTCCACCCGCGAGCTGATCGCGCGGATCAAGGCGGTGCTGCGCCGCAGCCAGGGCGACGACGGCTCCGGCATGGTGGAAATGGGCCGGCTGCGCATCGACGGCCCCGCCCACCGGGTTTTTGCGGGCGACGAGCCGGTGCCGATCGGGCCCACCGAATACCGCCTGCTGTATTTCTTCATGACCCATCCCGAACGCGTCTATTCGCGCACGCAGTTGCTCGATCACGTATGGGGCGGCAGCGTCTACGTGGAGGAACGCACCGTCGACGTGCACATCCGCCGCCTGCGCAAGACGCTGGAGCCGTGGAAGCTGGACGACCTGGTGCAGACCGTGCGCGGTACCGGCTACCGTTTCTCCACCAGCGTCTGAGCACGCCGCGCTTGCGACGGCGGGGGCTTTTGCCGATGCTGCGTCTGCCCTGGCCCACGCCGCGTCGCCACGAATGACCCGAGCCGCACTGTTCCCCTGGAAACTGGCCGTCGCCCTCGTGGCCGCGCTGCTTGCCGGCGCCCTGCTGGGCGGGCTTGCCGATGGGCACATCGCGGCCGGCATCGCGCTGGTCGCCGTCGCGGAAGTCGTCTTGCTGCTGACCCGGTTCGGTCATCGAACGCCGCTCATGATGCCGGCACCGGGCGCTGTCGGCGCTCTCCAGCATGACCGTTTCATGATGCGTTCCCGCCGCCTCGCTTCCTCCCTGCGCGACCTTCGCGATGTCGCCGGCCAGTTGCCGGATGCCGTGGTGCTGCTGGACCGGCAGCAACAGGTCCGCTGGTTCAACCACGCCGCCGAGGAACTGCTCGGGCTGCGCCGGCCGGATGATCGCGGCGTGCCGCTGCAGCAGCGGCTGGCCGGCTCTGAGCTGGCCGGCTGGCTGCGCGAGGGAGCGCACGAGCCGCTCGTGGACGTCGCGGCTCCAGGCCGCGCGGACAGCCAGCTCAACGTCAACCTGCTCCCGTTCGGCGATCAGGAGCAACTGCTGCTGGCCCATGACATCAGCCATCTGAACCGGCTCGAACAGGTGCGCCGCGACTTCGTGGCCAACGTGTCGCACGAGTTGCGCACGCCGCTGACGGTGATCCACGGCTATCTCGAACTGCTCGACCCCGAGGACGTGCCCGAGCTGGCGCCCGTGCTCGGCGAGATGCGCGCGCAGTCGAAACGGATGGGCCAGATCGTGGAGGATCTGCTGACCCTGTCGCGTCTGGAAACGCAGCACGAGATCGCCGACGAACGCGTGCCGATGGCGGCCCTGCTGGCCACCGTGCGGAAGGAGGCCGAAGCGCTCAGCCAGGGCCGTCATCGGATCAGCCTCGAATCCACCGCCAACGCGGACCTGCTCGGGTCGCCGAAGGACCTGCACAGCGCGCTGTCGAACCTGGTGAGCAATGCGGTCCGCTACACCCCGACCGGCGGCAGCATCATGATCCGCTGGCAGCGCGAGCCGGGCGGCGCGGTGTATTCGGTCAGCGACACCGGCTTCGGCATCCCGGCCACGCATCTGGCCCGGCTCACCGAGCGCTTCTACCGCGTTTCTTCCAGCCGCTCGCGCGACAGCGGCGGCACCGGGCTCGGCCTGTCGATCGTCAAGCACGTGCTGAACCTGCATCAGGCGCGGCTGCAGGTCGACAGCACGCCGGGCGCGGGGTCCACGTTCGCCTGCCATTTTGGTGACGTCCGGTTGCTGACACCCGGCGGCAACGACGAATAGCGCGCGTCGGCAGCGTTTCATTGGCCTGCGCCTTGGGCCAGAATGAACCATGCTTGTTCCCGCACCTTCCCCGCCCGGCAACCCCGACCTGACCGCTCCCGGCCTGTACCTGAGCCGGGAGCTCGCCGCGCTGGAGTTCAACTTCCGCGTGCTGGCGATGGCGCGCGATGCCGCCGTTCCGCTGCTGGAACGCCTGCGCTATCTCAGCATCGTGGCCAACAACCTCGACGAATTCTTCGAAGTGCGCGTGGCGATGCTCAAGCACCATCACGCCTATGGCTCAGCGGCGCCGGGACCGGACGGCATTCCCTCGGGCGAACTGCTGGCGCGCATCCGCAGCCGGGTGCTGGATCTGGTGGCCGAGCAGTACGCGGCCTGGCAGGAACAGATCAGCCCGCAACTGGACGCCGAGCAGATCCACATCCTCACGCGCAAACGGTGGAGCGCGCGCCAACGCCGCTGGCTGCAGGGTTACTTCGAGCACGAAGTGTTGCCGGTGCTGTCGCCGCTGGGGCTGGACCCGGCCCATCCGTTTCCGCGCATCCTCAACAAGACGCTGAACATCGCGGTGGTGCTGAAGGGCCGCGATGCCTTCGGCCACGAAGGCCACATGGCGCTGGTGCGGGCGCCGCGTTCGCTGCCGCGGATCATCCGGGTGCCGGCCGAAGTCAGTGGGCCGGGCGATCATTTCGTGTTCCTTGCCGAACTGCTGCAGGCTTTCGTCGACTTGATGTTCCCCGGCCTGAAGGTCGTCGGCTCGTACCAGTTCCGGGTGACCCGCAACAGCGAGCTGATCGTCGAGGAGGCCGAGGTCGAGAACCTCGCCCTGGCGCTCAGCGAGGAACTGGTCGGGCGCGGCTATGCGCGGCCGGTGCGGCTGGAGATCGCCAACGATTGCCCGAAGGCGATCACCGCGATGCTGATCGAGAACTTCCAGCTGGAAGAGGCCGACGTCTACCGCTGCGACGGCCCGGTCAACATCATCCGCGCGGGCCTGATCTACGACTGGCTGGATCGGCCGGAACTGAAATTCCCCCGCTTCAATTCGCAGCTGCCGCCCGCGCTCGAAAGCGCGCGCAACAAGTTCGACCTGATCGGCCAGCGCGACGTGCTGCTGCACCACCCGTACCAGAGCTTCGCCGCGGTGATCGACCTGCTGCGCCAGGCCACCGCCGACCCGCAGGTACTGGCGATCAAGCAGACCCTGTACCGCGCCGGCGAGGACACGCCGCTGGTCGACCTGCTGGTGGAAGCGGCGCGCAACGGCAAGGACGTC
>Ga0207664_10000240_pt1 | contig 41406 bp, 35 predicted proteins | sample LARL83metaG_FD_184349 | JGI IMG/M metagenome (GOLD analysis project Ga0207664, IMG submission 184349) | Corn, switchgrass and miscanthus rhizosphere microbial communities from Kellogg Biological Station, Michigan, USA - LAR L8-3 metaG... | ecosystem: Host-associated > Plants > Roots >...
TACCGAAAAAATAGAGATAGCTCCCTTGGTCGGCACTTACTTCGCGAAGCCAGTGACCTACGGCAAGGAAACCCTCACCACGGGAATTCGTTCGGTCTATCCGTCGTGGACAGTCGAGGGAGCGTGGCCCGACGATAGTTCAACCGACGTCGTCATCGGCGCACCGATGGCTGAGAAGCTTTCGCTCAAGCCCGGCGACCACATGACGATTTCATTGTTTGGCAGCTCCGCAACCGCTGAATCCGCATCCGGAGGACGCGACGTACGTGTGAGTGGAATCTTGTCGGGGGGCGAGAATGACGGTGCAGTCTTCGCGCCCATCGCTTTGGCACAGGAAGTTCTGGGGCGACCTGGCGCAGTACGGCGCATCATGGTCAGCGCGCTGACCAAGCCGGAAGACGCCTTCGCCCGCCGCGATCCCAAGAGCTTATCCGGAGCAATCTACGACCGCTGGTACTGCACGCCCTATCCTCAGGCCATCGCATTTCAGTTAGCCGAAGCAATTCCGCACTCGCATGCCGAGCAGATCCGGCAGATCGCCCAGAACGAAGGCGCCGTTCTGACGCGCATCGAAGGCCTGATTTTCCTGATCACTCTCGCCGCCTTGTTTGCCTCGGCCTTGGCAGTTTCTGCGGCAATGGCGACGGCGATCTTCGAACGCCGCGCGGAAGTTGGCTTGATGAAGGCCCTAGGCGCGGGAAAGCTCGCGGTTGCTTCGGTATTTTTCGCGGAGGCCACGCTGTTGGCCTTAATCGGCGGCGCCCTCGGGTTCGGAGCGGGCGCGTGGCTCGCTCATCAGATCGGCCACTCGATCTTCCAATCAGATATCTCCATCCAGCCCGTGCTGTTGCCGGTGATTCTGGCCATTGCGGTGATGGTCACCTTCGCAGGCAGCGCCGCCGCTATCCGGCGCGCCGTCAGCCTTGATCCGGTCTTCGCCCTGCGAGGGCAACTATGAGCGCGCCCATGTCTCATTCCGCGCAGGATCTCGCGGCTAGCCGCATGCATGTCCCGCATACTTCGATGTTCTTGCGCATGCTGGTGCGGGCGGCGATTCTGCGGCGCGGGCGCGCTGCTTCCGCTTTGTTCGCCATGGTCGTGGCAGCGGCGGTCGCTACCGCGATGCTGAATCTCTACGTCGACGTGCAAACGAAGCTCCAGCGCGAGTTTCGCAACTACGGGGCCAACATCATCATCACTGGCAGGGTCGGCAGGAACAGCGCTTCCCTTCCCGCCGAGACCCTCTCTCTGGTTGATTCCGCCCTTGCCGGCCGCGGGATTGCGGCGCCCTTTGGAATGGTCGTCGCCCGCACCAGCGACGGCCAGGCGATCGTTGTCGCAGGCACTGATTTCGACCGCGTCCGTCAGTTGGATAAGTGGTGGTCGGTAAGCAACTGGCCTTCTGCGTCGCAACAAGCGCTGATCGGCGTCCGGGCCGTGCCCACGGTTTCCCCCAAGAACCAGCCCTTCGACCTCAGCTTTCAGGGTCACACTCTGCATCTCACCCCGGCGGGAACGGTTCAAACCGGCGCGGCCGAAGACAGCCGCATTTATATTCCGCTAGCCGATTTCGTGGCCTGGACCCGTCTTCAGCCGTCGACGATTGAAGTGGCGGCAAGCGGCTCTCCCGCGGAAATTGACGCGATCATGAAGCAACTCCAGCGAACCTTTCCAGCGATTGATGTCCGCCCCGTGCGCCAGATTATGGAGGGTGAAGCCCGCGTCCTCGGCAAGACTCAGGCAACTTTGCTCGCCGCCGCGGCGTTGATCATCCTCACAGCCGCCTTGTGTGTGCTCTCCACTCTGATGGGATGGGTCTTCGACCGCCGCCGCGATTTCGCCATCATGAAAGCTCTCGGCGCTTCGACTCGCTTGCTCAATGGATTTTTCGCCGCCGAGGCCGCCGCCCTGGGTGCCACTGGCGCAGTGATCGGATTTCTATTTGGCATCGGCATCGCCGCCTGGATCGGCCGCGTCAACTTCCACGCCACCGTCGTCCCGCGTTTCAGTGTGCTGCCCGTGGTTCTGGCTGGTAGCATGGCGGTAACCCTGCTGGCGGCGATCCTTCCGATCACCCTGCTGCGCCGCGTGCAGCCCGCCGCGATTCTGAGGGGAGAGTGAAATGATTCAGATCAAAAACGTCACCAAGCTCTACCCCGCCAAAGAAGCGGGCAACGGATCAGGCAAAGACAACGGCTCAATCCACGCACTCGATCACATCTCCCTGCACGTCACCCAAGGCGAATGGCTCTCGATCATGGGCCCATCCGGATCGGGCAAGTCGTCGCTCGTCAACCTGATCGGCTGCCTCGACCGCCCATCGTCGGGTGAGATTTGGCTCGATGGCCAGAACGTCGCCGGCATCTCCGCCGCCGACCTGAACCGCGTCCGCGCCGAAAAAATCGGATTCATCTTCCAGCAGTTCCATCTCATTCCCTTTCTCACCGCCGTCGAAAACGTCATGCTTGCCCAGTATTTCCACAGCATGACCGACGAGAAAGAAGCCGTCGAAGCTCTTACCCGCGTTGGCCTGGGAGATCGCGCCCATCACCTGCCCTCGCAACTCTCCGGCGGTGAACAGCAGCGCGTATGCATTGCCCGCGCTCTGATCAATGATCCGAAAATCATTCTGGCGGACGAACCCACCGGCAACCTCGACGCGGTCAACGAAGAAATCGTGCTGCGCCTGCTCCGCGAGTTTCACCAGCAGGGACGCACCATCGTCATGGTTACGCACGATCCAGTCGTAGCGCGCCTCGCCGATCGTCGCATCGAGCTGCACCATGGCAAGATCGCCTCGCAGGAAATCTTTTCGCTGGCCGACGAAGAGCAACTCGACGAAGTTCTCGAAGAGCTCTGGGTCCTCGCTGAGCATGGCGAGATTGCCGAGGTCGAGCGCATGGAGGTCCACGGCGCTCTGCCTGTGAGCCTGGCGATTGAAAAGATGATCGAGATGGGCCTCGTCGCGTCCACGCCGCACCCGCCCGAGCCGCATGATCACAAGCCGTTCGTGAATCCCTGCCATGAGGCTCTGAAGCCCGTGTCAGCATCCTCAGGCGACGGCACCCTGATCGTCGAACTCACGCCTCGCGGCCGCGAACGCGCCGGCAACATCATTCGTCGCCACCGCCTGGCCGAACGCCTCTTCACCGACAGCCTCGCCATGGACAGCGAATCCGAAATCGAGCAGCAAGCCTGCAAGTTCGAGCACATCCTCTCCCCCGAAGCGACCGACAAGATCTGCACGTTTTTAGGCCACCCGCGAACCTGCCCCCACGGCGCCCCGATTCCTCCCGGACCCTGCTGCGGACGCACCGCTGAATTCTCCCCGGTCTCAGCGGGTGTCTCGAGTGCCCGGCAGAAATAGATTCGCCTGCGGAACAAGTTTGGTCACCGTTTCAAAACTACTCGCGCTGCTATGATCGAAACGTTCGAGTTCTCAAATCATGACGCGTCGTCCCACCATCGGCGTTTTCGACTCCGGATTCGGCGGCCTCACTGTCCTTAAAGCTTTACTTGAACTCATTCCCGGAGCGGACTACGTCTACTTTGGTGACACTGCGCGGCTTCCCTACGGGTCGAAATCCGTTGAAACGGTGGCTCGCTACGCCGTCGAAGCCGCACACTATCTGGAGTCCCACGGCGCGCAGATGCTGGTGATTGCCTGCAATACGGCCACAGCTCTGGCACTGGACCGCATTACCGAGGCTGCTCATGTGCCGGTAGTCGGCGTCGTTGAGCCTGGCGCCGAGGCTGCGGCCTCCGCCACGAAAAATCGCAAGGTGGTCGTTATCGGCACCGAGGCCACCGTCAGCAGCCACGCCTACCTCAAGGCGCTCCAAACACGTGCCCTGCAAGCCCGCGAGAAGGCCTGCCCACTGCTCGTTCCCTTGGTCGAAGAAGGATGGATCGAGCACTCCGTCACCGAGCAGATCGCCCACATCTACTTGGGCGAAGCCTTCGCCGATGGCTTCCACGACGCCGATGTCCTCGTTCTCGGCTGCACTCACTACCCGCTGCTCAAGCCACTGCTGCACCGGGTGGCTCCCAAACATGTGAAGATCGTCGACTCAGCCGAATCGACCGCCCATGCTGTGGCCTCGCATCTGCAACAGCTTGTGCCCGCGCCCGCAGACTCTGAAGAGCGCCGCGCCGCATCCCGAATCAAGTTCTTCGCCACCGACTCCGTTGAGAAATTTCGCCGCCTCGGTGAGCGCTTTCTCGGCCGTCCCATCGAAAACGTTCAACACGTCGATCTCAAAGAATGATCTCAAGGAATGATCTCAAAGAAAGCCCTCAACGAATGATCCCCAGCACTACGCCCGCAAGATTCGGATAGCGACTCTGCCCCACCAAGAATTACTGTGTCCTTCGAACACCGTTTTCGATCCAATAGAAAAGCTGACCCATGCATCCTCTCGACAACGTCATCTGGAGTGCGCTCACCTCTCGGCAGACCAACTTCGCCGAAGGCTCCTCCGACGCGCGCCGCTTCATTCCCGAAGTCGGCCCGCTGGCCGCGCCCCTTGAGCCCAACCGGCAGGGATATCAATCTCTCGCACGTCTCGTTGCGCCCGGAGACACGGTCGGCATATTCCTCGACGACCCGTACGAACCGCAGCCCGATTGGACCTTCGTTGTCGGCGCTCCCCTGTTGCAGATGATTTGCGACAACGGCGTCGCATCCTCAACCGCGCCCGACTCGAATCCCCAAATCATCGAACTCGGCCCGAAAGATTCGGCCGAGATGATCGCACTCACCGCCATGACCAAGCCCGGCCCCTTCAACACGCGCACCCATGAACTCGGCACCTACCTGGGCATTCGTCTCGAAGACAAGTTGGTGGCAATGTCAGGCGAGCGTTTGAAGGTGCCCGGACACACCGAGGTCAGTGCCGTCTGCACCCATCCAGATCATCTCGGCAAGGGCTACGCCAGAATCCTGATGGCGGAAGTCATGCGTCGCATTCGCGAGCGCGGCGAAACGCCCTTCTTGCACTCAAGGCAAGACAATCTGCGCGCAGTAGAGCTTTATAAGCGATTGGGATTCAGAGAGAGAAAACTAGGACACTTCGCCATCCTGCGCAAAGTGTAGTTCTCGAGAGATTGTTGGTGTTTGTACCGTCTCTCTCAGTACAGATGGAAATCAACTTCCACCGCAATAATCGTATTCACGGCGCGCCCGTCTTTCATCCCAGGCTCAAATTTCCAATTCTTCACGGCCTCGATCGCTTTCTCATCAAGACCCATACCCAGGCTGCTCACCACGTGAATATCGCTGGGGCGCCCATTCGCCAACACGATCAGGCTGAGCGTGCAGGTTCCCTGATATTTCGCCTTGCGCGCTTCTTCCGAGAACTCAGGGTCTGGCATATAGATCGCCCGCGGCGGCGAAACTCCACCACCCACGCGAAAAACTCCACCACCCGTGCCTCCGCCCTCACCAGGACCAAACCCCGGCCCATGGCCCGATCCCACACCGCCGCCGCTTCCCGAACCAATGCCGCCGCCTGATCCCGTACCGTTCGAAGGCAGCACCGCGTGCGCCATCGGGTCACCCAGGTTCGGCATGTTGTTCGAAGCCAGCTTCACCTCAGGCGGAATCACAACCGTAGGTTCCACCGTCAGCTTGGGATGCTCGTTGCGCACCACCACCAACGGAGGCGTGATCTGCTGCATCGAGAACTTCGGCAGCTTGCCTTTGCTGGCCGCCAGTACGTCCTGATCTCCGCCGCCGCCACCGCCGCCGACTTGCGTCTTTGATGGCTTCAAAGCCGGCAGATCCGACGGGTCAAGCAGTGTGACAACAACCTTTGGCGGAGGTGCAGCACTCACCACGCGGCGCCCGAGCAGCGTCCCCGCCACGATCACGGCCGCGATGAGGATGTGAACGCCCGTGGATCCCAGAGCACCATTTTTTCGATTGTTATAAAAGCCCCAGATATCTTTGACCGGCTCCGGCTTCGACTCCAGCTTGAGCGGTGGCAGTTTCTTGGGAAAGAAAAACTCGTCCAGTTGCCGAGTCAGCGACCTCCAGAGGGGCTCTTCAAAGCTGTCTTTCGCCAGAAGTAGGTGCAGTTCCGGCTCGTGGCCGGGAGCGTTCGGATTGGTCGATGCTGATCCCATAGGTCCGGTCTGGATTGTCCTCTGCTCTGCGGAACTCGCTAAACTTCAGTTAACTTCCCTGTATCGGCCTTCTTACACAGATGAGCCGTACCCGCCGCAAGTTGCTTCGATTTCCGCCCGATTTTTTATGAGGTACCGTCGGCCCCCCACGAAACGTCTCGGGCCAGTTCGCTTCTGCTTGCTGAAATTGTAACTCCAATTCGCCCTTTTCAACAGTGCATTTCCGTGCCCGATGCAACTCTCGGAAAGACATGTCCTTCCTCGCTTTTCAACGCCTCTCAATCATTGGAAACTCCATCCGGGACCACCCACTAGTAACCAGCCCTCAATCACCATCGTGCCAGCCGCCACCACCCCTAAACTCGTGACGACTTCGTTTGACGATAATCAAAGATCGGGCCTTAAAAAACTTTGTCATTCCGAGCGCGGCCGTATCGCGCGAGGGCCTGCCCTGAGCGAAGTCGAAGGGAACCTGCTTTTCCCCGCCCACGAGCACTCCCTCGTCCGACACATCGAGCTGAAGAAATGAAGCCTGACCACAACTCCCCCGCCCTCTCATAGACGTTCCCTCCCTCGCTCCCTATAATGAAAAGATTCAATCATTTGAGAGGATGCGACTGAGTGCCGCTCGAACTGAAGTCCACGATTAATCTGCCCAAAACCGCCTTCCCCATGAAGGCCAACCTGCCCCAGAACGAGCCCAAAATGCTCGAGCGCTGGGAGCAGACGGGTCTCTACGAGCGCATCCGCCAGGCCCGCAAAGGCGCCCCACGCTTCATCCTGCACGATGGACCTCCCTACACCAGCGGACCCATCCACATGGGCACCGCGATGAACAAGTGCCTCAAGGATTTCATCGTCAAATCCAAGACCATGGCCGGATTTGACGCACCCTACGTCCCCGGCTGGGACTGTCACGGCCTCCCCATCGAGATCAAAGTCGACAAGGAACTGGGCGGCAAGAAACTGCAGATGCGCCCCACCGACGTCCGCGCCGAGTGCCGCAAGTACGCCCAGAAATATCTCGATCTGCAGCGCACTCAATTCAAGCGTATCGGCGTCTTCGGACGCTTCGACCGGCCGTACGCCACCATGAATCCGCAGTACGAGTCGGTCGTGCTCTCAACCTTTTTCTCCTTCTACGAAAATGGATTCGTCTACAAAGGTCTGCGCGCCGTTTACTGGTGCATGCACGACGAGACCGCGCTCGCCGAAGCCGAAGTCGAATACGAGAATCACACCAGCACCACCGTCTGGGTGAAGTACGCCTTGCTCGACGATCCCGCAAAAATCGACGCCGCGCTCGCCGGCAAAAAAGTTTCGACCATCATCTGGACCACGACTCCCTGGACTCTCCCTGCTTCCATGGCCGTCGCCTTTCATCCCGATGAAGACTACGTCGCGCTCGAGTCCGCCGGCGAAGTCTACATCGTCGCCTCAAAACTCGCGGCCGACGTCACCGCGAAGTGCCAGCTTGCCGATGCGAAAGAACTCGCTCACTTCCCCGGCCGCGAGCTCGAGCGTCTGAACTTCCAGCACCCGTTCCTTGATCGCAAAATTCTCGGCGTCCTCGCCGACTACGTCACCATGGACACTGGAACCGGCGTCGTCCACACCGCTCCATCGCATGGCGCCGAAGACTTCATGACCGGCATGAAGTATGGTCTCGATGCCACCAGCAACGTCGACCAAAGAGGCATCCTGCGCAACGGCCTGCCCGAATACACGGGCCAGTACGTCTTCAAAGCGAACCCGATCATCGTCGAACTGCTCCGCAGCCGCGGCGTTCTGTTGCACACCGACAAGATCGAGCATACTTATCCGCACTGCTGGCGTTGTCATAATCCTGTAATCTTCCGTGCCACCGAGCAGTGGTTCATCTCCATGGAAACCCCCATGCCCCGCGGCGCTGGCAAGAACGACACCCTGCGCAGCCGCACGCTCTCAGAAATCGAGAACGTAAAGTGGGACCCATCCTGGGGTGAAGAGCGCCTCTCGAACATGATCGAGACGCGCCCCGACTGGTGCATCTCGCGCCAACGCGTTTGGGGAGTTCCCATCGCCGTTTTTCTCTGCGAGGGCTGCGGCAAGCCGCTCAACGATAAGACTGTCAACCGCAAGGTCGTCGATCTCTTCAAGAAGTCTGGCGCCGACGCCTGGTTCACGCCTGAGTCCGACACGATGCTTCCCGCAGGATCGAAGTGCCCGCACTGCTCCAGCACGAAATTCGAAAAAGAAACCGACATCTTCGACGTGTGGCTTGAATCCGGCGCAAGCTATCTCGCGCTCGTGGATGACGAACCCGACTATCCTTGGCCCTCCGACCTCTACCTCGAAGGCGGAGACCAATATCGCGGATGGTTCCAGTCGTCGCTCCTCTGCGCGATGGGCACGCACGCGACTCCGCCCTACAAAGTGGTCGTCACGCCCGGTTGGACGCTCGACGAAAAAGGTCAGGCCATGTCGAAGTCGCGCGGCAACGACGTCGATCCCGTCGATATTTCCAGCCGTCTCGGCGGAGAAGTTGTTCGCCTGTGGGTTGCCTCCGTCGATTTCCGCGAAGACGTTGTTGGTTCCGAAGCCCTGATGCAGCGCGTGGGCGAGAACTACAAAAAGATTCGCAACACGTATCGCTACATCCTCGGAAATCTCGACGGCTTCGATCCCAAAACCGACGCGGTTCCCTTCGACCAGATGGAAGAACTCGATCGCTACATGCTGCGCCAGACCTGCGACTTTGCGGCCGATGTGCGCAAGGCCTATGAAGAGTTCGCCTTCCATCGCATCTACCACCGCGTGAATCACTTCTGCATCGTCGACCTGAGCGCCTTCTATTTTGATGTGCTAAAAGACCGGCTCTATATCTTCGCGAAGAAATCACAGGAGCGCCGCAGCGCGCAAACTGCGATCTGGCGGATCGGCGAAGCGCTGGTCCGCCTTCTCGCTCCCATCATGAGCTTCACCTGCGAAGAAATCTGGCCTTATCTGCCGAAAAACGACTCTCGGGAAGCGAGCGTTCATCTCGCCCACTTCCCTTCCACTGCGGAGATTCTCGGCGACACCGCGATTCCCGCGACCGATTCCAAATCGAATGAGGAATGGACCAGCCTGCGTTCCGTCCGCGACGAAGTCCTCAAAGCTCTCGAGGAAGCTCGCAACACCAAGCTCATCGGCACCGGACTCGAAGCCCAGGTTGCGATCACCGCCTCCGACCCCGTGTATTCATTGCTGAAGCGTCACGCCGATCAACTCCGCTATCTCTTCATCGTTTCCCAAGTCACGCTCAGGCAAGCCTCGGGCAACGGCACCGGCGGCGTCCACGTCGAAGTCAAGAAAGCCGACGGCGCCAAGTGCGACCGCTGCTGGAACTACTCCACCCACGTCGGCGAGGACGCGACGTATCCCACAATCTGCGAGCGCTGCAGCGCCGTCCTGAAGGAACTGGAAGGAAGCGCTTGAACCTTTCTTAGTGTCCTTCGCGGATTTCCTTAGCGACCTTAGCGGTTAAACGCTTTTGCTTCCCGTTTGCAAAGCGCCAAACCGAAAGTCCATAACACCCGCGAAAACCTGGAAAGACCCTTACAATAAGGCCCTCAATGTCTTCAAACCGCGCACACCTCGTTCACTTCTCGATCGCCCTGATCGTCGTCCTCCTCGACCGCTGGACGAAACACCTTGCCGCCACCCGCATCGCGATGTACTCCAACATCCAGGTCATCCCCGGCTTCTTCCGTATCACCCACACCGAGAACACCGGCGCGGCCTTCAGCCTCTTCGCCGATTCTCCGGCGCACTGGAAGACCGCCATGCTGATTGCCTTCTCGCTGGTCGCAATGGTGATCGTCACCGTTCTGCTCTGGAGGCAATCCCACGCGCTCACAGTCACCGCAGTCGCGCTCTCGCTAATCCTGGGAGGCGCGACGGGCAATCTCTGGGACCGCGTGGCCCGCGGCCGCGTCGTAGATTTTCTTTTGGTTTACGTGAAGCAATATCAATGGCCCGTATTCAATCTCGCCGACAGCGCCATCGTCATCGGCGCCACTCTGCTGGTACTGGAAATCCTCTTCGTTCACCCCAAAAGCAGTGAGCAATAGCTCCTAGCGAAGCTCCAATTGTCCTGCTCCCACATGCGCGTGTACCCGGTACTTGCCCGTCCCGCTTCGCTCAAACGACCGAAACAGTCCGCCCTTCGACACATCGAATGCCGAAGCCTCCAGATCCCCGCTATTGACCGAGGCGTCTACGTGGGCAACGTCGGCGGGCGTTCCAACGTCCATCGTGAGCTCTCCAAAGTGCAGCACCACATCCTTGTCGCCGGTAATCTCCCGCACCTGCAGTTCTCCGGCCATCATGCGCACGTAAAGGTCCGACGATTTCGGCACCTCGATGGTCATCCGAAAGTTATTGTGCGGGCACCCCGTAACTTTCAAATCCGCGTGATTGCCCGCAACCTCAAGCCGGACTTTCACATCATCACGCTCCGGATGGTAGGAAACCCGCACCCGCCCTTCGTCCTTGCCAACCAAGTCGATTCCGCCCGGACAAAGATCCATCCGCAGTTTCCCTCCAGCAGCAAACTTCGCCTCCACCGGACTCTTCCCCACCTCTTCGATCCTCGCGTCCTGCGCAACCATGGCAGTAGCACCGAAGCACAACAGCACAAGCCATAGAGATCTCATGAGCACACCTCCAGTAGGTAGCCTCGTGTTGAGTTACGCAGATGCCGGGGGTCTGGTTCCGTGAAATATTGGCTAGGGGTTAGGGCGCGCCGTACAACTGCTTGTACACGGCCGCATTGCGCAGAATGGCCTGCACATACTCTCGGGTCTCGGTGAACGGGATCGACTCCACAAACTCCTGCTGATCGCGATACTTTCCCTGCCCCATCCACTCTTCCACGCGGTCCGAACCCGCATTGTAGGCGGCCAGCGCATACTCGAACGATCCGCCGAATTGGTCCACCATGCCGCGGAAGTACCGCGTTCCCAACTGTAGATTCACCGTCGGAGTAAACAACTGCGTCGCACTATACCGCTTCAATTTTTCCTGCCGCGCCACCAACTTCCCGGTCTGCGGTAGCAACTGCATCAGCCCGACAGCATTCGCCCGCGAAACCGCCGCCGGATTGAACTCCGACTCCTGCCGGATCAGCGATGCCACCAGATATGGATCGAGCCCATTCGCCACCGAGAATTTCTTTAAATCATTCCAGTACGGCCGCGGAAACAGCGCCTCCCAGTACTGGCGCGGCAGCGTCGGAATGTCCACCGCAAAATAACTTGGCACTGAACGCTTCATCACTTCGATGGCACGGTCGTAGTGGCCGGTATCGGTGTAAAGCTGCGCCGTCTCCGCCAGACCCCAGTTCCCGCCATCCGCGCTCGACGCTGCTTGCAGTTCGTGCACGGCAAAATCAATCAGCCCACCGTTGCCCAGCAGTTCCGCCTTCTGCAGATGCAAATCTTCAGCCGGAGCCTCCGAGAGCGTCACCTTCTCACCGCCGCTCAGCGCTGGAACGCGGTCGAGCAACGCATACTGCCCCGGCGGATCCACCGCTGCCGGAAGCTTTTTCAACCGGTCCCGCGCCAATTCGGCGTAATAATAATTCCGGTAGCGCTCCGATAATTTCTGGTAATACGCGCGCGCCATCGCTGGCTGGTTATCTTCTTCGGCCAATCGCGCCCGCCAATACAGCGCCGCCGATGTTTCGTTTCCCCCGGGATACCGCGCGATCTGCTCTTCAAACGCTTTCTTCGCGTCATCGTTGCGTCCCTGGCGCAGGGTCAGCCACGCTGCCTTCCAGTTCGCGTACGAAGCCCGTGCTCCCGTGGGAAACCGTTGCTGCAGCTCGCGAAACGCGTCCAGCGCCTGATCGTACTCGTGATGCACCAGATGCAGGTTCCCTACCGAAAGCAGCGCCTGCTCCAGCCTCGAACTCGTCGGCGCCAGTTGCCGCAACTCATCCACCGTGCGATAGAAATTTTCGTTTTCATTCGAGGCCCACGCCACTTCGCCCAGAATGTATAGCCGCTGCGCACTCTGCTCAGCCGATGCTCCCGCCAGCGTGGTCAACTCCGCCTTGGCCTCACGATTTCTTCCCGCGCGATGCAGCGCATCCGCCAGCGCCAACTCCCCTGCCGGACGATCTGCCGCGGTGGCATGGCTCACCAACTCGCGATATTCGTCCGCCGCGTCGCCATAGCGGCGCGCCTTCATCAGCAGGTCAGCCCGCGTCTTAAGCTGCGCGGGCGTCGCCTGCGGAGTCTGCTTCAACTTCTTCAACTCCGCCAGGGCCGCATCCGCTTCCCCCGAAGTCGGCATGTTGTAATAAACGTTGGCCAGCGCCTCCGCCGCCTTCGCAGTCTGCCCCAGCGCCGCATACGCCTTGCCGATCGTGAACTCTATATCGGACCGCGCCGGCAGCCTGTCCTTCTCTAAAATTGCGACCGCTTCCGCCGCCCTCCCTTCCGCAAGCAACGCTCCGGCATAGCTGAGGTGCGCATCCCGCGTCAGCAGCGACTCGGTATGCGCGGTATCAAAATCCGCCAGCGTCGCCAGCGCTTCCCCCTGCCGCCCAGTTTGCAGATAGCAAGTGCCCAGATAGTAGGCGACGTAATCACCGAGGTCTCCGGCCAGCGGCTTGGCACGATTCAACGGATCAATCGCCTTCGCGAAATCCTTGTCGAGCACGTGCGCATAGCCCAACACCAGGTACGCCAGCGCTCCGGCATCTTCCTTGGCATGGGCGCGCGCATACGCTTCCACGCCCGCGTACGCCGCCGGAGAACGATCCTGGATCAACTGCTGCGCCATCGGACGCAGCGTCGTCGATGCTACGAACGCCTCCCGGATGCGCCGCACCCGCGGAGACATGGGCCGTCTCCGCCGTTTCGCAGTCGTAGCGTGAGTCTGCGCCGCGCTCGTTTTCTTGGCAGGAGTTCCAGCGCTCTTGCTTGATTTCCCCGCAGACGAAGATTTTGTCGCGGCTTTTGAAGGAGCAGTTTTCGCAGGAGTAGTTTGCGCCGGAGCAGCCGTCTTTTCCGCCGCACCAGCCTGCTTGTCAGGAGTTTCCGCAGCCGCAGGAGTTGAACTTTGCGGCATCGCCCGCGCCACCGAGTGCGCGCCACTCAGGAACCCGCACAGCCCGCATACTGCGAGCACCCGCCACCACTTGAGACCCAATCGAACCACCTTAATATTTTCGCGCGCAGGCGCGATCACCCGAACCTGTCGATACGTGCAGTTTATTCACGCACGCCTGTCATCCTGAGCGTAGCCGCTTTTCAGGCCGAGCGAAGGATCTCCCTCTCATCCATCCCCGTGCGTAAGCCAGCTCGCTACTTCCGGAAGTTCCCACCCATGATCGACAAATCTTCTTCCGCCAGGTTGCGCACCACTTCCTTCTGAAAATAATCGCCACTCGCCGCCGCCGAGCTGCCATAGCGCTTCGTAAACGTCGACCGGCTCTTCTCAATGTCATCTTTCAGGCGGTCGTACAAATCTTTGTGTCGCCGTCCCTCGGCCACCTTCGCCTGGTTGTACAACTTGATCTCATCCACCAGCAGCCGCGCAAAACGTTGCGCCTTGCGGTGTGTGTCCGCATCCTCCGCTGACATTCCAGCAAATGGATCCGCTGCCGCTGCGGGTGCTGAGGCCGCACTCGCCGCCGCTGCGTGAGTCGAAACCTCGACCACCTCCGCCGCCGGTTCCGGCTCGGGCGCCTTCTCAATATGTTTCGGCGTATGCCCGGCGAATGGATCAGAAAATGCGCTCACGCTGTGTACCGGAGCCGCCGCCGGCATCGCAGGGGCAGCCTCGCCCACATCTCTCTGCGTTTGCTTGCGCAGCGACGTCACTTCCAGCCACGCGCTCGTTCCCATCACCAGCAATTCAAGTGAGGCCGCATCGAGCACTCCGCCCGCTCCGCCATCGGCATAAAACAAGGCTGCAACTTTATCCTTCAGAACCAGCGGCAACACCAGGATCTGTTCATTCTCCGGTCCGGTAAAGCGCTCCACGAAGCGCCGGTCCATCTCAGCGATATTTCCCGGAGTCGCCACGCGATTCTGATACGCGTGAGCCACCGGCCCAGCCATCTCCAGCGCAAAATCTTTGATCGCTTCATCTTGGCCAAAACCTCGGCCTTGCCATCCACTCGCCGCTCCCGCTCTCACCACAAACAACGCAACGCGCGCCGCGTACGCGCTGCCCGCATCGAGCAATGCGCGCAAAATTTCTTTTTGGGTCGTGCCCGCGTGAACGCTCGCCACAGCCTGAACCAGGCTTCCGGCGCCGCTTCCAGCGCCCGCTTCGGCGCTTGCCTGCCCAGCACCCAATGCCGGCAGTTCCGCCAACACGCTCTTCACCAGTTCCGCCTGCAATTTTGGAAGTTGGCGGTCGAGCACCTGCGCCACTGCTCGCTCGACGATCTGCTGGAGTTCCTTGCTGTCCGCCATTCTCAGAGAACCAATCCTAGCTTCAAGTCTCTCGCACGCACCTGCCGAAAAACGACACTGCCCTAACTGCTGATTATACGGCACTTGTGCGCGGTAATCAGGGTACTTCGGTAACTGTTCGTCCGCGGCAAACCCGGCACTCTGAACTCTATCGCAAACTTTTCTTTCCGCCTACGGCAAAGCCATTGGGCAGAACCGCCCGGGACCAAGTAGAATAACAGTTCGATTTTTGCCGTCACGTTTTTTAGTCGCTACAGCACCGGAAAATACTGCATCGCCTTGACTATGGGAGCCATCCAAAACAAAGTAGTAGGGCCTGTGAGCGAAGAACTCACGCTTGTTCAGGCCGCCAAGCGGGGCGACGACTCAGCTTTCGAAGAACTGGTTCGCCGTTACGACCGCAACGTTTTTAGGATCGCGCAGCACATCACGCAAAACCGCGAAGATGCGGAAGATGTGGTCCAGGAAGCGTTCCTGAAAGCCTACGGAAACTTGGCGCAGTTCCAGGAGCAGTCCAAGTTTTATACTTGGCTGGTTCGCATCGCGGTCAACGAAGCGCTGATGAAGTTGCGCCGGCGCAAGCCCGAGCGCACCGTTTCGCTGGACGAAGACATTAAAACGGAAGACGATTCCCTTCCTCGCGAAATCGCGGACTGGAGTCCCAATCCGGAGCAGCAATACACGCAATCCGAATTGCGTGAGATTTTAAGCAAGACCATCCAGGGCCTGCCTCCGGGCTTCCGGACGGTGTTCGTATTACGGGACGTGGAAGGACTTTCGACCGAAGAAACCGCAGCCGCTCTCGAATTGAGCGTGCCTGCGGTAAAATCGCGGCTGTTGCGGGCCCGCCTGCAACTCCGGGAACGGTTGGGCAAGTACTTCCAGAGAAGAGAGAGTGGCGATGTCAAAATCGGCGATGTTCAAAGCGGAGATGGCAACCAGTGAAATGCTCTGAATTTTTGCACGAGTTGACCAATTACCTGGACGGCGTCCTCGACGAAAAAACCAAAGTTGAGCTGGAGAACCATCTTTCCTGGTGCCACAACTGCTACGTCGTTTGCGACACAACCAAAAAAACCATCGAGATTTATCGCGACTCTCAGCTCTACGAACTGCCCGATGACCTCCGCACCCGCCTTCGATCTGCCATCATGACCAAGTGCCAGCAGCAGAAAAAGCGCGGGCCCCAGAGCGTGTAAAACGTGGTACGCGGGTCTCTGTGATCCTCTGTGCCCTTCGTGGTGAAAAGCTTTGAAGTGCCCTAGCTTCTAACTTCCCCGCAAACAATAAAGAGCGCAACCCAAAGGCTGCGCTCTCCAAATTCCTCTCTACTTTTATTATCCCAAATTCGCTGGGGGTGATGTAACACGATTCCCAGATTTATTTCATCTTGCGAATCAGAGGCTTGAGCGAAATCGGACCATTTTAGGGGCTTGACAACTTTTTCCCCTAATCCCGAGCGTTGCCCTCCAAGCTACGGACCAAGAGAAAACACCGTCCCGCATCCCTTTTTGCTACTGGCGCACGCCCCGCCTTGGTTCGCAGTGCCATAAAGCGTCCCCCCGCCAACACAACGCCTTCAGGGTAGTGCCCGTCTTTTGCCTGAAAGGCATGCAAGACGGTCTCCGTGTAGGCGGGCTTTGGGTGCGTGTCAACTCCCAAATGGCCCCGCACCCCCCAAGATAACCGCACGTAGCTCCTCCGGCGTAAGTGGCACCGTAAATGTTTCCCTTCGAATCGAAAATAATGTTGCCAATCGGATCCCAACCTGCACTGGGATTGTTGACGTCGAACGTGTAAATCAAAGTGCTTGTCCATGCACCTCCCGATTGTGCGAGCTTGAACACGGTTCCGCCTTGGGAAGAGCCCGGGCCAGACACAGTCACCCCATAGATCGAGCCATTGTGGAGCACAATGTCGCCTGCCAGCCGTCCTTGCACCGCACCCGAAAAGTTGTAGATCACCTGGAAGGCATAAGCTCCGCCGCTTGGCATGATTTCGAAAACTGTGCCATCGTTGCCGTTCGATCCGTAGAGGGACGTGCCATAGATTGTTCCGTTTGCCCCCTGAACAAGATCGCTCTCCGGGCTTTCTCCATCATCTCCGCCCGTGAACAAGTGCACGGTTGTCTCGCTCCACGTGCCTCCCGAAGTACTCGGCGGCGACAATTCAAATAAGGTTCCGCAACCGGAAGAACAGGCTAAAGACCCCCCTTCCACTGCAGTGCCAAGGATGTTTCCCGCGCCGTCGACTGCGACCGCAGCCGACGGGAGAGCTCCATCGATTCCACCAGTAAACGCGTACAGAACCGTCTCGGTCCAACTGCCACCTGAGTGCTCGGTGGACTGAGTTTGTAGACCGTACCGCATCCGAACGAGAGGTTGCACGCGCCTCCAGGGCGGGTGCGATCTTGTTGCTCGCAGAGCCCAGGGGACACGTGAACGACCCGAAGTTCGAAGCCGAGCTCTCAGCCGCAGCAGCCGCACGATTCGCACTGACAGCGCGACCGAGCATTCGCCGAAGTCACGCCGCCGTGCTCCCCAAGACATAACTTCGACCAGTTGGCCTAAAACCTCTGGAATCGAATGTCCGGGCGAGGAACTTGGTTCAGAGGCGAACCTCGCCCCAGCCGAATGTTTGATGTCCTACGCACAACTCCAACGAATACTATAAGTTTCGGGCTAAATTACCATCTTGGTATGACTTCGGAGAAAACCCGAAACCGTTTCGTCAATCCATGAATCTAAGTAGCTGGTGACCTAACTCACTGACCGTTATCAGGTCACGCTTTAAACTCAAAACTGACCAGGGGTTATTCGAGCCAACCAGCTCGACTGTGGAAGGTGGGAACATGATTGCGAGATTGGTAGATGCTTTCTTTGGTTGCAGGCATTCGCGTTATAGCTTTCCGGTAACGATTCGTGGAAAAGCCCGACGGCCGCAGGCCGCGGCTCTAACGGGAACCTACGTGGCTTGCTTGGATTGCGGCAAGGAGTTCCCGTACGACTGGCAGGAGATGAAGGTGATCACTTCGCCAGAGCGTCATCGGGAACATCTGGCGGAATTGGCCAAGCACGTCGCATAAGAGCAGCCTGCAAGGGTACGAGCTGCTGTTGTCCCGCATTCGAGCGCCTTTGTCATCCTGAGCCTAGAAACCGGTTCGCGAGAGCGAAGCGGTTTCGAAGTCGAAGGATCCCTACCCTGACATGGACTCTAGTGCGTCGAGACGTTTCTCCACACAAAAAATGCCCCGCTCGTAAGCGGGGCACAATCCTCACAGCAAGCCTACCGCACCGGATACTCCGCTGGAATCGGCACCTGCACTCGCTTGTCCAGAGGCACGAACTCCCGCTCCGCATGTCCCGTATAAACCTGCCGCGGACGCGCAATTTTCTGCTCCGGATCGCTGATCAGTTCCTGCCACTGCGCCAACCATCCCGCGGTCCGCGGAATCGCAAACAGCACGGTGAACATCTCCGGCCGGAATCCCATCGCCTGGTACATGATCCCGGAATAGAAATCTACGTTCGGATACAGCTTCCGCTTCACGAAATAATCATCTTCCAGCGCGATGCGCTCCAGTTCCAGCGCGATATCCAGCTTAGGGCTGTGCCCCGTGACCTGGAACACTTGCTCCGCGCACCAGCGAATGATCTTCGCCCTCGGATCATAATTCTTGTAGATGCGGTGTCCGAAGCCCATCAACTTGATTTGCCCTTCCTTCACCCGCTTGATGTAGGCCGGCACATGATCCTTCGATCCGATCTCGTCGAGCATCTTCAGCACTTCTTCGTTCGCGCCTCCATGCAAAGGTCCAGCCAGCGCCGACGCCGCCGACGCCACCGACAAATACGGATCAGCCTGCGAACTGCTCACCGACCGCATCGCATTCGTGCTGCAGTTCTGCTCGTGGTCCGCGTGCAGAATGAATAGAATGTCCAGCGCCCGTGATATCGCCGGATTCGCTACGTACTTCGGCTCCACCATCCTCCACAACATGTTCATGAAATTCTCGGTGTAGCTCAAATCGTTGTCCGGATACACATATGGAAACCCCACATTGTGCCGGTACGACATGGCCGCGATCGACGGCACTTTCCCGATCAGCCGCTGGATCTGGTGCATCCGGTTTTCCGGATCATGCACCTGTTTGGCATCTGGATACACACTCGACAGCGCCGCAATCGTGCTCACAAACATCGACATCGGATGCGACGAATAACGGAATCCCTCCATGAACTTCTTCGTCGTTTCGTGCAGCATCGTGTGGTGCGTAATGCCGTACACCCAGTCCTTCAGCTCTTTTTCCGTGGGCAGTTCGCCGAATAACAACAAGTACGACACTTCCAGAAATGTGCAGCGCTCGGCCAGCACTTCAATCGGATACCCCCGATACCGCAGGATTCCCTTATCGCCATCGATGTACGTGATGGCGCTCCTGCACGATGCCGTATTCATGAACGCCGGATCGTACGTCATCAGGCCGAAATCCTCCGCGCCAGTCTTGATCTGCCGCAGATCCATGGCCCGGATCGTTCCGTTCTCAACCGGAACGGTGTAAGTTTTATTGGTGCGATTGTCGGTGATGGTCAGAGTGTTATCTGGCATGAAATTTGTCCGCCTTATGCGCGCGCTGTGACTTCAGCATAGTCGAGCCTATGTCGGTTCCCCAAGTTCAATCTGTGATTCAGATCACAGGGTTTTGTGATGCCCTCGCAGACACGCCTTTACCCCCAAAATAAAACCGGCGGCCGCAGCCGCCGGTAAAAGCTCACGTTGCAACGGCCCGCCTCGGCCGTCCGGCCAGAGCAACGCTCGGCCGCGTACACAAAGCCCAAAACCCTAGTTCGAATCATCCCGCCGCTTCAGCGTCGGACGGTCATCATCGCTCTTGGTATCGCCACTCTTGTCGGTGCTGTTCGAAGTCCGCCGCAAGCTGGGCTTGTTGCCGTCTTTCTCGTCGACCAGCTTGTGCTTGTTTTCGATCGCCGCCAGCCGCGCCTTGACCTCATCGAATTCCGATGTCGTCACCACGTACTGCTGCTTGGCCGGAAGAATCTTCCGAATCTCGTCCTGCGATTTCTCGATCCGGTCCGGAGTCTGCGGATGCGTATCGAACGCTTTCGACAGCGTCCCCGGCTTCTTCTTCTCCATCGCCTGAATCTTTTCGAAGAACGACACGAACGCCGACGGATCATACCCCGCCCGGTACATGTACTCGATGCCGAGATAATCCGCCTCCGACTCGAATCCACGCGAGAAGTGCAGGAAGGTCAGCGGAATGCCGAGCCCTAGGCCCTCATAGATCCCGTAGCCCAGCGCGCCGCCCATGAAAATCGCCGGCAGCGACGCCAGTTGCAGCAGGTTCATCCGCGTCATTTCGCGCCCGTAGTGGCAGGCCGCTACATGGGCAATCTCGTGCGCCATCACGCCCGCCATTTCCGCTTCTTCATCCGCCGCGAGAATCAGCCCCGAATTCACGTAGAAAAATCCGCCCGGCAACGCCATCGCGTTCACTACATCGGAGTCGATCACTTTAATGGTGAAGGGCACCTGTGCGTCGGAGTTGCGCACTAGGTTCTGTCCAATGCGGTTCACATACTCCGTGATCACCGGATCGTTCACCAGCTTGATTTGCGATTCGATCTGCTGCGCATACACGCGTCCGCGCGCCACCTGCCCCTCAACCGTGTACCAGTTCCCTACGCCGCGTCCGCATCCGATGTTGCGATTCCCCACCGCGTCCACGTCGGTCTTGCCGCCATTGTGCTTAATGTCGGCGTCATTGGCCGTGGGCAGCGCTGCCGGAGGCTGCTTCGGAGCGTTCTGCACGTCCGCTGCTTTCGGCTGTCCCTTATCTTGATCGGTCGGGCCGGGCGTTGTTTGCGGCTGCGTTTGCGGTTGGGTTTGAGGCGGGGCTTGAGTTGGATTCTGTGTCGGATCCTGACTCGGAGTCTGTGCCAACGTCCAGGGCCCTGCGCTGAACGCCGCCAATGCCACTGCGATTGCCGGCCACCTGAGCTTCATAGGGTACTCCTTGGCCTGATTATACCCCCGCTTGGGAGACACCAAGCCCCAATATTGGTCCTTATGTTAGACGCACTTGCAAGCCGTTCGGGTTATCCGCCCTACGACCCACTTTCTCACTTTCGCTAATAATATCCCCGTTATTCCGAGCGACTTGTCAGCGACTTGTCATTCCAGGAACAACGTCTTGTCATTCCGAACGAAGTCTTGTAATCCCCCACAACGTCTTGTCATTCCGAACGAAATGAGGAACCTGCTTTCCGCCGCCATCCCGCTCCGATCAGTTAGATGCCCCCTCCAGCCCTAATGTGCTTCGCCGGATTTCAACTTCGCAACCTGTCCCTCACTCTCCGCAATGCATTTGCCCACCACCGCCGCCGACTTCTGCTCTCCGCTTTCCAGTTCTCCCCGCTTCTCCTTGTCCTTCCACAGATCCAGACTCTTCTGGCACGAGGACCGCGCCTCCTCCCAGTACTGACGCCTTAAACTGGGCGATGTGTTCTTGCTCTTCGCCAAACTCGCATAGATGCCACCCAGTCCCGAATAAGCGTCCGCCAACCCGGTACGCGGATACCGGCTGCTTCCCGTTCGCGGAGACATTCCTTCAAACGTGGCGATCGACTCCCGATAAGTCTTTATCGCTTCAGCCGGTCTTCCCAGCACAATCAGGCTCTCGGCAATGCCGTTGTCACTAAAGCCAAAGTTGGCCTTGGCCAGAGAATTCTTGGGATCAGCGGTCAGAAGGTTCCCAAAAATCTGATGCGCCCGGCGATAGCTTTCGAGGGCTGCGGTTGCGTCACCGGCTTCCTTACGATATGTGCTCAGACGGTTCACGCCTTCGCCAAGGTATTCGAAAAGCGTCGCATTTTGTGGGTTCGATTTCACCACCTCCTCCAGAATCACGGTGGCTTTCGATTGCATTTCGATGGCTTGCGCAAGATCCGGTTTCTGTTCCAGGCATTTGGCAATGCCCGCATAGTCGGCAGCCAGATGGGCGTGCAAAAGAAAGCTGTCGGGATGAGCCCGGAGCGCGGCGTCTCGGATCTGGGCCGAGCGCCGGTAGTTCTCGAGCGCCCCGCCGCTATCCCCAACCCGCCCCTGGATCAGGGCGCTGAAGTAGTACGCTCCGGCATACTGATCGGCCAGTTCCCCGCTGTTGCTGCTGGCCGCCATTCGTTCCGCGATCGGCATCGCTTTTCGTACGGCTTCGAGTGCTCCTCCGAAATTGCCGCCCGACTCCAGCACCTGCGCGAGCTTGAGATAGGTGCCGACCAGATCATGCTCGAGTTGCGCATCCTTCGGATTGGCCAATGCCTCGCGGATCGCCAGTGCCTTCCCGTAGCTTTGTTCAGCTCCAGTTTTATCCCCCAGATTGGCCGCGAACGGATACCCTAAGACATCCCCCACCCTCTCATAGGCCGACGCTAGCTCCTTCTGCAGCGAGGCATCTCCCTTCGACTGCGCACTGAGGTTGTCGAGGTATTCGAGCGCCCGCGTGACCAGCAGTCTCCTCGCTGGCGTCGACCCCGGCAAATCTCGGATGGCGTCATGAATCTCAAACATCAGCGAATTGGCCAGCTTGCGCACGTCGGTGAATCGCTGCTCCGCTCGTCGTTGATTAGCGGCCGCAATGCGCGCCTCACGCACCGTCGCCGCAACGCCGCCTAGCACCGCCGTCAATACCAGCACTGTCGCCGTCACCGCCAGCTTGTGACGGATCGCAAACTTCCCCGCTCGATAGCTCCACGAATCCCGCCGGGCCGTGACCGGCAGTCCTTCCAGATGTCGCCGAACATCCTCCGCAAACTGCTCCACCGACGCGTACCGGCGCCCCGGCTCCTTGCGCAGCGCCTTGAGGACAATCACATCCAGGTCCCCAGATAACCGGCGGCGCAACGCAGCGGTCGATCCTTCCCTGTTCTTCTCCGGCGTTCTCGAAGCTGGCCTCAACCCGACTCCTTCAGAGCACGGCGCAGAACCTCTGTCTGCCTCCGTCTTCCTCTGTTCCCTCTGTGGTGAAAGCTTTTTCCTAGGCCCCCGAACGGACACCCAGAGCTTTCGCACTGTGGCACGTCGCGAGTCGCGCCGCAATCAGCTTCGGATCGAGCGAATCAAATTCCGCAGGAGTGATCGGACGCCAGCTCGGAATGCGCTGGTTCGCGACACTGCTCTTCTCGTACCAGCTGCAAGCCTGCCCCAGTTGAGTTTCTCTCTGCGTCGCCGACGCGCGCGCCATGGCTGCGTGCGCCTCCCCCAATCCGAAATAAATATTCACCACGGTATAGAGCGCCTCCAGATTCGGTTTCGCTCCACCCGACAACGGTTCGCTCGTTGCTAGCGCCTTCTCGTCTTCGGCCAGGGCCTCGCTGACTTCGCCACGCTTCAGATAAATGCGAGCGACTCTCTCCCTCGTACCGGCAAGATTCAAGCAGTCTTCCACATCGGTCGGATCAGACTGGCAGATCGCGATATACGCATCCCGCACCGTTACATAGTTGCGCAAGGCTCCGCCCAGGTCCGAGCCTTTCTCCAGCGCTCCCGCCAGCCAGAGTTGTAAAGTTATTTCCAGCCCCTTCGTTCGTGAATCCTTAAGTTGTGTCTCTGCCAATTCCGCGAGCCCTCGCTGCAACATCGCCACGGCTTCAGTCACCCGTCCCGCTCGCCACAAACTGTGACCCAACGTAGCCCGGGAAGCCACAAGGTCTATGCGAAACACCATGTTCTTCGGGTCTTCGGAGGCTAATCGGGTTGATGCATCCAGTTCTTTTTGGTAGTACGGCACTGACTCCGCATAATGACCGTCCGTCAACAGCATGTCGCCGGTGCGCTGATAGCCAAAAAGCAGAGAGTCTTCATAATTTGGATTGTTGCTCTCCTTCGTCAGCCCTTCAAATGTCTGTGTCGCCTGCTGGTAGAGAGGCAACGCCTCGGCTGCGCGTCCAGTTTCAAACAGATCATCGGCCGTCAAGTAACTCAACCCGCCGCGCCAACTGCGCAGTCCCATGTCTTGCGGAGATGCTCTTAACAGCTCTTCCACCAGGCTGAGCGCTTTGCCGTGATTTTCCAGCGCGGCATACGAATCTCCCGCGTTGCCGAACGTACTATTCTCCCCGTAGACACGGCCCAGCGCTTCGTAATCCCTCGCCAGCTCATTGGTTGCCACGGCCATCTCGGGATGCTCCCCTCGCAATCTCTCGGTGATGTTTAACGCCTTCCCACAGTAGTCGAGGGCCTTCTTGATGCTCCCCAAGTAGCGCGCATTAATCCGGCACATTTCCCGGTAGCTTCCCGCCAGCACAATTTGATCCATCAGGTTCCTTTCCGATGGCGGGTTGCCGATCTTCTCGCGGATATTCAGCGCCTTGCTAAAACTCTGCACCGCTCCCTCAACTTCTCCCAGATTCGAGCCGTCCGGATTTCCCTGCACCCGGCCGATTCTTTCATACGCATTCGCCAGCTCTCCCTGCAAAGACAGATCCCCGGCGTCTTCCCGCGAAAGGCTGTCCAGGTATTCCAGCGATCGTTGCACAATTAGTTTGCGCGCCGGGGTGGCGCCAGGCAGATTTTCAATTGAGTCGTGGATCTCATACATCAGCGAGTTCGCTAGCTTCCGTACATCGTTAAAACGCTCCACCGCCCGCCGCTCATTCGCCGCCGCGATCCGCGCCTCGCGCACTGTCGCCGCAACTCCACCCAGCACCGCCGTCAGCACGAGCCCGCTGGCCGTTACCGCGAGCTTATGGCGGATCGCAAACTTTCCCGCTCGATAGCTCCACGAATCCCGACGCGCCGTGACCGGCAGTCCTTCCAGATGCCGCCGCACATCCTCCGCGAACTGCTCCACCGACGCGTACCGACGCGCCGGCTCCTTATTCAGAGCCCGCTGCACAATCGTGTCGAGATCTCCACTGAGCCGGCGCCGTAACTTTTCGGGTGAGCCCTCGCTCGGACCCTTCAGCCCTTCTCGGGCCGACCTGTCCTCCCCCACCGCATCGTCGGTCAGTTCCGCTTTCATGCCGGTTTCAACACGATCGTGCTCGGACGTTCCGGCTCCCACTCGCAGATCACCCGGGCGAACTCGTGCGGCACCTGCGTCTTCCTCGGATAAGGCGAACGTCCCGTCAACAACTGGTAGAGAACCACGCCGAGCGAATAGACATCGGTCGCAGTCGTAATCGCCTCCCCGCGAATCTGCTCGGGACTCGCATACTCCGGCGTCATCGGGCTCGCCATCGTAGTCTCGGAACTCACGGCGGGATCGAGAATCTTCGCGATCCCAAAATCCAACAACTTCGGCACGCCTTCCTTGGTCACCAGAATATTTCCCGGCTTGATATCCCGATGGATGACCAGTCGCTGGTGCGCATACTGCACCGCCGAACAAACTTGCGAGAATAGCCGCAGCCGTTCGGTCACATTCAGCTTCTGCGCATCGCAGTACTGGTCGATGGGCGTCCCCTCAATCAACTCCATGACGAGATACGGAATGCCCTCATCGGTCGTGCCCCCATCCAGCAATCGCGCAATGTTGGGATGATCGAGTGAAGCCAGAATTTGTCGCTCGTGCCGGAATCGTTCGAGCACAGCCGCCGTATCGTACCCGCCGCGTACTAACTTGATCGCCACTTCCTTTTCGTACTGACCGTCGGCCCGGCCCGCCCGGTAGACTTCGCCCATCCCTCCCCGGCCAATCTCCTCGAGGATGTTATAAGCGCCGATCCTGCGTCCCACCCGATTGGGGACACCAGACAACTCCTTCGAAAAATCCACCGCCGGAGTGTTTAGAAACTTCGTGCCCGCCCGATCGTCCGACGAGAGCAGCGACTCGACTTCACGGCGCAACTCCGCATCGCTCGCACAAACTTTGTCCAGATAAGCCACGCGCTCTTCCGTGCGGATCCCGACCGCCTCATCAAACACACCGCGAATCTGTTGCCACCGTTCCGGAGTCATGCCAGCTCGTTCCCCGCGATTTCCCGATGCAGCCAGGCTCGGGCAGAGGTCCAGTCCCGCTTAACGGTCGCAGGAGAGATTCCCATCACCTCCGACGTGTCTTCGATCGTCAGCCCGCCAAAGAAACGCAGTTCGACAATCCGGCTTTGCTGGGGATCCAATTCGCTCAGGCGTTCCAGGGCGTCATCGAGCGCAACCACGTCTACATTCGTCTTCTGCTGGATTTCCAGCGCCTCATCCAAGGCAAGGGTGTAAGCGCCCACTCCTCCCCGCTTGGCGGCGTTGTGTCCGCGCGCATACTCCACCAGAATCTGGCGCATCACCCGCGCCGCAATCCCAAAAAAATGCGCGCGGTTCTGCCACTGCGGAGGATTCTGTCCCGCCAGCCTCAAATACGCTTCGTGGACGAGGGCCGTGCTCTGTAGGGTATGGTCGCTGCGTTCCTGCTGTAGATAGTGGTGCGCCAGTCGGCGCAGTTCGGCATACACCAGGGGCATCAGGGTTTCCAGAGCCTCGCGGTCCCCGTCGCGCCACCGAACTAATAATTCCGTTACTGCACTCGATGGTTCCCGATGCACGTCAACCGCCCCTAAGACCGGGTGGATAAAACCCCGCTGGCCGCGAAGAATATCGGGTATTGGCCTCCGTGTCAACAGTTTGAAAACACTGAGGTTACACCGCAAACACCAAGACTGGCACGGCTTTCAGGGGCGTTCCTCGCCCTCGCAACACCCTTCCCGGCCTCCACTCTCCGACCCAACATTCAAGAAAAGTTCTACGAATCGTGAGCCAATTCGCTCATCTTTCTCACATTACTAGACATAGCGGCTTCGACACTTCATAGCCGCCGGCCACGACGTTCGGGGGGAATTTCGGGGCCGTGTTTTTTGCACGATCTCCGGGAGCGACGAAGCAGGTCGTACCAGACTCTGCTCCGTCGCTCCGGACTGCCCGCTCCCAGAACGGTCACTGAGCAACTAGGTGCGCACCCGACTCAGAATCCGTGGAGGCGAATTGTGACAAACCCCAGCATGCGTAGCTATTCGTTTGCTCTCGCGCTTCTCGCTCTGATTCTTTCCTCGTTCGCATCGAGCCAAACATCTTCATCCGCGACCACTGTGCCCGCCATGGTGAAGTTCAGCGGCGCCGTCCAAGGCGCGCCCAGCCGTATTCTCGGCGTCACCTTCGCGCTCTACAAAGATCAGCAAGGTGGCGCTCCACTCTGGCTCGAAACCCAAAGCGTCAACCTCGACAGCACTGGACACTACACTGTCCAGTTAGGCTCGACCCAGCCCAATGGTCTGCCCAAAGAGTTGTTTACCTCCGGTGAAGCGCGCTGGCTTGGGATCAACCGGTGTGAATGTCGGCATCGGCATTTCCGCTTCTGCCTTTCTGCTGCACATTGGCGTCGGCAATAATGGTTTTCGCGTCGAGGGCCCCTGCACTCTAGTCCTACTCAATCGCTCGCAGGAAATCGTCTTAAACGCACAACTTGGTTTTCGTTGTCATCCTGAAGGAGCGTGCTCTTTGCGCGACTGAAGGGCCCCTGCACTCCCAGCCCCCGTCCCCAACCGTCGCAGGGAATTCCCTCAACATAGGAACGGAAGTTTTGTCATTCCGAGAGCCTCTGTCATACACCCGGGGACGGGACGTGAACCGGTTTTTCAGCCCAGAACGGAATCGAGAAAAGGTCCTAGGGCAGACAAGACGATCCCCGACCTGCCTCATAGAAACCCTGAAACTTTGAAACCCTGAAACCTTGAAACCTTGAAACCTTCCTCTCCCCTCTTTTCCACAGATTTATCTTCCCCAATGTTCATCCAACCTTGACTGAGAAAACTCCCTGAGCAAAAGTGGGACTATGCAAAGCCAATCTTCCACTCCGAGCACAACAATCTAATGCCAACCTACCCCTACAAATTGCTATACCCGCCAATTCCCGAAATGGAACAAGATTCCTCCGCTGCCCATCGCGTTAAGTCCTTTATCCACAATATTTTCCATGCAAACCCTTTGTTTCTAAGATTTTGCCTCGACACCTTCATCTCCAAAAGCCATAACTCCAAGCAGGTCAAGTATTTAGCTCAAAGATATCAAAATTTCTACCGAGGTATATCCATGCCAGTTCATCCTAACGTTCGCAGTTGCACCCACATCAAGGTCACCGGAGTCCGTTGCGGCTCCCCCGCCATGCGCGGAGAGCAGTTCTGCTACTTCCACCAGCGCATGATCCGTGGCGTCCGCACTCCACCCGAGTCTCGCCTGAACCCCATCGCGCTTATCGAGGACGAAGAGTCCATCCAGGTCGCGCTCATGGAAGTCATCAACGCGCTGATGCGCAACACCATCGATGTGAAGCGCGCCGCGCTGATCCTGCGCGCCCTCAACATCGCCGCCCGCAACGTTCGTCACATGAAGTTCGGCATCCACGACAACAAGATAGTCAGAGAAGTTCCCAGCTACCCCGCCCCGCCAGTGCCCGCCCACGAGTCCGTGCCCGCACCCGCCCAATGGTCCGCCAACATGACCCCCGAAGAAGTAGCCGCCAAAATCCGCGCCGACCGCGCCGAAGCAGCCGCTTCAACTCATGTAGGGACAGCCGCCCCCGCCTGTCCAAGCGGCCCAGAAGTACCGGGCCGCAGCGCATTCCCCTCCAGCGCAGACACCTCACGCCCCAAGCCTCCCGCAAGCGTGAAAGAAGATGTGAAACCATCCGCGGCTCCGAAGGAGCGAAAGGCTAGTGTGGGGACGGGCACTCTGGCCCGTCCAGGCGGCCCAGCCGTATCGGGCCGTAGCTAACGTCGCCTCTAGTGAAGAGGCAGGCCCCGAAGGGGCGAAAGAAATGACAGTCCGACAGCTCAGCGATCTTCGACTATAGCGACCTCAACTCGGCCGTCCGCCGCTCCCGCGCGCCGTCCCGCTCTGCGCCCCTGCAGTGGCAGACAAAGCACTCTCGGACGCGGCCGGCTGCTTCGCACAGAGCTCGATGACTTCGGCGATGCGCTGGCTCTCGTGCTGCTTCGCCATCTGCCAGTTGCGCAGCGCCTCTTTCTCGCGCGCCACCTGGTCCCGGTTCTCCTGGATGCGTTCGCCGTAGTGCGCCGTCAGCCGCTCCATCTCCGCCTGAATCTCGGCATTCTCTTTGGTCTTGCACGCTTCGAACTCCTCCAGCTGTTTGCGCTGGCCTTCTTCATAGCAGTCGAGCGCCTGTTGGCGCCGCGTCGCATCCCGCAGCAGTTCGTCGACCGGGGTCCCCGCCGCATCGAGCGCCATCAGCACCGACGCACGCTGGATCTCCTTCGACAGGTCGCGGATGCGCTCGCTGTTCAGCATCTCGACGACCTTGCCGACGCCATAGCCGGAGCGCGGGCTCAAGATTCCCGCGGCATGATAAATGTCTTGGTACGACAGCAAGTTGCCTTGTGGTCCGCTGAAGCCTTCGGCGGCGCGCGTATTCGACTTGTTCACTGGAACCTCCGTTTGGGTAGCATGTTCGCCTGCGTCGCCGCCATCCTCGTGGCGACGCCAGAACTTGGGAATGAGCGTTTTGGGTTGCATAACTTTCCTTTCGGAATCAGGTCGTGCGCCTGCTCGCACCGCAAGCCGTGCTGCGGCCTTCGCTGGGACAGCACTCGTTTCGTGAGGTACTCTCGGAGCCGCCGGTAAGACTTTCGCGGCGCTCGCTGCAGCAGATGCCGGAATCGCGGCCACCGGAGCAGGCACTAACACTGTCTCTTTGCTTTCGACCTTCGGTGCCGCCGCCTCAACCTTAAGTGCGGATGCGGGGCGTGGCTCGGCCTCGCGTCGCACTCCCAGCAGAAACTCCCGGCCATCACTCCGGCAGTTTCTCGCCACCGCTGCAAACTGCTCCCGGTGCCACTTCACCGTAAGCTTCGCCCCCACGGTGATCGGCGTCTTCACTCGAACGCACGCACCTGACGGAGAAGTGTCTTCAAGCGTCCCCGGAACCACGTACGGCTTCCCTGTCGGGTCTTCCCAGCACACTTCGGCCACGGCCCACATGACAGTTCTCGGCTCTATGGCGCGTTCGTTCATGTCATCTGTATCGGCGGGCTGGCAGAGGAGTTTAGTTACCAGTGACTGTTGCTTCGCCCAGGCGGCGTTTCCGCCTTGCCCCCCGCGGCACGCCGTCGTAACATAACGCCTTCCTTTCGTATGGGATCAGGGAGGCCTTCCATGCTCGACCGCCGTCATTTCTTATCCAGCGCCACGACCGGACTCGCCGCGTCTCTGGCTCTTCGCGGCAACCTCTTCGCGCAACTCGAAAAGACTCCACCCCTTCCCGACCACACGCTCCTCGACAAGAATGAAGACGCCTACTGGGCCGGGATGCGACGGCAGTTCCTGATCCCCGCCGACGAAATCTATCTGAACAACGGCACCGTCGGATCAAGCCCCGCACCCGTGCTGCGCGCCATCTTTGACGGCTACACCACTACGGAGAAGATGGATCAGGAAGATCCCGAGGACTATCCCATCTGGGGATACGGGGCGTGGAACGAGTTCCGCGATCCACTCGCCGCCTTCGTCGGTTGCAACCGCGACGAGATCGCGCTCCTGCGCAACGCAACCGAAGCCAACAGCTACATCGCCAACGGCGTTGATATGCAGCCCGGGGACGAAGTCCTGATGACCGATCAGGAGCATCCCGGCGGCGAGCATCCATGGGATCTGAAGGCCAAGCGCTACGGCATCACCATCAAGAAGGTCACGCTTCCCCGCCCTGTGAAAGACGCGGCGCAGGTGCTCAACCTCTTCAACGACGCCATCACGCCGCGCACGCGCGTCCTGTTCTTCAGCCACATCACCACATTCTCGGGGGTGGTGTTGCCGGCCAAGGAACTGTGCGCGCTGGCGCGTACCAAGGGGATTCTCTCGGCCGTCGACGGAGCACACGTTCCCGGCATGATGCGCCTGAACGTGCATGACCTGGGATGCGACATGTATTCGGCGAGCCCGCACAAGTGGCTGTTCGCAACCAAAGGTTCCGGCTTCTTGTACGTGCGCGACGAAGTCATGGATCGGGTATGGTGCACGATCGCCACCGAGGGTTGGGATGACACGAAGCTGCGCGCCGAACGTTTCCAGCGCATCGGCAGTTCGAATGTGCCGGCGTTGTGGGGCTTGCGTGCGTCGCTCAAACTCGCAAATGACATCGGCATGGAGCGCATCGAGCGCCGCCACCGCATGCTCTCCGACTACATTCTGGCCGAGATGCAGAAGCGCGGAGCCGAATCGTGGACCTCACCGGATGCGGCGTTACGCTGCGCGATCGTCAGCGTCAACGTCCCGCCTGTGAACCGGATGGATCTGGAAACCTGGATGTGGAAGACGCACAAGATCCGCATCCGCGGCGGAGAACCGCACAAGCTGCGGCTTTCGACTCCCTACTACATGCAGAAGAAGGACATCGATCGTTTCCTCGAGAAGTTCGATGAGTACAAGAAGAAGGCCCTTTAACCGCGACGAGTTGTCTTCGAGATACGTTTTTTGCGCAGGCATCATCGAATGAGGCATAACAATCACTAGGCAGGCGCGTCTATCTCGAATGGCTTGGGGAAAGCGGCGGAGTCTCACATGTCTACTTTTTCTTATTGTGGCCGGAAATGCATCGGCCGTTGCGCAGGTTGAACTTTCAACTTCGCCGGAGCGATCTGCGGTCGCAACTCGCACATCGCAGCCGCCGCGGATCGATGGGACGCTCGACGATCCGGTCTGGCAAACGGCTGAGGTCGTCTCTGATTTTCGACAGCGCGAGCCTCTGGAAACTTTTCCCGCCACTGAGAAGACTGAAGTCCGCATCCTTTACGATGCGCGCCGCGTCTACTTCGGAATTCACTGTTTTGACCAGACTCCCTCTGCAATCGTAGCCACGCAGTTGCGGCGAGACCTGACGATGGACCTCGACGACAACTTTGCGATCATGATCGATCCCACCCTCGGTCATCGGAACGGCTACATCTTCCAGGTGAACCCGCTCGGCACGCAGCGCGACGGCGAAATCGTCGAAGAGCAGGCTCCCCCGCAGGGAGATTCGATTGTGGATGCGAGTTGGGACGGCCTCTGGATCTCGGCGGCGAAGATCACCGGCGACGGTTGGACCGCTACGGTCGCGATACCCTTCAGCTCCCTCAATTTTCGAGGAGGCGCCGAAGTCAATTGGGGCCTGAACTTCCGGCGCTTCATACGTCGCAAGAACGAGGAAGACACTTGGTCCGGCTTTAGAAGGATCTTCGGCTTCTGGCGCGTTTCGCAGGCTGGACAACTGCATGGCCTGAAAGAGATCGGCAGCGGACGGCTGCTGGTGATCAAGCCCTATGCACTGGCCGGTGGTCAGGCGTTTTCCGGGCAGCCGTGGGGAGCGCTGCATCGATTGGGAGGCGATATCAAGTACGGGCTCGCCAGCAATCTGATTGCGGTGGGCACAATCAATACGGACTTTTCGGACGCGGATGTGGACCAGCAGCAGTTTAATTTGACGCCGAATCCGATCTTCGTGCCGGAGAAACGGCGCTTCTTTCTGGAAGATTCCGACGTCTTCAACTTTCTTTTGTGGAACCAGGACCTGCTGTTTTTCACGCGCCAGATCGGAGTCGATCCGGTCAGCGGGCAAGAAGTTCCGATCGATGCGGGCGGCAAAATTGCTGGAAGCGCTTTGGGATTTGATCTGGGCGTGATGGATGTCAGAACGAGAGCCGAGGGCGCGAATCCATATGCCAACTACGCAGTGGTGCGGGTGAAGCGGCCGCTGACGCCCGGATCGTTCATCGGCTTCATGGCGACCGACAAGGAGTCGGGGAATCCGCTCGACCCTTACAATCGCTCGGGCGGGATTGATGCGAAGTTCGTCCTCTTCCAAAACCTGAATCTGCGCGGGTACTACGCGAAGACATGGACCACGGGCCTGCACGGCGACAACACCGCGCTGGGCGGGCGACTGACGTATGCCAACAACTGGTTCAATATCTACGCCGGGCACGGTGTCACCGAGAAGAACTTCAACTCGGAGATGGGCTTTGTGACCCGCATCGATGACCAGCCAACAATCTTCCAGTTCAACTTCACGCCGCGTCCGCATTTCTGGGATATTCGGGAACTCGATCTCGGCGGATTCCTGGGTCACGATCCGAATACGGCCGGCATGTTGATTTTCAAAGAGGCGACGGCGAACGTTCGCATGATCTTCAATAGCAGCGCCGAAATTGACTCGGCGCCTTATGACCGGGTCTACCAATTTCTTGGCCAACCGTTGAATCTCTACAAGAACATTTCTATTCCCGTCGGCGGCTACCGCTTCACGTCGCATTCCATCGCCTACACTTCGACGGGAAGTCATCGCATCACCTTTACCGGGTCGGAGCAGTGGGGCGGTTACTACACCGGACATCTCAACAGTGCCACGGTTACGGGGCAGTACCGGCCGAATGCCCATCTTGCGATGGCCGTTAACGACACGCTGAATTCATTCCGACTGCCGCAGGGGAACTTCGACATCGACCTGGCCGGACTGGAACTCAGCTATGCCTTCAATCGCTTTGTGAATCTGACCACGTTCATTCAGTCGGACACGGCGCAAACGCAGGCAGTCAGCGCGAACCTGCGGCTGCGGTATACCTTCCGCCCGGACAGCGACCTCTACGTGATCTACAACATCGGCAACCGCTTCCAGGCGCTGGCGGCGGGCAATCCGACGGAAGTGCGCGAGGAGAAGATCGCCGTGAAGATCACCTATTCGTGGTCGCGGTGAGGCGACGGTGCTGACCTAACTATGACATCATGACGATATGACGGAGATATGAAATGAAGAGCGTTCCTGTTAGCAAGTTCAAGACACGTTGCCTCTCACTGATGGAGGATGTTCACAAGACGGGCGTGGCAATTGTCATTACAAAGCGCGGAAAGCCGATCGCGAAGCTAGTGGCCGCAGATGAGGGCAAGCGCGACTTCATCGGACGGCTCAAAGGTGTGTTTCAAATTGTAGATGACATTGAATCTCCGGTCGTGCCTGCTAAAACCTGGAACACGTTCTAGGATTGACTTGGGCGCGATGTGTTGCGCTACTCGATCTCCACCTCGTCGAGTTCGAATTCAAACTTTCCGGCAGATGCGTTCACGAACGCCAACGAGGTGACGGATCTCACCAGCGGTTGAAGATGGCGCGGGCCTGCTCGGTGGTGTAAGTGCCGGTGGTGTCGAGGACGTCGGCACGAGCTTCCCAGCCGCCACTGATTTGCGCGACTTTTTCTTGAAGCGTCAGGCGCGGAAGAAGATCGGCGGCGCGCTCCTCGGCCGTGAGAGCGGGGTTGCGATACTTCGGGCCGTCGGAGGCAGTGGGTTTGTCTTGTGCCAGAGCGGTGAGGGTGAGCGAGAAAGTTACGGCTACAAGGAGTGCGGCGGTTCGTGCGCGGGCGGCCATTGCGGAGCCTTTCTGCAGGTGAGGTGGTGATGATGAGAATTACGGAAGTATAGATGGGGCGGTCCCACATTTTGCGGGCATATAAAAAGGCGCGGGCGAGTTGCCCGCGCCCACACGAACTATTCAGAGTTTAGTCGTAGTACTCCAGACCAAGGTGCGTGATCAGGCCTTCGCCCATCAGGTGGCGGAGGGTGTTCTTGAGCTTCATCGATTGAATGAAGAGATCGTGCTCGGGATAGAGGCCGGGAACCGTCATCGGAGACTTGAAGAAGAAGCTCAACCACTCCTGGATACCGAGGCCGCGTAGTTCGGAGCTGCGCTTTGCCAGGTCGAGGAAGAGGACGAGATCGAGCACGATCGGCGCAGCGAGGATGGAGTCGCGGCAGAGGAAATCGACTTTGATCTGCATCGGATAACCGAGCCATCCGAAGATGTCGATGTTGTCCCAACCTTCTTTGTTGTCGCCGCGCGGCGGGTAATAGTTGATGCGGACTTTGTGGAAGATGTTTCCGTAGAGTTCGGGATAGAGGCCAGGCTGCAGGATGTGCTCGAGCACGCCGAGCTTGGATTCTTCTTTGGTCTTGAACGAGCCGGGATCGTCGAGCACTTCACCGTCCCGGTTGCCGAGGATGTTGGTCGAGTACCATCCGCTGAGGCCGAGCAGGCGAGCTTTAAAGGCGGGTGCGAGGACGGTCTTCATCAAGGTCTGGCCGGTCTTGAAATCCTTGCCGCAGATGGGAGCTTCGTTTTTGCGAGAGAGTTCGAGCATGACGGGTAGATCGACGGTGAGATTAGGGGCGCCGTTGGCGAAGGGCACACCTTCCATCAACGAGGCGTAAGCGTACATCATGGAGGGTGCGATCATTTCGTCGTTCTCACGGAGCGCCTTCTCGAATGACTTCAGAGACTGGTGCGCTCCGGTGGGCTCGATGTAAGACTCGGTCGAACCGCACCACATGGTGATGAGGCGGCTGGCACCGCTGGTCTTTTTGAAGTCGCGGATGTCGGCGCGCAGCTGCTCGGCGAGATCCATTTTGCTCTTGCCCTTCTTGACGTTGGGGCCGTCGATCTTCTTGACGTAGTTGTGATCGAAGACGGCGGGGCGCGGCTTGATTCCGGAGAGGAAGGGCTTTAACTGCTCGAGCAGGCGGTAGTCGAGCACGCCGGCGTTGGTGGCGGATTCGTACATGTTGTCTTCGAAGATGTCCCATCCGGTGAAGACGAGGTCGTCGAGTCCGGCGAGAGGGACGAACTCTTTCACTTTGGGCGAGCGGCCGTCGGTGCGCTTGCCGAGGCGGATCGTGCCCATTTGAGTGAGCGATCCGATGGGCTTGGCCAGGCCTTTGCGAACCGCTTCGACGCCAGCGACGAATGTGGTCGCGACCGCGCCCATGCCGGGGATCATGACGCCGAGTTTGCCCTTGGCGGGATCGACCGTGCCGGTCGCCTCTTGCTTTGACGCCCGTTTAGTGCCACTTGAGCGAGCGGCCAGCTTCATTTCGCGCGTAGCGCGCTCGGCGTGAGCCAGAGCCGTTTCGCGGTGTTCATGCTCACGGGCTGACGCTGAATTTGCAAACTGCTTGCGGTGGCGGCGGCCATCGGCATCCCACCAATCGGCCATGAAGACTCCCGGGCGTTTCTGATACATGCGGATCCCTCTCTGGTGACGGTGGCTAGTCACCGCCACCGACCTGGATATGGTCTCACGAGTGATAGGGGGCTGGCAAACGAGAGCACGGGAACGCGCGAAGTTTGGGCTCAAGCGCGCGGAGGGTTCGGTGAACGGTTGCCGCATGTTCCTTGCGCTCGCATTGGGCTGATCAGTTCTTTGCGTTGGACTTCCGGAGCGCACCGCTGCAGAATGGAGTCACTTCGCGGCTGGCCATGCGGCCGGTCCCGCGAAGCTGACGTTTTGCATGCCGCCTTGCAGCGGTGTCGCAAATCTCCTGACCTTGTCGTTCTCCACCAAAATCTGAGTCCACGCCTTCGGCCCTGTACCGGGAGCGTGTTCTTCAGTCACGCTCTTCTCTCGAAGAGCAGAACAGGAGATTCCCAATGAGTTCAATTCGCAGATTCGTGTATGCCACAGTGCTCGTGATCACCACTCTGAACTTCGCGCCCAGCACGGCTTTCGGCCAGGAATCGGCGCGAGGACACTTCACCCTGACGCATGATGTGCACTGGGGGAATGCCAAGGTGCCAGCGGGAGAGTACCGCTTCTCGTTCGATCCCAAGGGCATTAGCGGAGTGCTGATGCTGAGCAAAGTGCATGGAACGCGCAAAGGTTACCTGCTCGTGGTGCATGATACGGAGGAAACCAAACCCTCCGATCGGAGCCGGCTTGTACTGAACACAACCCATAACGGCAGCTACGTGAGCGCCATGCAATTGCCGGAGTTCGGTATGACGCTGCATTTCGCTGTGCCGCCGCCAACCTCGGAGAAGCAGATTGCCAGAGCTGCAACCACAGCCAAGGCGTCGGGCCAATAGCTTCTCCGTAATTCAACAGGACTGCGGGCGGATACCTGGTCGGGTATCCGCCCTTGGTTATTTTGCGGCCTAGGTGGGCTGGACTCTCGAGTTGACGCGGACTTCGTCGCTCAGGACGATGGCTTCGGCGATTTCCTTCATGGGCCTGCGCTTTTGGCGGCTCTGGCGCTGCAGGGCGAGATAGGCCTGCTCTTCGTTTAGTCCCATGTCGCGTTGCAGAATGCCTTTGGCGCGTTCGACGATCTTGCGAGTTTGCAACTGCTCGGAAAGGGTGAGGTTGGCTTCTTCGAGGCGGGCCAGTTCGATTTCAGAGCCGACAAGAAACCCGATGGCCGAGATCATGCGAATCTCGCGGCGGCGATAGGCATGGTGCTGTCGGTGTTGCAGGTTGATGACGCCGACGACGCGGCCTCGGCACATGAGCGGTACGGAGAGGAATGCTTCGTAACTGTCTTCGGGCAATTCGTGAAAGAACTGGAAGCGCGGATCGTACGCGGCTTTCTCGGGGATGGCAACGGGTTCATGGTGTTCGGCGACCCATCCGGTAATGCCCTGCCCCACGCGGAGTTTGAGGCGATTGACAACTTCGGGATGCGGATTTTTGGAGGCCCGCAGCACCAGTTCGTCGCCTTCGAGCACGTAGATGAGGCACGAGTCGCAACGCACCAGACCTGAGGCGAATTCGAGGACGCGCGCAAGAACTTCGTGAAATCCGTCGGCCGTACCGAGCCGCACACCGATTTCATGGAGTACATCTACATGAGAATCTTCTACCGATATGAAAGAGTCCATGCCTGCATTATCGGTGTCAGAGAGAGTGAGGTCTAATTCCAAATTTCGATGGTGGGGATAAAGGAATTCCGGCGTGATTGTGATGAAGGACTAACATCGTTTGCAGAGTTCGCGCATCGATGGCGATGGAAGCATTGCGGAACGGTCAGAGACACGACCAGGCCTATGCGCTTCTTCCCGGTCGCCTTGCACCTTCGCGCGTTTAGTGGGCCGGTACTGCCAGAAACCAGACCAGCAGCCCGAACAAGATCACGGCGGTGAGCAGGGCAAAAAGTGAATGCAACGGATGAAAGTGGAAGAATGGATTGCGCGTGAAACGATGTCTCGCGACCAGCATATGGCCTCCTCGCACGCGGAAATGTGCCAGTGGAACGGCCTGTCTGTTCTTATTTTCCCACCAATCGAGGCGGCCGGCTGCAACTTTTTTCTGCGAGTGTGACACCATTCGCGTGCCCGACAAAATCGTCGTCTGGGGTATTTGGCCGCCTACGGCTTTGCGTCTACGTCCACTGGCTTCACGGGCAGATCCCAGTGCGCTTCGAGGATCTCGAAGCGGCGCTGCTCTTCGCGCTGGAAGGTCTCCTGATCGGGATACATTTGCTTCTGCAGGGCGGCTTCATCGAAGGGCTCGTTGGCGACGGTCGCGTTTTTGAAGACGATGGTCACGCGGAAATCCCAGCGCCCGTCCTCGGTGGTGTGATAGCGGGGCTGGTCGACCCAGACTTTCAGAACGCGTCCCATCTCAGATTCTTTTTTGAGGACCGGGTAGTGGTTCTTCTTGAAGAGCTTCAGGAATTCGTCGGCGTGTCCCCACTTTGCTTTGTAGTAGTACTCGACGACGAAGGGCTTGTCGGCGGGAGTGCCTTGCGCGTTGGACGCAATGGGCGCGGTGATGGCTGCGAGTAACAGGACGAGAAGGGCGCGGCGAGTGCTCACGAGATCCTCCGAGGGCGATTTTGATACTTGTACACTAACATTTGTCCGAGGAATTTGGCTTGGACCGCTCCGGTTGCGGCGTGTGTTGGTGGTGAGAGAGACCGTTTGCGAGCGACATCTCTACAAGGGCATTTGGACGACGAACAGTTGATCATCGCGCTGTTTCAGGACGGCGACCGGGCTCTGATCGCCGGTGACGCGGCGGAACTGTCGCGCATCTTTGCGGACGACTACGTGCAGTATGACGAGGCTGGGAAGATGTTCTCCAAGCAGGACGTCATTGCAAATCTTGTTTCCGGCGCGATTCGGTATGTTTCGATGACTTCGACTGGCCGACGGATTCGCTTTCTGCGAAAAGACATCGCTGTGGTTCACGGCTCGGAAGAGGATGTAGTCGAGCAAGCCGGACAACGCTTCCCGGTTGCTTACATATATATGGACGTGGTTGCGAAGCGGGGCGGCCGGTGGCAGATTGTGGCGTCGCAGTTGGCGAAACCATCGGAGTTCGAGCCGGTATAAATCGGCGACGCGCGTCCCCTGAGAAAGCCCTCTACTCCGCCGTTTGCAGGCGGTTCTTCCAGTGGCTCCAGACGAACCAGACCGCGGCGGCGACAATCACGACTCCAATGACAGCGTCGAACTTGTGGAAGTACTTACCCAACTCGCGCCAGTTCTCGCCAAGCTTCATGCCGAGATAGGCGAGGCCGAGACACCAGGGCCACGAGCCGAGGAATGTATAGAGGTGGAAGCGTCCGCGGGGCATGCGCGCGATTCCGGCAGGCAGCGCGATGAAGGTGCGGATGACGGGTAGCAAGCGGCCAACGAAGACGGCGAGGTATCCCCAGCGCGCGAAGAAACGGTCAGCCCAATCGAGTTCGCGATGTCCCATGAGAATCCAGCGACCGTAACGCTCGACCAGGGGACGTCCTCCGTAGCAGCCGATCTCGTAGGCGACGAGCGAGCCGAGGTTGCATCCGATGGCTCCGGCAGTCGCGACCAACAGAAGCTTGAAGGTCCCGGTGAACACCAGGTAGCCGGCAAAGGGCATGATGAGTTCGGATGGCAGAGGGATGCAGGCGGACTCAATCGCCATAAGGAGGACGATGCCCGCATATCCGGTGACGGCGATGACCTTGCTGATGAAGACGAAGAGGATGGCGAGGATTTTTTCAGTCATTGTAAAGAACAGTTCTCAGTTCTCGGTTCTCAGTTAGGACCTTTGCGTTTGGATTGAAAAGGTATCGTTTTAGTGTAATGGATGCTGATTCGAACGCGCACTCCGAGGTAGTCGCGAACGGGGCATACAGGCTTTCCCTAGCTCCTGAGAACCGGGAACTGAGAACTGGTTCTAGAACGAGCCTTCCTGCGTGAAGGCGTACCCAGGGAGCGTCGCGCCTTGCGGAGTCTTGACGACCTTCACGCGCACGGTGGGGGCATCGGGAGCGGTGATTCCGGCGGGGCGGAGCATGGCAAACTGGCTGAAGACTTCGTTGTAAACCTTGGTGACCAGGTAATCCTGGCCATCAGCGTCACTGCGCCAGACTTGTCCGAGTTGGATGGAATTGACGGCCACGGTTCGTTTTCAGACCTGTGAAACTCATTCAAGAGTACCGGGGGGCATGGCAACCGTCAATTAGCGGGGAGGTTACCGTGGGACAGGGCGGAGTGCAGGCGATTTTCGAGTCGCGGTTGGCGATTGGCAATCGGCAATTGCTATGATGAGCGGCACGACCTGTGTCACGAAAGGAAATTCATGGCTCGAGGAGTAACGCCGCGTCAACCGGCCCGCACCGGGAGGCAGGATAAGGTTCGCGCGACCAAGCCGGTTGCGAAGACGCCCGGACGCGGAAAGGGCGGGTCTTTAGGGGCTGTCTCGAAGACCGCTGCGCCGATCGGACGGGGCAAGGGGATCGGATCTGCTTCGAAGCGGCAGGCAAAATCGGGAACTGCGGGCAAATACGATCCGGTGGCGCCGGAACGGGTCGCGGACATTCTGAAGCGGCTGGACCAACTTTATCCGGACGTTAAGTGTGCGCTGACTCATGCGAGCGCGTGGGAACTTTTGGTGGCGACGATTCTTTCGGCGCAATCGACCGACGTGAATGTGAATCGGGTGACTCCGGAGTTGTTTCGGAAGTATCCGACTGTGGAGGCGTTTGCGGTGTTGACGCCGGAGCAGTTGGAACCGGATGTACGCTCGACGGGATTTTTCCGCAACAAGTCGAAATCGGTTGTGGGCGCGGCGAAGCGGGTTGTCGCTGAATATGGCGGGCAGGTGCCAGACGACATAGAGAAGCTGCTGACTCTACCGGGCGTCGCGCGCAAGACGGCGAACGTCGTGCTGGGCTCGTGGTTTAACAAGGCGGTTGGCGTTGTGGTGGACACGCACGTGCACCGGATTTCGCGGCGGCTGGAACTCACGAAGCAGGACGATCCGCAGAAGATCGAACAGGATCTGATGAAAGTCATTCCACAAGAAAAGTGGATTCTATTTTCGCACCAAATCATCTGGCACGGGCGGAAGTTGTGCATCGCGCGTAAGCCGAAATGCGCGGAGTGTTCGCTGGAGAATCTGTGCCACGCGGCGGATAAAACCTGGAGCACGGTGGAGACGCATAAGAACGCGAAGGCGTAGCTGCTTCGCGTTGGCTTTGTTATTCAGTTCCCATCTCATCTAAGACGGGCGCTGAAAGCCCGTGTAGGTGACGGGATTTGGGTTCTTGCTGGGTGAACACTATGACCTCATTAATTCCCTTCTTCAGCCACGGTGCTGGGACGTAGAGCGTTTGCTGCGGTCCTAGATTCCAGAAGCGGCCGAGGGCGTGGCCGTTGATCCAGACGGCGCCTTTGCCCCATCCGCGAGTGTCCAGGAAGGTGTCGCCCGTCTTCTCTAGAATGAATCGGCCGCGATAAAATGCGGGCCCAGCGGCATCGGTTGGCTTGGAAAAGTGCAGCTTCGCGAGATCGTCCATCGGCAGAGGAAAGATGTGCCAGCCCAAGAGTTCCCTTCCGGCGAGAGTGACGGAACCATTGATGCCTTGCCGCTCGGAGCGCAGGTCAGTAGTGAAATTGATGCGGCCAGTTCCTTCCACAAGAATGCCGAGAGTGAAGCCAGCTTTGGCCTCAATGTGCAGATGATCCTGTTTCTTCCTGCGATCGAGGGTTGCTACCTGCTTGTCATTGATAAAG